>Ga0114919_10005155_pt1 | contig 10436 bp, 10 predicted proteins | sample BlataG_FD_88682 | JGI IMG/M metagenome (GOLD analysis project Ga0114919, IMG submission 88682) | Deep subsurface microbial communities from Black Sea to uncover new lineages of life (NeLLi) - Black_00105 metaG | ecosystem: Environmental > Aquatic > Marine > Oceanic > Sediment | place: Atlantic...
CCCACTAATTTTGAGACAGAATCGACCGCCGAGCAAGCTAATCGTAGTCGATGCGAGTAACGATCACGACTTGGTGAGAAGCACAATTAAATACGTCTCATCAAATAGTAATGTTGTCGTTGAGATTTTATATTCGCGAAAAGCCTGTTCAGCACATCAACGCAATCTTGGAATTGAACGTGTTGTATCTCCCGTGGTAATGTTTCCGGATGATGATTCTTTCTGGTGGCAGGGTGTGGGTGAAGCTATTATGAGAATCTATGAGCGAGATAAGGACGGTGTTATAGGGGGAGTTTGCATGAAAGAAATAACCATTCCACCACCACAGTTTAAGCTATTCAAAGATAAAGTATACAAAATGACTTTACCTGACCGCATCCGTCAGAAAATTGGCGGGCTAAGACACAAATTTGACTATAAGTTCTGCCCTGATCCTCTGTGGATACACGGCAGGTCCCGCTGGGGCATACGTCCTGTACCAGAGTGGCTGGGTGAGGAGAATGCAACTCTTGTCGAGTTCTCGGGTGCCGCTCGTATGTCTGTGCGGGTAGAAGTAATCCGCAACGATGGTTTTGATGAAGACCTTGGGCTTTATACCGGATGGGCTGCATATGAAGATGCGGATATTTCCTTTAAGGTGATGCAGAGCCACTTGTTTGTCGGTGCCCACAATGCGAGAGCATATCACCACAAGTATCCGGGTCAGCGCTCGGGGGGATTCAGGATTGGATTTATACTGCTATTCAACCGTGCCTACATTATATGTCGCCATTCACCACCCGGTTCTCAAGCACGTGCCATGCTAAAACGATTTGCTTTATATAAACTTGGTCAATATACATCGGCTATGATGACGAGACCCGGTCGAGAACGTGTAAGGGGCGCATTAGCAGCAATAAAAATGATGAAATACCTATTGGATAGTCCCTCCGATCTTTTGCGCCAGCGTTACTTAGAAATATGCCAAAAGGTGTTGCTGAATATAAATAGCAATTAAAAGAAAAATGACAGAATACTATAACGAAACACGTAATCATCATAAATATCTGGTTGTCAAGGCTAAAGGCGGCATGGGCAATCGCATGCTGTGCGCTATCACCGGAATTATCTATGGACAGCTAACCGCGCGGAAGACCATCGTGGATTGGCGCGACGAGTCATACTCAAATGACGGCTCCAACGCATTTCCAAGGTTTTTCTTATGCTCGAGTGTTTATCCAGAAACTGTTATTACAAACGATACTACAGTACGACCAAACATCTGGAATAACAAGTTGAACAAGTCCATAAGCAATATTATACAAACATACGACCCAAAAAAGCACAGTAGTATCTTGATTCACCGCAAATACTCGGTCGATGTAAGAAAGCTGGAGTATGAAGAAAACATATTGGTTTTCTGGTACTACACCCATCGTATTGGACTATTACGCAGACATCTGCGTGACCCAAACTATGGCTATGCCGGGCTTAGCACTGCTCAAATAATTCGCAAAGTGCTTCAGGAAGAATTGAAGCTACAGAATGACATTCGGCAGCGCATATTAGACTTCAAGGCCAAGAATTGGCAGCAAACGGTTATTGGTCTGCACATTCGCCATACAGACCTGAGAACAAACTTGGCCCGATACGAGCGTCCTCTCCGACGGTTCCTCGAGCGCTCGCCCGATGCAGCTATCTTTTTAGCAACAGACAATCAGCATGTTAGCGAAGATTATCATAGACGGTTCAAGAAAGTTTTTTCAACGCCAAAGTGGTTTCCTGACGGAATGTCCACTATGCACCAGAATCCAATCTGTCCGGACAAAGTAGCTAATGGCATTGAATCACTGGTTGATATGTACCTTTTGGCTGAATGCGACTACCTCATTTACTCAAGCAGTTCAACTTTTTCATGGATTTCGCGTTTATTGTCAAATATACCTTCAGAAAATACCGCAGACATCGAGCGATTCAATCCCAAGGTGCGGTTGAAGCGACTGCTTCGGGAATGGGTCGCGTGATTTCTTGAACAGCAAAATACGATATGTGTTGGGTGGAAGTTAGAAATATTACAAGCGCAGTTGTTTTCACAAGCATATTTTCTGTTATTTTTCTTTATTTTGGAGTGCTTTTGATTTACGGGAGGTACAGTCGGATATTACTTAAGCGTAAGGCGGCGAAGTCTAAGATACTTATTTTAACATTAGATGATGGCCCAGGAAATCGTCTGACTCCGGCAATAAAAAGCTGCCTCTCAAACACGAAAATTCAGGGAAGTCATAGTATTGGCCCACGATTTTGAGCGTACAAATGAGGATGTGGATAATATGATTTTGGAGGCAGTTCGGTCGTGTTTGGCGATGATTAAAGAAACCAGTATGGAAGTACTTACAGTCTCAGAGTTAATTGATGGGCAAAATAGGATATAAACATGTTAGATGTGTCTGTAATTATAGTGAATTGGAATACGAAAGAGCTTCTTAAGAAGTGTCTTGCTTCGGTTTATGAACAGAAAAAAAACATCAATTATGAGGTAATCGCCGTTGATAACGGCTCGACCGACGGCTCCGTGGAGATGGTAAAAGACGAATTTCCTGAAGTGAGCATAATTGAGAATTCCAAAAATCGAGGTTTTGCAGCAGCTAACAATCAAGGGATAAAGATTGCAAAAGGACGTTACGTCTTGTTACTTAACAGTGATACTGTAGTGCTGGACAATGCTGTGGCCAAATGCGTTTTGTTTGCTGACGCTTATCCAGATGCTGCCATCGTTGGCTGTCGTGTTTTAAATCCGGACAAAACTTTGCAGCCTACGTGTTTTATGTTTCCATCGATACTGAATATGCTCTTATCAACCAGTTATCTGTACAAACTGTTCCCCAAAAGTAGATTCTTTGGGCGAGAAAGAATGACTTGGTGGAAGAGAGATGACGTACGAGAAGTTGATGTAGTAACAGGTTGCTTTATGTTAGTAAGGCGTGAGGCAATAGAACAGGTTGGCGCAATGGATGAAGGGTTTTTTATGTATGGGGAGGAGACTGACTGGTGTTATCGGTTCAAACGGGCCGGCTGGAAAACACTATTCACACCAAGTGCCGAAATTATTCACCTTCATGGAGCTAGCACCAAACAAGTAAAACCTTTGATGACACTACAATTGCGTGGAAGCATCCTGTTTTTCTTGAAAAAACATAAGGGTTGTCTCGTATATGCACTGGCGTGTCTGTTGGTGGCGATTTTCTTTATAGTTCGTGTCCCTTACTGGCTTGGAAAGGCAACTCTTTCAAAATATGATAGGAACGCTCATCTCCAAACTGCACGGACATACATTACAGGCGCTTTTAGAGCTTTGATGGGCAACCACGGCTTGTGTGTAGAAAGATAACCTCAATGAATAGGGCTGACAATATGGATTTTCTTTGTTTTGGGGGAGAAGATTGGTGGTATCATAATCATGGGCATATTGACTTTCAACTGATGCGTCGTTTTGCCAAGCGAGGCATTACGCTTTATGTTAACTCGATTATCATGCAAAAACCCGGCATTAGTCAGGGTAGAAAGTTTGTTCAAAGGTTTATTCGTAAAGGAAAGAGTATTTTCAAGGGATTGAAAAAGACCAACGCAGGGTTTTGGGTATACAGCCCTTTTTCGCTGCCAGTACATCATATCCCCGTATTAAGATTTTTGAACGATACAATTTTGCAATCACAGATTAACCGAGTGATGCACAAATTAAAAATACATAAACCGCTTATTTGGGTTGCCTGCCCCACAGCATGCAACATTGCATTGAAGTTTGAAAAGCACTGCCTAGTCTATCAAAGGACAGACCGTTTTGAAGAATACCCTGACGTAGATGTAGATACAATCAGACAATATGATCAAAGACTAAAGTGCAATGCTGACCTGGTGATTTATGTCAACTACAAGTTATATGAGGAAGAGAAGAAACAGTGCAAAAAAGCCATTTATCTTGACCACGGGGTCGACTATGAAATGTTTGTATCAGCAGAACAGGACATAATTAAACCAGTTGACATTGCAGGTATCCAAAGGCCGATAGCAGGTTATTTTGGTTCAATTGACTCTCATAAGTTCGATACTGAGTTTATGGAAAAAGTCGTAGATCTATTGCCAGAAGTTTCTTTTGTCTTCATCGGCGAGACACTTTTGGATTGTTCTAAATTACTGTCTAAAAAAAATGTCTGGATGTTGGGGCAAAAACCTTACAAGCAGATACCTCATTACGGCAAATGCTTTGACGTAGCAATTATGACTTCGAATCAGAACCGCTGGATAGAGGCGTGTAATCCAATAAAGCTTAAGGAATATTTGGCGCTCGGGAAACCCGTGGTGAGCATCCCTTTTCCGGAATTAGAGAAATATGAGGATGTAGTTTATCAGGCCAATACTCCCGAAAAATTTGCTAAATATATAAAAAAGTCTTTAGCTGAAGACAATCCTGAACGAATTGCTAGCAGGAGAAATAAGGTATCAGAAACAACATGGGACAAAAAAGCACAAATAGTACTCGAAACGCTTTTTGGTAAAAACGACGATTATCTGGAAGAAAGCTTATGACAAAAGGGAGACAAAAGCTGCGTATTTGTGTGGCTGGTTCGGCTGGGGGACATATTAACCAACTATTAAGACTATCAAGTGGCTGGCGAGGGCATAACACATTCTTTGTCACTACAAAAAAAGTGGTGCAAGAAAAGCTTCAACAGTATGGTAAAGTATATATTGTTGGTGAATGCAACAGGCAGCGGCCATTTATGTGTATAATCGTATTACTGCGATGCATTCGCATAATATTTAAAGAACATCCAGATGTCGTTATTAGTACAGGTGCCGCCCCCGGAGTAATGTTGTGTTTTATAAGCAAGATTTTAGGTGGAAAGATAGTATGGATAGATAGTATCGCTAATGTAGAGCGATTATCCTTGAGCGGCAGGTTAGTCAGACCATTTGCGGACCTTTTTCTAACCCAATGGTCAACAGTCGCCAATGAATATTCAAAAGTCGAATTTGTAGGAGTGGTGATATGATTTTTCTAACAGTTGGAACTGTTTTTCCCTTTGATAGGCTCGTTAGAGCTATAGATATTGCGACAGGCAATGGTTTAATCGAAGAAGAGGTCTTCGCACAAATCGGAACTACTTCTTTCCAGCCAACGCACTTACGTTATGTTGACTTTCTTGACAAGTATACTTTTGACCAGTACTTCAAAAAATCAACCTTTTTAATAAGTCACGCTGGTATCGGAACTATAGCAACAGCTCTTGATTTTGCCAAGCCGTTGTTAGTTATGCCGCGGATGAGATGTTTTAATGAACATGTAAACGACCACCAGATAGCCACAGCTCGCAGATTTGAAAAGGATGGCTATTTATTAGCTGCTTATAACGTAGAGGAAATTCCTGCCAAAATTGAACAACTTAAGTCCTTTGTGCCGCGAAGGCGGCAAACACAAGCCGAAGAAGTAGCGGAACGTATTTCCGTATTTCTAAATGAATTGTGTGAATTGAGAAAATAGATTAACAACAAAGGTGTATCTACCCAGCTTCAGAAATAGGTACTTCCCTTACTTTCGACCTCCGTATCAGCTATTATTGGCAGATAAAGGTTAAGGATGGGAAATTATGGAAACAGTGTTATGTACAAAGCCGTAGAGTCGGTTACTCCCAGCTTTGTGAAAGCGATTTCAAAGAAAGTGTTTTGGAGAATTGTTCGCTTTTACTATCGATGCAGATATATCAAAAAAGGAAGATTTGTTGAATTTGGATATCGGTTTCGATTTGATCACGCACGACCTCATCGTGCTTATACTGGTGAAAGAACTGTTGTTGAGGACTTCAATGTTTGGAATTCGCAACAGGGTGACATAATTGTAGGAAAAAGGTGCTGGTTTGGGCTCAATAACATTATTATGGGCCCGGTTGAAATTGGTGACGAAGTTTCTACCGGCCCCTATGTTATGATTCTCGGGCCAAGACATCCGGTGTTGCCCGGAGAAGAAGCACGAAAACAAAAAACCACCATCGGAAATAATGTGTGGATAAGTTCAGGTTCGATAGTTCTTTTCGGTGTTACAATAGGGGATAATGCCATTATTAGCGCCGGATCGGTAGTGACAAAAAACGTTCCTAAAGGCGCATTTGTAGGAGGTAATCCTGCAAGAAATCTGTCTGCATTAGCCAATAGAGTTTGGCACCAAGCGGAGAAGCATTTACCAAAAGAGGCAGGAATTTAGGAATACATGTTCCTATGGATTATCTTGACACAGTGCGTCACTTCGTGGTTGAAAACTTTCTCTTTGGAGATGGGGAATTTCTCAAGGAGGATACTTCATTTCTGGAAAGGGGCATCGTCGATTCCACGGGGATACTAGAACTGGTGTTTTTTCTCGAAGAAACCTACAGCATAAAGATCGAAGATGATGAACTCATCCCCGAAAACCTGGACAACCTAAAAAATATCGACCAGTTTCTGCGGAGAAAGCTAAACGGCAATTCACTTGCCAATGAGTAAGGTATTTAGCGGATACTGTGTGCTCTGGAGAAAAGTAAAATAGTGTCATGTGCGGGATAGCTGGTATTTGTAGTTTAAGCAGGCCGACAGGTATCTGCTGTTATGGGAAAAGCTGCCTTGTAATTCATAACCTATAACTTGCAACTATATTCTGTGTTTTAGAGCTTATCGTGGATTTTCACAAAGATATTCTTAAAGTTGATTGCAAAAGTGAGGTTGAACGTATTTGCTCATTTATTCAGCAACAAGTACGTGTAATGAAGCGTGATGGTATTGTGGTTGGACTAAGTGGAGGTGTCGATTCTGCATTAAGTGCTGCTATTTGTGTGAATGCACTTGGTAAAGACAAAGTATTTGGATTGATTCTTCCTGAAAAAGAATCTAATCCGGTAAGCGCTGAATATGCAGCAAAACAAGCTAAAGAGCTGGGTATAGAAACAGAGACAATCGATATTACGCCTACACTTGAAGCGTTCGGAACTTATGAGAAGAGAGATAAGGTGATAAAAAAAGTTTTTCCCGAGTATAATAATGAGTACAAATCAAAAATTACTCTTCCAGCTGATTTGCTCTCCAGAGATGCTTTTAACTTCTTTACCTTGAAAATTGATGATGGTAAAGGCAATATACAATCAGCAAGACTCGACAAGAAAATGCTAAATGGGATAGTAGCTGCCACTGATTCCAAACAGAGAACGAGAATGATGCATCTTTATTATTACGCAGAAATGAAAAACCACCTTGTGTGTGGTACAACCAATAAAACGGAAACCGTGCAGGGATTCTTTGTAAAATATGGAGATGGTGGAGTGGATATTGAGCCCATCGGTCATCTCTATAAAACTCAGGTATATCGACTTTCAGAATACCTTGGAATAATTTGTGAAATTGTCGGGAGAACTCCGAGTCCGGACACATTTAGCTTTCAAGTGAGCGACGAGGAATTCTATTTCCGAATCCCTTATGTAACGCTTGACCTTTTACTCTATGCATGGGAATACAGCATTCCTGTCGAAGAAGTTTGCAAAACTATGAATTTAACTGAAGAGCAGGTAAAAAGAGCGGCAAGAGATTTTAATGCCAAGTACAATGCAACAAAGCATCTTAGACAATTACCACCTACACTTGAATAGACAATCAAATTTAATGCTTGTCCTTAAGTCCAATAATTTGTTACCAAAGAGAGCATCTCAACTACCGTTAACGAAAAAGTATTGAAGTGTGAATAAATGTTCGAATTTGACCCAACTTTAGTTCACAATTGGCTTTCCCGCTCTGCTCGGCGTTTTCCTGATAAGGTAGCTCTTATATGCGGGCAGCAGCGCTGGACATATAAGGCCCTTGAACAACGCACGAATCACCTGGCTGCTGCCTTGCTGAATATAGGAGTTAAGCGCCAGGACAGAGTTGTTGTTCTTTTGGACAATTCCTCTGAAGCGGCAATTTCTGTGTATGGGGTTCTTAAGGCAGGGGGGGTATTTGTAATCTTGGAAAGGTCTGTCAAAGGGGCCAAGCTGGGCTATATTCTGAAAAATTCCGGAGCCCGAGTTCTGATAACACATACAAATAAAGCCAGGGTTGTCAGTGATGCCTTAGATGACGGACAGAGCGACTGTAAAGTAATCTGGATAGGACCGGAGAAAAGAATCCCAGAAGAACTGGTTTCTTCTTCCTTGAGTTGGGATGAGATATTTGCAAACTTTACCAGCAGAATGGCAGATTGTGAGAAAGACGGCGAATTGCCTCGCTGTATTGATTTAGATTTGGCCATGCTTATCTACACCTCCGGCTCCACCGGTGAACCTAAAGGGGTAATGTCCACGCACCAGAACATGATTTCGGCGGCCCGAAGTATCATTCAATATATAGGAAACGCTGAAGATGATATTATTCTAAACGTCCTGCCTCTTTCGTTTGATTACGGCCTATACCAGGTCATCATGGCCTTTATGTTTGGCGGCACAGTGGTTCTGGAGAAATCTTTTCTTTACCTTTACAGAGTACTGGGGCGTATCGCACAAGAGAAAGTAACCGGATTTCCCATAGTACCAACAATTGTGGCTATGTTGCTGAAGTTGCAGGACCTGAAGAAGTATGACTTTAGCACTCTTCGATATATGACCAATACGGGAGCTGCGTTACCGGTGGAGCATATTCGCAGGCTTAGAGGTTTGTTCCCCCGTGTCAAGATATTTTCGATGTTCGGACTGACCGAGTGCAAGCGGGTCTGTTTCCTGCCGCCGGGAGAGTTGGACGAAAGACCTTTGTCGGTGGGTAGGGCTATGCCGAACTGCGAGGTTTTTATCGTAGATGAAGATGGAAACCAGGCAGCTCCGGGCGAGACGGGGGAGCTGATTATAAGAGGGTCGAATGTTATGTTGGGGTACTGGAAAGACCCGGAGCTGACCGCCAAAACGTATAAAAAGGGGCGTTATCCCGGCGAGAGAATACTTAATTCCGGCGATTATTTCCGTAAAGATGACGAGGGATTTCTTTATTTCCTGGGCCGAAAAGATGACATGATTAAAAGCAAGGGCGAGCGAATAAGTGCCAAAGAAGTGGAGAACAACATTTGTGGTATGGAGGGCGTGGTGGAAGTGGCCGTGACCGGAGTGCCGGATGAAATTCTTGGTCAGGCAATCAAAGCCTTCGTAGTGCCGGCACCTGGAGCCGGGTTGACCGAAAAAGAAGTAATGAAATACTGCACTGCAAATATGGAAGCCTTTATGGTTCCAAAATATATTGAATTTATGGACAACTTGCCCCGGACAGCCAATGGTAAAATCAACAAGAAGCAATTGAGAACCAGTGGGATTAAATAAAAATGGTTATCGAATCGTCATTCTCTGCTGATGTACTCAAACTCGATTGCGCCAAAGAAACGGAAAAGATAACTGAGGCCTTGCGCAAACTAATCTTGAAGCAATTTAGAAAACGGGGCGTAGTGGTTGCGCTTTCAGGGGGTATCGACAGCAGTGTGGTAGGTGCCCTTTGCGTTCGTGCCCTGGGTAAAGAACATGTATTGGGACTTTTGATGCCGGAGAGAGACTCAGCCCGGGAAACACATGAGTTGAGCCGCCTTATTACTGACCATCTGGAAATATCAACGATTTTTGAAGACATCACCGTCATTCTGGAAGCTGTTGGATGTTATCGGCGACGGGATGAGGCAATAAAGAGCGTGGTCCCCGAATATGGCCCTGATTATAAATGCAAAATTGTGCTTCCCAGTGTTACGGATGGTGACAGATACAGGATTTTTTCGGTGGTGGTTCAATCTCCCGATGGTAAGCAAATAAAGGCACGGCTGACGCCACCTGCTTATCTCGGAATAGTGGCTGCTACCAGTTTCAAACAGCGGGTGCGAAAAATGCTGGAATATTACCACGCCGACCGTCTTAATTACGCCGTTGCGGGAACACCAAATCGACAGGAATACGACCAGGGCTTCTTCGTTAAGCTTGGTGACGGTTCCGCCGACATAAAGCCTATTGCGCATCTTTATAAGACTCAGGTCTATCAGATGGCAGAATTCCTTGGCGTCCCCGAGCAAATCCGCAGGCACCCACCGACGACGGACACCTATCCAATGCAACAGAGTCAGGAGGAATTTTATTTTTCCGTCCCTTACGATAAAATGGACATCTGCCTGTGTGGGAAAAACCATGGGGTTTCACCCAGCAATGTGGCCGCCGCGGCCGGAATGACAACTGAGCAGGTGGAACGTGTCTATCGCGATATCGACGCCAAGCGAAACGCCACACGCTATCTTCACACACCACCGGTCCTGGTTGATGAAGTTGATGAAATTTCATTTTGACGAATCCCGAAATGGACTGCGAAAATGATTTTCACATTTAGAGCCTATCCGAATAACCCGCTCTATTGCGGCCGGCTGCAAAGTCCGATGCCTGCGTTGTCGG
>Ga0114919_10005156_pt1 | contig 10435 bp, 8 predicted proteins | sample BlataG_FD_88682 | JGI IMG/M metagenome (GOLD analysis project Ga0114919, IMG submission 88682) | Deep subsurface microbial communities from Black Sea to uncover new lineages of life (NeLLi) - Black_00105 metaG | ecosystem: Environmental > Aquatic > Marine > Oceanic > Sediment | place: Atlantic...
AATAGTCGGGGGTCAGCGTTATGCCCCGCTCTCGCAGCGCCGGGTGCTGCAGCAAGAGCGTAAGGCAGTACTCCTCCAGTGGGTGGCTGGAGGCTTGGGTGGTGGGGAGCGATACCGCTTTCTTCGCTCGTTCCCTCGCGGTAGGTTTGAGCTGGGCTGCCTTACCGGCCAGGGTTTTTTCGTCCACCCCCACGAGCTGGCTGAGCCGTCTCAGATAAAGCTCCTGCTCAACACTGTCCGCGATTTCGGAAATACGGGGCAGGAGTTGTGCCACCGCCGCTGATTTCCCGTCCTCGTGGCTCAGGTCCAGTGTTGAGGTGACTGTCTTAAAGAAGTAGTCCATCAGGGGTGATGCTTCGTCAATTAGCCTGCGCCACTCCTCAGGGCACTCCCTGATCACCTCGTCGGGGTCCTTTCCCCGGGGCAGGAGGATGACCTTTAGGTTTCCTTGCAGCTTGGAGGTTCCACCAAGCCAGTCTGGCATGGCGGCGATACGCTCGCTGAAGACCTGCCTTGCCAGCTCCAGCCCACGAAGTGTCGCCTGATCGCCGGCGGCATCGGCATCCAGAGCCAGGGCGAGGTTTCTGGTCAGCCGCTTGATGATGCCCACCTGCTTCTGGGTAAGGGAGGTGCCCATGGGGGCCACAACATTAGCCATGCCATACTGATGGGCGGCGAGCACATCCATGTAGCCTTCCACGATGATTGCCAGACCCTGCTCCCTGATCGCCTCCTTGGCGCGGTCGATCCCGTAAAGGAGGCCGCTCTTGTCGAAGATCGCCGTCTGGGATGAGTTAAGGTATTTGGGGGTAGTGCCATCGAGGGCGCGGGCGCCAAAGCCAACTACCTTCCCCCCATCATTCCTGATGGGAATCATCAGGCGATTTCGAAACATGTCCCGGAAACCCCCGCCCTCCTTGGCGATGACCAGGCCTGCATTCACCAGCTCATCCCCCTTATAGCCCCTCCCCTCGAGGTGCTGGCGTAACGCATCCCAGCTATCGGGGCTGAAACCGAGCTCGAAACTATCGATCGTCTCTTTAGAGATACCCCGCTCGCTGAGATGGCGTCGCGCGGTCTCCGCGGCTTTGGCATTGAGCAGCAGGTGATGATAATACTGAGCGGCAGCCTCGTTTATCAAGTATAGTCTTTCCACCTCCTTGTCTACCGCCCTCTCTTTTTGCTTTGCGACCAGGGTTACCCCGGCCCGCTCGGCAAGGATTCGCAGCGCTGCGCCGAAGTCGATACTCTCCTGTTTCATCACAAAGGAGAATATGTCACCGCCTGTGCCGCAACTGCCGAAGCAGTGCCAGGTTCCCCGCTCCGGGAAGACGAAGAAAGAGGGGGTCTTCTCGGTGTGAAAGGGGCATAGCGCCTTGAAATTATGCCCCGACTTCTGGAGGGTAACATAATCCGAGACTACATCCACGATGTCTAGTCTCTCCTTTATCTCATCGATCGCGCTCATTTTTTTGCCCTGCTCGGTTGTTCAATCGATTCAATCCTGTTTGGTCAAATACGAGCCTTTTATTCATGTTCAGATGTGATAATTTCCTCCGCCATCCCCTGGGCATAATTATCGGTCATCCCGGCGATATAGTCCACCACCCTCCGTGCCACGCTCTCGTCGCGGAGCTTGTATTCCGTGGGCAATGCTTCATCGTGCTCGATTAAGTGCCGGTAAAGGAGGCGAACCACCTCCCTGGCTCGCTCCGCCTCATCCCTAGCTATATTATACACCCTTTCGAAGAGGAAATGGCGCAGGGTATTTGCCGCCTCCCGGGTCTCGGGGCTCATGCCGATGCGGGGCGGTTCACCCCCTGCCCCGGTAGCAGCCCAGGAGCTGTTGATGACATCTGAGACCAGGGTGTTGATCCTTTGGGAATGGGAGCGCCCCAGAAGAGCCACTGCCTGATGAGGAAGGTCATCCACGCTGATAATCCCTGCCCTCACCGCATCGCCGATGTCATGATTGATGTAGGCGATGATATCCGCAATCTTACAGACCTGACCCTCAAGCGTATCCACTGACCCCCACTCTGCGCCCAGAATGTCGGCGCCGGTCTTGGTATGTTTAAGGATGCCGTCCCTTACCTCCCATGTCAGGTTGAGCCCCTGCCCATCCTTCTCCAAAACCTCCACTACCCTGAGGCTTTGCTCGTTATGACTGAACCCCTCGGGGTAAAGATTATTGAGCACCTCTTCGCCCACATGACCGAAGGGGGTGTGGCCCAGGTCGTGACCAAGGGCGATGGCCTCGGCGAGGTCCTCGTTCAGGTTCAGGGCACGAGCGATGGAGCGGGCGATCTGGGATACCTCCAGGGTATGGGTGAGCCTGGTCACGTAGTGGTCGCCTAAGGGTGCGATAAAGACCTGCGTCTTATGCTTCAGGCGGCGGAACGCCTTACAATGGATGATGCGGTCGCGGTCGCGCTGAAACTCCGTCCGCATGGGGCAGGGCTCCTCATCGCGCTGCCTGCCACGGGACCACTGGCTCTTCGCGGCATAAGGGGAAAGGAACTCCTCCCTTTCCTCAAGTCGCTGGCGGATACCGTGCTGAATAATAGATGGTGGCACTTTCATGGTGGCCTTGATTGCCCTTCTATACCCTGGCCTGTCTTGCGCCGAGAAAATCCTCGAGCGTTAGGTCATCGAAGCAGACACCATCGGTTTCCGAGGGGAGTTTACCTGTCGGACAGAGGCTAAAACATTCTCGGCAACTTGCGCATACTGTTGAAGCGATCTCGGGGTAGAACACCACCCGGCGCTCGGTGCCCCGCCCCACGAATCCAATAGCGTTTGCCTGCTTGATCTCGTTGCAGTAGCGCACACACAGGCCGCAAAGGATGCAGTTGGTCTTTTCAGCTTCGAACCTGGGTTTCGCGACGCCATGTTGTTGGGCCAGGTCTTGTATTGTCTTCGCCGGAGCAGAGGCAAGCATTAGCTCCAGGAGCATCTTGCGAATCTTGGTGACTTGGGGGGACTCAGTCTGTACTATAAGGCCATCCTCCGCGGGATAAACGCAGGCGGTCACCAGCCTCGTCCTTCCATTCTGCGATATTTCCACGGTACAGAGCCGGCAAGCGCCGTAAGGGGCCAGTTTCTCATGGTAGCAAAGGGTGGGGATATGGATCCCAGCATCACGGGCTGCTTCGAGGATGGTCATCCCCTTTTTTACCCTGACCTCCCGATCGTTGATGGTTAAAGTGACTTTTTCGACCTTTTTCATTGCTGCGTCCCTTTGGTACGCTCCACCTTGGTTCCCTGAGGAGGCGCTGCAGGAACCGGCTCGCCGGAGAGTATTAGTACAGCGGCGAAGCGTGGTGGACAGACCTCAAGGCAGGTCCCGCATTTGGTGCACTTATCCTGGTCAATAACGTGCAGCAGGTTCTTACCCCCCGTGATCGCCCCCACAGGGCATTCTCTGAGGCAGATCTGGCAGGCCTGACACCGCTCAGGCTGGATATAGTATGAAATAAGCGCTTTACAGACCCCGGCAGGGCAACGCCTCTCCTTGATATGAGCTTCATACTCATCCCTGAAGTACCTGATGGTGCTGAGCACCGGGTTGGGAGCTGTGGTACCAAGGGCGCAGAGGGAGGCGTCCCGGACCACCTCGGATAGCTCCTCCAGAAGATCGATGTCCCCTGTCCGGCCTTGGCCGTCACAAATCCTGTTCAGTATATTGAGCATCTGCTTTATCCCCTCACGGCAGGGGATGCACTTGCCGCAGGACTCCTCGGCGAGGAAAGCTAGGAAATACCTGGCCACATCTACCATACAATTATCCTCATCCATTACAATCATGCCGCCAGAGCCCATCATCGAGCCCACCTTGGTAAGCTCATCGAAATCCACCGGGATATCGAGAAGGCTTTCGGGAAGGCACCCCCCTGAGGGCCCCCCGGTCTGCACCGCCTTGAATTCCTTTCCATAGCGAATGCCGCCCCCGATGTCGTATATGATCTCGCGGAGCGTCATCCCCATGGGCACTTCCACCAGCCCGGTATTGTTCACCTTGCCCACCAGGGAGAAAATCTTGGTCCCCTTGCTACCCGCGGTGCCGATGCTGGTAAACCAATCAGCGCCCTTGCTAATTATCAGGGGTACAGTGGCCCAGGTCTCCACATTATTCAGGTTGCTCGGCCTTTCCCAGATGCCGCTCACCGCGGTGCGGGTGTACTTTGGCCGCGGCTCCCCTACCTTTCCCTCAATAGCGGTCATCAAGGCGCTGGATTCCCCTGAAACGAAGGCCCCGGCACCGCGGTGGATGGTAACATCGAAATTGAATCCGGAGCCGAGGATGTTTTTCCCCAGCAGCCCATACTCCCGCGCCTGATTCAGTGCAATGAAAAGGTTCTCTATAGCGAGCGGGTACTCCTGGCGCACATAGATATAACCCTCGTGAGAGCCAATGGCATAAGCACCGATTACTAAGCCTTCCAGCACGCTATGTGGGTTGCCCTCAAGCAGGCTCCGGTCCATATAGGCGCCGGGGTCACCTTCATCGGCATTGACGATAACATACTTTGTTTCCCCCGGGGCGTTACGGGTGGTCTCCCACTTTTTGCCGGTGGGGAAACCGCCGCCCCCCCTGCCCCTAAGATTTGCCCGCTTAACTGTTTCCACTACCTCTTCAGGGCTCATCTCGAAGAGGGCCTTTGCCAGGGTAGAATAGCCGCCCAGGGCGATGTAATCATCGATGCTCTTAGGGTCGATGAGCCGGTTATTGCCAAAGACAATCCGGCTCTGGTGCTTATAAAATGGTATTTTGCCCTCATGTACTATCCTTTTCCCTTTACCATCCTTATACAGCAGACGGTTAACCAACTCCTTCCCCAATATGGTCTTGGAGACGATCTCTGGGACATCGCTGGGTTTAACTCTGAAGTAGCAGATATCATCTGGGAAGATGATCACTATTGGGCTATTCTCACAGAAACCCAGGCAGCCCGTTGCCCGAGCGCATGCCTGCTCCGTGAGCCCCTGTCTCTCTATTTCGGCAACGAAGGCCTGAAATACCTGATCGCTGCCGTAGGCAAGCCCACAGGTACCTGATGCGTTTATAGCAATGTAGCGCTTTTCGCCCCTTTGGGATAATACCTGTTGCCTTATGCCCGCTAAATCAGCAGGCGATCTCAGTCGTGCCATGATTCCATGTTAATCGCAGCTAGCGATGACCCTTTCAATTTCTTTGGCGGAAGGATTGCCATAGTATTTACCATCAACTACTATCACCGGTCCAAGGGCACAGCAGCCCAGGCAGTTTACCGTGCTCAGGGTAAATTTCATGTCCGTGCTGGTCTCCCCTGGCCCAATATGTAGCGCATCTGTCGCCCTTTCCAGAAGGCGAGGGGCGCCACGCACATGGCAGGCGGTACCCAGGCATACCGAGACGGAATGGCGACCCTGGGGAGTCAGGCTGAAGGCTTTATAAAACGTAGCTATATGGTAAATCTGGTTAGTCGGGATTCCTAATCTCTTGCTCAGTCTTACCACCGCTGGCTTGGGAAGCCAGCGGTTATCCCGCTGGATCTCAAGAAGCATCTGGATCAAGGCGCTTTTATCCGCCTGGTATTTAGATATAATTTGGTCGATCTTACTCAGCTTCTGAGTCATCTTTCCTTTCACTGAAGTGGCTTTTGGTATATACCGGCTGGTAAAGATTGCGAGGGGAGCGGGCCTTCCGTCTCCATAGGGAGGGGCTGGCCATTCTCCCTTCAGCCCTGGCGATTATCTCCCTGGTACTCTCGATGGCATCGGGGCTCACTGAGACCGAGGTAATCCCCCATTTTACCAGCTTCTTGGTGAGCTCAGGGTAGACCGAGGGCGCCTGTCCGCAGATAGAGGCGGTAATCCCTCTTCTGGCTGCGGCTCTAATGGCTTTCTTCAGAGCCAGCATAACCGCCTCATTTCGCTCATCGAATACCTCTGCTAGCTTTGGGCTATCGCGATCGATCCCCAGGATGAGTTGAGTCAGGTCGTTGGAACCGATGGAGATGCCATCGATGCCCAAATCGATAAACTCATCAATAAGGAAAATATTGGAAGGCACCTCAACCATCATCCAAATCTTGAAGTCCTTTGAGGAGCGAAGCCCCTCGTCCTTCAATATACTCATCAAATGAGCCATCTCATCAACGGTTCTCACGAAGGGGATCATCACCCAGAGATTCTTATAATTTTCCCTCACCCGCTTGACCATCTCTATCTCCATCTTGAAGATATCGGCTTCCTGTACATAACGAGAGCACCCCCGGTAGCCAAGCATGGGATTCTCCTCGATATCCTCGTATTCCTCCCCGCCCTTGAGATTTCGATATTCATTGGTCTTAAAATCAGTGGTTCGATAGACTACCGGTCGGGGGTTAAAGGCCCTGGTGAAGGTGGTAACGCCTTCAGCTAGCCGCTCCACGAACTCCTCCCCCCGCCCCTGGCTGATCATATAGCGGGGGTGTTCCCCGATCTGGGCGATTATGAACTCGGCGCGAAGCAGCCCCACGCCATTGACATGACGGCTGGCCACCTTTTCCGCCAATTCCGGCTCGGCTAGATTAACGTAAACCTTTGTGTTAGTCCTGACGCGAGTCTTGGGTTCGAGCGTGGGGATTGCGCGCTTCTCCGTGACAAGCCGACCCTCAAAGACCTTCCCCTCGGAGCCATCGACGGTGATGATTTGCTCCTGTTTCAGTACCTTGGTAGCATTCCCTGTCCCCACCACGCAGGGGATGCCCAGTTCCCTGCTTACGATTGCGGCGTGGCATGTCCGGCCCCCGCGATCGGTTACTATGGCCGCTGCTCGCTTCATTGCGGGCACAAAGTCAGGGGTGGTCATCTCGGCGACCAGCACATCGCCCACCAAGACCCTATCTATCTCGGATGGTTGTTGGATTAACCTTGTTGGTCCGGAGGCGAGGCCCGGGCTGGCCGGGGAGCCGGTAAGCAAGAGCGTCTCTACCGTTCCCGTCACATCCTTTTTTCCCGTGGTGTCCTTCATAGTGGTTACGGGGCGGGTTTGCACAATGAATAGTTCCTCCCCCTCTTTAGCCCATTCGATGTCTTGGGGAAAGGCGTAGTGGTCTTCGATCCTTTTGCCCATCTTGGCCAGGGCAATGATATCCTCGTCGGAAAACTTCTGTTTCGCTTGCACCGCTTCGAGGACAGCCACTCTGGTATTAGCTTTCTCCAGGTCTTTGCCTCGCTTAGAATTGCGCACCAGTTGCCATTCTTGACGGGCGAGCTTCTTATCGCTGATCTCCAGATCTTCTTTATCCACCACGTATAGGTCAGGGGTCACCTCGCCGGAGACAATAGCTTCCCCTAGACCGTAGACCGCTTCAATAACTATCTTGCTGCGATCGTTGGTGATTGGGTCAAGGGTAAACATGACGCCCGAGGCCTCCGACTGTACCATCCGTTGCACCGGTACCGCAATGCCAACGGAGAAATGGTCGAAGCCCTGATTGGCCCGGTAGAAGATGGCTCGCGGCTCGAAGAGGGATGCCCAGCATCCCTGCACTGCGGCTATCACATTATTTTTTCCTGTTACATTGAGGAAGGTGCGCTGCTGGCCGGCGAAGGATGCCTCTGGCAGGTCTTCGGCGGTGGCTGAGGAACGCACCGCTACTGCTCCGCTACCCAGCTTGCCGTAGGCTTGGGCGATTTCCCTGGCGGTCTCTTTGGGCATGACGGCTGCATTGAGCAACTCTTTGACTGTTGAGGCGACCTTTTGCAGTTTTTCGCTATCGTTGGTGTCTAAATCGGAGAGCAGCTTGCGAATTTTATCGCTGAGGTTTGCTTTTTGGAGGAAATCGAAGTAGCTCTGGGCGGTAACGATAAAGCCAGGTGGCACTGGAATACCGGCCTTGGTCATCTCCCCCAGGTTTGCCCCCTTCCCTCCGACCTGGGAAATGTCCTCTTTACCCACCTCCTCAAACCAGACGACCCTGCGGTCCTTATCCATAAAACCAGCACCCCCCTATATCGGGCTTGATGAGTTGTTATTATATCACACAAAGGCCCTTTTTTGAACCTCTCAGTATACTGGCCTAACAGACAACCTTGGTGTTATGGTCTAGCTCCAGACCAGCTTATCGGGCTCGCTAACCAGCTTCTGCTCCCTGGCGAGCTGGCGAATCTTAAGCAGGGTCGTGTTAACCTCCGGGGTGAGGAAGACCCAATCCGGCGCTGAAGGGATCCAGTGGGGGGAATTGATCCGCGCCACCTTCAGCTCTTTGATATTCAGATAGATACCAAATTTTTGCAATATTGTTGCTCCATGCTCCGCTTCCTTTCTATCGCACCGTATCTTTAAGCAGCGCCATCGCCTCCTCAATGGCCTCTTCTGGGGTGGAGGCTCCAGCGGTCACCCCGATATATTGGGGGCGGTGATTGCGAAGCCATAGAGGATCGATCTCCTGAGCCCGTTCAATATGATGGGTCTCTACCACAGCAGAACATATCTCAGCAAGGCGCTGGGTATTGGCGCTGCTTCGAGAGCCAACCACCAGCATTAGGTCCACCCGCTCTGCCAGCTCCAGGGCTGCCTGCTGACGCCTACTTGTCGCATCGCATATGGTATTTACCACCCGTAGCTCCGAGATGAGGGCAAGATAGGATAGGGCAAAGGAGGAGATAAAATGGACAAAGCCTGACAAGCTCTGGGTGGTTTGGGAAAGGATGCCGATTCGTTGCGGTGGCTTGTCAAATTTGGGGAGCTCAAGGGTGGCGAGCCCCTTCCCTTTAGCGTGGCCCAATATGCCTTGCACCTCAGGGTGACTCTCCTCGCCGAAGACGATCACGAAAAATCCTGCGCCGGCTAATCTCCTTGCGGCGACCTGGGTGCGGCGCACGAAGGGGCAGGTGGTATCAACTTTTTGAAGCCCACGATCTTTTATCTGCTCCACTACCTGGGGGCTCACACCGTGGGAGCTAATCGCAACCGTGTTCCCCTCAAGCTGGTCCAAACTTTCCGCTACCTTAACCCCAGATTTAGCGAGCCGCTCGACTACCTGCTGATTATGCACTATCGGTCCCAGGGTCTGAATGGGGCCACGCTCCACGGCAGCCCGCTCCAGGATATTGATAGCCCGCTTCACCCCGGTACAAAACCCTATTTCAGCAGCCTTTTCTATCTTCATAGCAGCCTCGGTAGCTTTCTGGGAGAAGCTCAGCGATACGCTCCATAATAAAGTCGGTGGCCAGGGCTAAATGGTCCTTGGTCAACCTGCCATCGATGGAAGGCGGTGTGAAGGGCTCACCGATGTTCACGGTTATGGTGGGGTGGCGGAAGATAACGCTTATCCCATCGATCTCCTCTGTACCGGTGATCCCAACAGGGAGGATTTGGGCACCACTTCGCAGGGCGATGAGCGCGGTCCCGGTATAGCCCTGCTGCATCTGAGCCGTAGCGCTCCTCATCGACTCGGGGAACATCCCCAGTATCTGCTCCTCCGCTAATAACTGCTCTGCATAGCGGAGTGCTGCTCGATCCACTACCCCGCGGCGCACCGGAAAAGCTCGCCAGCCGCGCGCCAGTGGGCCAAAGACCGGATTACGAAAGGCCTCCTCCTTGGCCATGAAGACGATCCTTCGGGGAATGCTGGCCGAAAGCAGCGGGGGATCAACGATGCTGAGGTGATTGGACACCACGATCAAAGGCCCCCGGGCAGGGATGTTTTCCTTCCCCTTGACCCGCCAGCGGGTCAAAAGGAGGAGCAGAAACTTCATAAGTGTTGTCCCCAGATAATAAAACCAGGGCATCAGCTTTCTCTCGTCACGCCTAAAATCTTAACCATCTATGGCGATTACAGATGGCTTTGGCATTGGCCTAGTGCGTAATTATATCCCATAGAGGGGTGCAAGGCAATTATTTTCTCCTTCGCCTGATTCCAAACCAGAAGACAATGGCAAAGAAAGCTAACGCTGCGGTGATAATGATAGCGCGCAGAGCCATGCCAGGGGAGGCAGGAGATTCTTCGGGTGGTGGAGTTGTGTCCTTTGGGGTCGGGCTGCTGGGAGGGGAGTTTGTAGGCGTCGCTGTCGGGGCAATAGTAGGAGTAGCGGTAGGACTCGCTATTGGGGTAGATGTAGGTGTTGGCGTAGGCGTATGCGTTGGTGTGGGTGTGGGCACTGCCAAACCGGAACCGGGGGTGGGCTTCGGGTTATCCACAAAGTCGCTGGCCTGGTCGGTATCCAAGCCAGCGGGTTGGCGCTCCAGTGAATGTCTTGCAGCTACATCCTGGCAAGGCGGCAGCATTATGGTGTCATTATCACCATATGAGAGGGCATCGATAACAGTTTCCGCGCTGTCCTCAAGGATGAGGCGGTCTCCATCATTGCTTAATCCTCTGCCAATTTGGCCATCCTCTATGAAGACTATGGTGCCGGTGAAGTCCGGGAAGTTGGTACAAAAGTACTGCGTGGCGGCGATCAC
>Ga0114919_10005157_pt1 | contig 10433 bp, 7 predicted proteins | sample BlataG_FD_88682 | JGI IMG/M metagenome (GOLD analysis project Ga0114919, IMG submission 88682) | Deep subsurface microbial communities from Black Sea to uncover new lineages of life (NeLLi) - Black_00105 metaG | ecosystem: Environmental > Aquatic > Marine > Oceanic > Sediment | place: Atlantic...
AGATTGGAAGAACCCCCCTTTTTCTGCCTTCGTTAAACGTAATAAGTTTATATTTAGTAGAGGTGCTGCTGATATGAAGGGCGGATTGGTTGCGATGGTTATAGCGCTGAAAATTTTAAAATCGTTAAAAATCGAAGTTTCAGGAAACTTGATCTTAAACGCCGTAGCAGATGAGGAAACTGGAGGAAAATTGGGGGCTGCGTGGTGTATAGATAATCCTCTAAAGTCGATCAAATGTGATTTTGCGATTATTGGGGAACCTTCGGGGCTTAATCCTCTTCCTAAAGCCATATTTTTAGGCGAAAAAGGACATCTTCAAGTAAAAATAACTACGAATGGAATTTCTGGACACGCTTCAATGCCTTCAATGGGTAAAAACGCAATATATATGATGAGTGAAATTATTGAAAAATTAGATAGCATTGATGAGTATATACCTAAAAGTGAACCACCTATAGAAATGGACAAGCTTAAAAAATTGATAGGCGTATCATTTCCAAGCGAAGAGATTCTAGAAAGAATCCTTAACGACCAACCTATGTTACAAAGTGTTATCCAATCTCTTGTTAAATTCACTAAAGCTTTAACGATGATAAAAGGAGGTATTAAAGAAAATGTAATTCCTGATTCATGCGAAGCTATAATCGATTTCAGACTTTTACCCGGGCAAAAAGTTGACCCGATCATGAATGGTTTAAAGAAGTTAATCGAAGAGGACTTAGGATATATAGTTAAAAATCAAATAACTGGTGCGTCAAAAGGTGTTTGTGTTGTTTTAGAAATATTTAACGCCTCTGAGGGATCCTACTGGAAACAATGGGAAAAATCTCAAGATTTAAAAGAATTTTATAATATTGTTGAAACTATTTACGAAAAAAAACCATTTTATTTTCTTTTACCCGCTTCTGCTGACGCACATTACTTACGAAACGATGGATATTGCCCTCAGACTATCTTGTTTGGCCCTGGTAGCGCGGGAACTGCTCACGCGATTGACGAATATATAGAAATTCAAGACTTTATCAATTCAATTAAGGTGTTTGCGCTTTTTGCTTATAACTTTTTAAGCAAGAAATAAACTTAGAAGAATATGAGGATAAATCGAAAAAACGCGCATAGAATAGAAACCTATTTAAGACTAACTTTTTTTAATTCTTTTAAATTCATTGAATATTTCTAAAAAAGAAATTGCACGATATAAAGATAGAAGACTGCGTTGTGCTCATAGATTCTTCTCGATCTATGTTTAGAAGAGATTTTAAGCCTAATCGACTTTTTGTCGCCTTAGAGACCGTTAAAAACTTTATTAGTGAGAAATTTACGATCGATCCTAAAGATAGAATTGCAGTGCTCTCTTTTGGGGCAACTATAAAGAAACTGAGTTCCTTTACATATGAAGAAGAAAAATTAATTAAATCTTTAAAGAAAATCCATATCTCTGGGAATGGTTCACTTAATGACGGATTAGCCTTTTCAGTACAAATCTTAGTAGGGGAAATGCGAAAATTAGGGGGAAAAACTCAAAGAATCTTTATTATTTCAGACAACAAATTAGTGTATAGCGATAAAATTCAAAAAATTATCAATATTGCTAAAGGATTGGGAATATATATTGATGCTTGCCAATTAGGGACAACGCAAGATTATTCTCAAAGTATTTTAAAAAAGATTGTAGGTCTTACAAGCGGAAATTTTGGATTTTTTAACAATTCAAAAGCGATATTAGATGCGGGAACATCGTTTGCGTCAAAAAAGGAGAGTAAAATAACGACTGACTATTTTGGACCAAATAAAAATAACGAGTTAGCCCCTCTGATAAGCGATATTGCTTTACCACTGAGGAGACCAAGCCTATTAGATATTAGGTTAATGATGAATAATAAGGAAAGGGGCCAAGAAAAATGCCAAATTTGTCACTCAGTAAAAGCACCAATAACGGGAGCGGATTTCTTTAGCGAAGGAAGGTATTGTCCATCGTGTGAGCACCCGATGCATCTTTCTTGCACAGCGATGTGGGCTAAGAAAACAGAATATAAAGAAATGGTTTTCAGGTGCCCTTTCTGTTACTTCTTATTAGAACTACCTTTATCAGCATTAAAGTTAATCGAGGATAAGCCCGATAACGAGCCTAAAATAAAATTAATCGATGAAAGCGGTATAAACATTACAAGAATGAGATTAATTCCAGAATCTCAAATCGACGAAATCGATGTATCTTGTACTTTTTGTCACAGCATCTTTTTAGGAGATTATAAAGCATTTCAATGCGAAAAATGCGGAGCTTATTATCACGAACCTTGCTTAAATAAAATGAACCTTGAAATTAAAGCTTGTAGAAATTGTGGAGCACAGATTAGTTTTTAAAAGAAAAAACCTTTAAATTGAGTTTATATCTAAGCTATTTAAAAAATATTATGAGAACACGAATCGTTCAGTTTGTTACTCTCAATCTAATAAAGTTGAAATAAGAGTATAAATTACTTTAACAATCATTATTAGTTTAATTAATTATAATTATAACAATAATAATCGATAACTAACAATAACCTAAGTATAAATCAAGAGGTAATACGAATTGTCCAATAATGAAAAAAATAAATGGGTAATTACATCAGCATGGCCTTATGTAAATGCCATACCCCATTTAGGAAACATGATTGGAAGCGTATTATCGTCCGATATATTTGCAAGATTTTGTAGGCTAAAAGGAGATGAAGTTGTATTTGTTTCGGGTTCGGACTCACATGGAACGCCCGTTGCGGTTGCAGCTAAAAAACAAAATATATCAGCTCAGGAATTAGCCTTGAAAAATCATACCATAATTAAAGATTTATTTAAAAAATGGCAAATCTCATATGATAACTACACTGATACTCATAATCCTACCCACATCGAGTTTATAAGAAATTTCTATAGGGACGTTCAGAAAAATGGATACATTTTTGAAAAAGAATTAGAATCGCTTTATTGTGAGCACGATAAATTATTTCTTCCAGATAGATTTGTTGAAGGAATTTGCCCACACTGTGGTGCTGAAAGTGCGAGGGGAGATCAATGCGATAAATGCCAAAAATTATTAACTCCCATAGAGTTAAAAAGAGCTCACTGTGTGATATGCAATAATCCGCCTGTGGTCCGTAAAACGAAGCATTGGTATTTGGATTTACCCAAATTACAAGATCAGTTGGATGTTTTTATAAAACAAAATCAACTAATTCCACAGAATGCTCGACAAATGTGTTTGAATAGTATCTCAGAAGGTATTCCACAAAGAGCCATTACTAGAGATCTAGAGTGGGGAATTCCAGCCCCTTTTAAAGGAGCTGAAGAAAAGACTATTTATGTTTGGTTTGAAGCCGTTTTGGGCTATGTTTCTGCCGTAAAAGAATGGGCTGAAAAAATTATTAAAGATCCAAAAAAATTTGATTATTTTTGGAAAGATCCAGAAACTAAAACAGTCTTTTTTATTGGGAAAGACAATATAATATTTCATTTGATTATATTTCCGATTTTGTTATTATCCTATAACAAGGATAAAAGCAATAGAGATAAATTAATACTTCCTTACAATGTTTCTTCTACAGAATGGTTAATGTTTGAAAACGAGAAATTTTCTAAATCGAGAGGAATAGGAATCTGGATCGATGAGGCATTAGAAGTTGCTCCACTTGATTACTGGCGATTTACTCTAGTATATAATCGTCCAGAAACTAGTGATACTTCGTTCCTATGGTCTGAATTTGAAAACAATATTAAAACATTAAATGATAACATCGGAAATTTCATTCATAGGACTTTAACTTTTATTGATAAACAATTTAATGGAACTGTACCTCACAAATTAGAATTCGACGAAGTTGACAAAAAATTTATCGAGTGTATAAATAGTATTAGTTATGAAATTGGAGAAAGTATTAAAACCTTCAAGTTAAGAAAAGCTTTAAGAGACATTGTTAATTTTGGAAAAGAAGGAAATGTATATCTTAACAATAAAGCCCCGTGGCATTTGATCAAGAAAGATAAAGAAGCTGCTGGGCATGTGTTCTATGTATGCGTTCAAGCAGTTTATGCGTTTGGTATTTTATTGAGTCCCTTTATTCCGGGAACATCAGAAAAGATTATGTCGTACTTAAATGTTCCCACTTCAAAGGACTTGAAATGGGATAGCATAAACGAAAACGCCGTAAAAGAAGGGCTGAAAATTAAAAAACCTGAACCGCTTTTTCAAAAACTCGATGTTCAAGAAATTCAGGATAAGCTCCAAAAATTAAAAGAACAAAAATCAAAGATAGGTGATAAAGAATTGGTTTCATATGATGATTTTAAAAAACTAGATATAAGAGTAGCACTTATAGAGAGTGTCGAAATAGTTCCTAAAGCAGATAAATTATACAAGTTTTCTATTGCCTTAGGAACTGAAAAAAGAACTATAGTAGCAGGTTTAGCAGAACATTACAAAGTAGATGAACTAAAGGGTAAAAAAATAGTAATACTAGCTAATTTAGAACCGAGAAAACTGAGAGGTATTTTAAGCGAAGGTATGCTTCTTGCTGCGGTTGCTGGTGATATCGTTTCTGTTCTAACGCCTGATAAAAACATTCCCCCTGGAGCAAAAATTGAATAAGTTATAATTTTAAAGAAAATACAGGGTTTAATCGAGCTATTATTTCTCCAAGGTCCAATTGAAGCGTTTTTAGAATTACGTCTCGCCCTCTATATTCGAATTGTAATTCTTTAACATTTCGAACGATCTTTAATTTGTGACTATCTTTTACTAATTCGCAAGCAAAATATCTCTGGTCTTTATACTCTAAAACTTTTTGTACGCGTTTAATATCGGGCAACATGTACCCTCCACCGTGGGGTAACAAATCGGCATTCGTTAGAAGATCTAATAGCTCTAGATTTTCTGCTCTTTCTAAGAAATTGTTATTCTTTAAAGTTATTTCTGAAAAGCTCTTTTTTCCTTTAAATAGATAGCACGCTATATCAGCTCTTAATGCTGTAGGAAAAATATTAGTCGGAATAAGCTCACAATCTAAATCAGTACAATTACTTCCTAAGTACATGTTGTTATAATCTTTTAAAAATTGGTGAGAAGTATTGCATATTATCTCACAATCGGTACCGAATAACTCTTTTGCAATGATTTCTCGCTTTTTGTTCGAAAAGTTAATTGCTTTTTTGTTAAAATCAAGATATTCTTTCGCGTCGGAATCTAACAAAATATATTGCTTTCCGAATTTTGTTTGTTCCTCAATTGCACGTTCCTTTAATGTTTTTGAAATATCGATATATAAACCTATCCCATATTTATCATCGCGAAATTCAGGTGCTGAACCGTGAATCATGAACATATAAGGTGGAAAATCAATGTCTGAAAGAATTTTAGTTTCAAAACAATTTATAAAGTGATTAGATACACCATAATCCCAATTTATTAAAACATCATTATCGTATAACTCTATGCTTTTTACTTTATCTATCGTTTTTATGAGATCGTAAGGATCCGGTATTTCTTCTAATCCTCCAACTAGTATCCCACAACAATTTGGTTTTACATTTAGAAAAATTATCTTGTCGTTATTATCCCCCCAATTTAGTCTCCCGCCATATCCTAACCCCGAATTCCAACGGAAGTTGTTTCTTGAGATTGTTTCGTCTGGAGACGATATAAACGTAGCTTTAGGTTCAAATCCATGTTTCTCTTGAATAATTTGAAATTGCGCTAAACCATATTTCATGTTTGCCTTACACAATTTCGAAGCACCGTCGTTTAACCCGGTCGAAAAAATGTGTTCTTTTGCTCTTTTAAGCAAATCTAATTTAGACAATTCAGAAATTTTGTTGGATATACTTATTGAACCCATTCTACTTAATAATTAAGTATTATTATATATATATGCATTCGTTTGTTTAGATATTTGGAAAAAGAGATGTTAATTTAAACGTAATTATGAGCGATGTTAATGGCAACATTTTATACGATTTAGTAAAGGGAATAAAGAAAGAAGGAGAATTCGTAGGTTCTATAATTACTCGATGCAACGACGATACGGATTCTATTATTTTTTCTGATAATTTAAAAATATCTAACTCAGAAGGGATTTTTATATCCAACGGATTTAAAGTGGGATTCGAATTGATTTACAACAAAATGTCCGCTTTCTCTCGAAAAATTGATGAACTTAGCATTAAAGATACTTCTTCAATCGAATACTCTATACTTATTCCTGAGGATGTTATGCAAGTCTACGATCAAGGTCAATTCTCTGACGCATTTCCCTATACCTTAAATAAGCTTAATACAGCAGCTCTTTATTTAGATGATTATGAACATGGAATTAATCATTTGGATTTCTTTAAAGAAGAAATGCTTAGAAACCCCGTTTCTCTCGTAGGAAATGGAATTTTATTGGCCGATAGAGTAGTAATTGATGAGAGAAGCGATCCCGTATTCTATGATTGCATAATAGTTGGAAGAGATGAAAATAGTAATTTATCAGTTTCCTACGAACCTATCACCACTGTCAAGAAATCGCTAACAAATGTCAAATGGATCGTAATTTTAGGCATAGAAGAGTTAAAATTATAAAATTAAATTTATACAACATGATTCTATACGAAAATAAAAGGAAAAAATTAATCAGTGTGTTAAAATGGGGAAATAATCCTTTCAAAAAATTTGTTAGTACTGGTGAGATTAGAGAAGAATTAGGACTGGTTAAATCTAGAAAAAATTTAATTAAAACAATTGAAGAAATTGTCAAAGAAGACAAAAATTTTATCCTTCCTATCATAGGGGATGTAGGTTCTGGAAAGACACACCTTTATTGGGCTCTAAAGAATTCTCTTTATTATTATAATACTTTTTATATCTCTTTAGAATATATCTACAAAAAGTTTTTTTATAATATCTATTCTGAATTTATCGAAACCTTAGAATTAGCTCCTATAAAATTCATTATAAATCGATTATGTGACGAATGGGGCGCGTTAGAAAGGAAATTTGGTTTTTTCCATGTAGCAGATCTTGAAAAAATAAAAAATTTTGCGTTTAAACTGTTATCAAATAAATATAGCGAAATAGAAATGGAAATCTTAACCGACATAATATCTGGCATTGTTGCTCATCAATTAGATCCCTACAAAAAGATTGAAGCTGAAAGATGGTTGTTAGGGGAGCTCATGGATGCAAAGGAACTTTCAAGATTAAATTTATCGAAAGATCTTCGAAAAGGTAAAAATGCATATATGATGTTAAGGTTATTGATTGAAAATTCTAAATCAAGAACAATCTTGTTTATTGACGATTTCGAAAAAATTATTTCCATAACGAAACCAAAAGACGAATCCGCTGAAGAAATCTATGATCCTAGTTGGTTGTATGGACCTGAAAAGTCGCCAAACGATATTGCTGCTGAAAAAATATTTAATAAAATCGTTCAGTTACAGCAAATAGAGGGCTTACGCATAATTATAACCTTGAAATCTATCGATTCTTTAGAAGAAATAAAAAAAAAATATCAAGAACAGAACGCGGAGCTTTTGTTTTCAATAAAAGAACCTCTTTTTCTTTTAGATTTTAACGAGGAAGATATATTTGAATTCTATAAAGAAAGTATGAGATGTTTTTACGAGAATATAGGGATTAGCGATTTTATTAAAGCTTTTCAAAATCCATATTTTCCCTTAAATAAAAGAATCTTGAGAAACATATTTGAAAGTACCAAGGGAAACCCGAGGGAAATTATTAAGGTTTTAATCAAAATTTTTAACGAGATAATTTATTCTAATGAGAAACTTGACGCTGTTTTAGAAAATTATGAAAATTTTAGTTGAATTAAAAGATTTTAACCTTTTTTCATGAAAATGTTTTGGAATGAGGTAATTTCAGTATTACATAAAACTTTATATTTATCTTCCCATTCTGATGAATTTATATTCTCTCTAAATGATTCCAATTCATCTTTTGAATCAAAATACGCAATAATTAATGTTCTAATTATGGACTTGCTTAAAATTGTATAATTTTTTGAAGTATCCAATCGCCCAAATAAATCGTTTCCATTTTGAACATATTTTTTCAAAATTAATATTCCCTTTTCAACAATCTCAGAATTATCTGTATCTAATACCTTTAAGAGAGTTTTTAATTCAATCTTAGGCAGTACTTTAAAAAGCATTAATGCATTTAAAGCACCCTTTTTTATTGGTGTGTAATCCTCGTTTAATGCGTATTTTAATATTTCCAATATCTCGTTATTATATTCATTATATTGCAAAATTTGGAGAAATGCTTGAATAATTTCATTTCTAACCCATCTATCTGAATTATAATAGCTTTCGATTAAAAAATTTAAATATTTTTGATTCAAGACAGATATGTTACCAATCTCACCTAAGAGGAATATCAAATTCAATTTGACTTTTTCCAACATAGTTATAGGAATCGAATCCAAGAGATAATCTATTATAGCTAGTAATTCAATGTTCGGTTTCTTTATTAATTCAATTAAAATGTTATTAAATTCTTGAGGGTTTGTAGCATTTCGAATTTTTATTATTATCTTTTCGATTTCATCCATCAAATTTATTATACCAAATTTTTAAGAAAATTACCTATGTTACACCCTACTCTTTGCTAGCTTTCTCTTTGTCATATTTTTCTAATTTCTTTATATCTAATTTCATTCTTTCTAAATAACTCTGAAATTCGTCATCACTTATTTTATTTGCATCAAGAGCACCGCGATTAATTAAATATTGTTTAAAATCTCTAACAACTACGATAACTTCCTCTGGTTTAAAGGCTTTCCTAAGAATTAGTCCTTTTCTTTGTAATATGTATTCAGAATACCACCAATAAAAGCTTATAGTCACTACTAAAATCAAAAAGTTGTTTAGCAAGCTTATCTGATTTCTATCAGTAAAAGATCCTGATAATGCACCAGCTCCAGTTATCATGACAATTTGGCCTTCAATATATAAAATGGTAAATGCAAAAAGTATAAAAGCTAAATTGTCCTCATTTAAAATTCTAAACCTAGAAATTTTTGTTCCTAATCCCTTTAAAACCATGATCGTAGTAAAGATCATTAAAAGAATATCCATTAATATCCTGAAAAAATCAATTCCTCCAGCTTGAGCTACGCTTCTAAACGAATTTATAAAACTAAATGATCTATACCAAATAATAATCCAAATTAAAATGTAAAATATTGAGGAAAATACATTTGGAGTTTCATTTCTTTTGCTTTTAATGTATATAGTAATTAAACGCCAAGATATAATTACAATAACTACAAACATAGCAATATTCCAACCATTAAACCATAACAATGGATCAAAAAGATTACCCGGATCAGCCTCAAAATAATCAAGAAATCCAAAATATGTACCTATTTGGATTAATACAGGCACTGCTAAGGCTAAAATTAGAAATATTGAACTTAAGAATTGATTCTGTTTAAAGTTTTCTTTATCTTTTAATATCCAATTGTCAACTTTTATAGAATATTGTTCAAATCCTGCCTTAATAAAAAAGATTTGAATAATATTCCAACCAAAATATATACCAACAAAAAAATATGGAAGAACATAATCCCATCTTAAGAATTGAATCGGGAATTCAGGAAGAGAAGTCAAAATAAAGTAAAATGCAATAATAACCAAGCTAATTCCAAATGCGATTATTAAACTAAAAATCTTCTTTCGATCAAATTTTTTATCGGTTGAAAATAAAAATGATTTCATATTTGGAATTACTCCAAAAATCGTTAAAAATATAAATGTTAACGAGAAAGTTGAAGCAGTAAATAGTAACACATTTCCAATAATTGGATTTCCAAAAAAACTAAGTAAAGAAATCATTATAACTATAATAAAAAATGTAATTGTATAAAAAATATGACTTGGTTCGAATATTTTATGAAATAAATTGCTTAATTTGTCTATTATCTTTGAAAACTTGTTAGTTTTGTTCATAAATTTATACCCTCTAATATATAATTTAATGAAATCATCATTTTATTAATATAATATTAAATATTAATAATCCAATTCTATTTAAATGATTCTCTTACGAGATGGATATTACGAAAAAACTTTAAATAATTGATAAAACATATGATTAAAAATCTTTTTCTAAAAAGATAAGATAGGTTAAAATTAAAATTAATATATCATCATATTTTTTACTAAAAGTATTATAATATGTTAATTAATTTATGTAAAATTCATTTATTTATTTTTTCTTTACCCAAGGTTTTTTAAAAATAACAAGCGTCTTTGCTTTTAAATAAATAACGATAATATTTTATCTTACTGTGAAATTAACTTATAAGTTTAGACATCCTAAAAGTGCTCAGTTAGATTTGCTTTGTACTATTTCTAAAAAGCTCTATAATCAGGCAAATTGGTACGTACGACAA
>Ga0114919_10005159_pt1 | contig 10433 bp, 12 predicted proteins | sample BlataG_FD_88682 | JGI IMG/M metagenome (GOLD analysis project Ga0114919, IMG submission 88682) | Deep subsurface microbial communities from Black Sea to uncover new lineages of life (NeLLi) - Black_00105 metaG | ecosystem: Environmental > Aquatic > Marine > Oceanic > Sediment | place: Atlantic...
AAGGTGACTTTGAACGCAAAACCGCTGATCACAGCCAGTTTCTTGGTCGGGCTGACAGTGTGGTGTTCCAGGACATCGGAATAGGGTGTCTCAAGACATCGGAATAGCTGATCAGCCACATTTCTGCGGGTGTCGAAAGCCCGCCTGGTCATCACCGCCGTGCTCGTCGAGGGCCGCTCCCAATCACAGGTCGCCCGCGACTACGGAGTCTCCCAAGGCTGGATATCGCGGCTGATCACCCGCTACACCCGCGAAGGCGACGCCGCTTTCGAACCCCGCTCCCGACGCCCCCACACCAGCCCCACCCGACTACCCCAGACCACCATCGACCTCATCGTGGCGCTACGCACCGAACTAGCCGGCAAAGGCCTCGACGCCGGACCCCACACCATCGCCTGGCACCTCCAACACCACCACCGCCTCGACGTCTCCGTCGCCTCCATCAGCCGCCACCTGACCGCCGCCGGCCTCGTGCAACCCAGCCCGCAGAAACGCCCCAAATCCTCCTACATCCGCTTCGCCGCCGAACAACCCAACGAACGCTGGCAAGCCGACTTCACCCACTGATGGCTCACCGGCGGCACCCACACCGAAATCCTGTGCTGGATCGACGACCACTCCCGCTACGCCCTCTCCGTCACCGCCCACCACCGCGTCACCGGCACCATCGTCCTCACCGAATTCCAGAAAGCCTATGAACACCATGGCATCCCACACTCAACACTGACCGACAACGGCATGGTCTTCACCACACGACTCGCCGGCGGAAAAGGAGGACGCAACCGCTTCGAAGCCGAACTACGCCGCCTCGGCGTACACCAAATCAACTCCACCCCCAACCACCCCACCACCTGCGGGAAAGTCGAAAGATTCCACCAAACCCTCAAACGCTGGCTGCAACACCAAACCAAAGCAGCCACCCTCGAAGAACTACAACAACAACTCGACGCCTTCGTCGACGAATACAACCACCGCCGCCCGCACCGATCCCTACCCCACCAAGCCACCCCGGCCACCGCCTACACCAGCCGGCCCAAAGCCGACCCAGCAACCCGCATCGACACCCACAACCGCGTCCGCACCGACCGCATCGGCGAAACCGGAAACGTCACCCTGCGCGTCAACGGACGCCTCCACCACATCGGCGTCGGCCGAATCCACCACCGAACCCGCGTCCTGATCCTCATCCAGGACCACAACATCAAAATCATCAACGCCGCCACCGGAGAAGTCCTCCGCGACTTCACACTCGACCCCACCAGGGACTACCAACCCACCGGCGCACCCAAAGCCCCAACACGGAAAAAGCTCTGAACCTAAAGTAGGTTCAGAGCTATTCCGATGTCCTGCGACATCACAATGGTCGGGCTGACAGGATTTGAACCTGCGACCACTTGACCCCCAGGAAATGGGCCTAGCACGTTGTGCCTGCTCACGCTCGATATGCGCGTTATTCGGGGTCCGTGGATCGTGCAGGAAAGTGCAGGTCGTTCAGGAGCGCGCAGGACGAGTGGTCCCAAATTGGTCCCAGTCACGCATCAGCGCCTGTCGCCGACAAGTGGTATTATTCGAACGTTGCGAAACAGTTTTCGTATAGTTTAAAAAGGGGTCGATATGACTGCAGGAGCCAGCGAGACGACGACGTTCATCCCCGAGGATCCCGAGGAACTTGCCTCGGTAGTCGGGTTCTTGGCGGCCCACGAGCGCCTCCGCGGCACCGTAGCGTCGCCAGGTTATGCGCTCGTGGGAGCCGAAGAGCACGACCGGATCGAGTTGCCCCGGTCGGTACATCAGGCGTTAACCAAGGTGGTAGCGGCACTTCACGCGGGCAAGGCGGTGACCATCGCTCCGCAGTCGATGAAACTCACCACTCAGCAGGCGGCCGATCTTCTTGGGGTGAGCCGGCCCACAGTGGTGCGCCTGATTACCACTGGAGCGTTGCCGGCGGAGCGGATCGGAAATCGGCATCGCCTTCTACTCGATGACATCCTCGCCTACCGCGAAGAACGCCGCACCCGCCAGTACGAAGCCTTGGCAGCCACCGCGATCGAGGTCGATGCCGACGACGACCCCGAGACCGTCCGACGACAGCTTCGCGAGGCACGTCGAATCGTCGCCGAGCAGCGCCGCGCCGCAAGCGCTGCAGGCTAACCGACACAGTGTTTGCAGCCCTGCTGGACACTTCGGTGTTATGGCCTAGTCTGCAGCGCGACTTCCTGCTCTCCCTCGCGATCGAAGGCCTTTACCGCCCACTGTGGTCATCGGCCATCCTCGACGAACTGCAGTTCCACGAGGCTCGAAAACTCATTGACCGCGGCTGCGACCCAGACGAAGCCGCGAGACAATCGCGACGTCTTATTGACCAAATGTCAACAGCTTTCGATGACGCAAGCGTTGACAACTGGGAACCTCTCGACGGTACTTTCGGACTTCCGGACCAAGATGACGAACACGTAGTCGCCGCCGCACTCGTCGGCGGAGCGCAGGTCATCGTTACCAGCAACCTCAAAGACTTTCCTGCGCAACGCATCCCCACACCGCTTCGAGTCATCTCCCCCGCCCAATTCGCCGCAGACACCGTGGCTGTTTCCCCTGCTGTGGCGCACCATGCCGTCACGACCATGTTGTCCCGGTTCATGACTCCGCCACTGACCTTCGAACAATTCGTTGAACAGCTCGTCACGCGATACAACATGACAGAAGCAGCTGAACTCATTCGCGGCACTATCTAGAACCACCACTGGCTGCCATAGCCGATCATTCGATCAAAATCAGCTCGCGGGAACATTCGTAATCTTCTCCCAACTCGTTGGCCCCGTCCCATTCGTCGAAGCCGTCGTCGATCTCCAGTGCCTCGACGGAATCGGCGAAGAACACGTCAAGCGCATCGGTATGGTGACCGATTTTGCAGACTGCGGCAGCACCTTCGGTGAGACGGAAGATCACGCCGCAATCGCTGCTGTAGGTCCAAGTCGGCTCGCCGGGCATTATCTGGCTGACGGTGATCCGCACCAGGTAGACCTCAGTGATCTGCTCACCCGCATGTTGGAAATAGACATTTCCCTCCCGTTGAGCTTTGGCCAGTCCTTCGGAGTCCCTGTGCACTGATAATTGGCCGTACTCTTCGGAGTAGCCCTCAAAATCGCTCTCGGCCAATTCGGTGTGAATGCGAACTTCGCCGGCGTCGGTCGCGACGATGACGTCGTCCCATGAGAAGTGATGGCCCGGTTTTTCCGGTGCGGGCTTACCAGTCGCTAGTCGCCAGCGCTTTCCCTTCAGCGACCGCAAAGCCGCGAGGGAACCATCAGTGAGGTGGAAGTTGGCGGGTAATGTCATTTGTCGGCGCCCTTCTTGATGAAATGGATTCGCTGGTAACCCGTTACGCCTAACCCGCTGGTTTTTACTGTGAGCGTCACACCGGGACTACCGTTCGTCCACGGAGGAGATCGTACGAACCTTGCTGCTCTTTCCGGGGTCGCCGAAGTATCCGCCCGGCGATAGCGGGAAATGATCGGCTAGCCGGTCGATGCTCGCTTTGATTGCGTTGTGGGCCCGCACATTTGCGCCGCCACCGATTCGCGGTCCCACTTCAGGCAGCCTTCCTTACGCGAGAACGTTCGGGCAGATAATGCACGACCTCGTCGGGCATGAACGTGCAGGTCGTTCAGGAGCGCGCGGAACGTGTGGTCCCAAATTGGTCCCAGACCAACCTGCATTAATTGTCAGCCGCCGACGAGCACCCGAAGTGCGGCGTGGCCGCGTCGCGAGTTTGTCCCGGTGGCTATCCATGACCGATGATCGAGATTTTGTAAGGCCTTCCACAAAGCCGCGATGCGTCTCTGGTCGCTGCCGGCCATTCGGGTGCGGTCAGCAACCGGATCGGTCAGAGCGCAGGCCAATATCGCCGCATCGTCAATGTGGCGTTCTTGGTCGCGAGAGTCCTCCACATAGGCCGCACCCTTGAGTACCAGCGCGCCGAGGACATCAGGGATGCTGAGCATGACGACGCCCACCGCGGTATTCACCTCGCAGTTAACCGCCTTGTTGAGCGCTGAAGTGCCGCCAGGGACTGCGAATACACTGCGGCCCAGTATCTTTGGAAGGCGTTTCGGTGAGAGATGGTCAGCAACCATCACGTCGATGGTTTCAGCCTGGCGGTCACCTCGACTGAATCGGTGTATCGGTCCCTTGCCGATCGGTTCACGAAGCGCATAGCCAAGGCGTTCCAACTCGTGCTGGACACCGCTGAATGTGGCAGCGCCAGTCTCGATGTGCAGGATCATGTCGACGTCTCGGGTGGTGCGATTCACCTGCACTCCCGCGTAAGCGGCATGGAGTTGCACCATCAGTCCGCCGACCAGCGTCCACTGGGTGTGCGGGATGGCCTGCACGATCTCAATCATCTGGGGCCACGGTGGTTGCACTCCATCGGACGGTGCACTCATCTGCCAGACCTGCTGGCCATCGGCATCCGGAGTCATGTGGAACGGAAGTCGTCCAGCATGTCCCCCAAGACACGCATGCCGGCGGCCGATTCACGGGTGTCCAGGGACCCAGCCAAGTCGACCGCAACAGCGGCGGCAAGGACACGATCGACCGCATAGCCGCCATCGCCGGGCACTACCCGCACTGTCATGTCGCCGTCGAGATCGTCGACGAGTCCCAGCGCTGTGGTAACGGCGGTGAAGTTGCGGGCGCAAACGTAGCCGTCGGATCCATTGGTGGCCGGCGTGAGATTGAACCGCTCGGACACGGCCGGATCGCGCAGTGCGCTGACGCCTGTGTGCAGCAGTCCAATGTCTTTGCCCCAGCCCCTCATCCGATGCACCGTCGCGCGGCGGCGCGTCATCCAACACAACTCGGAAGCGCTACTGGCGCGCAGCCGATGACGTAGTCGCGACATCGCCGAGGCGTCCAGCCAGTCGATACGTTCTCCTGACAGGAGTGCCAGTGCAGTCCAGGCCGTCGCCGCCGCCCATGGCCGTCCGTTGTGGCGGCCCTGCTTGGCCAACCGGTGCACCGACGCGCCATCGAGCAAAAGTGCTCCGCCAACCGTGCGAGTCACAGTGAGTTCTCCCGCCCGGGCGAGGCGCGCGATCTGCCGAGCTGAAACCCCCAGAACCTCAGCGCTGGCGACGGTCGTCATCTCGCTCATGCATATATAGTCTCAAGAACGACTATTTAACGCAATACTAGTTTTTCAAACAGCATTTAGCTGTGCGCGGGGTGAAGCAAAGCGCCAAGGGACTTGACCGACGACCTCTGACCGGGCCTGTGCTTCCGCACTTCTTCGATGTCAAGACGCGCGCCGGTGTCGAAGTCTTTGGAGGTCCCCGAATCGCGGCCGTCGTCGTCGGTGAGCGTTGCTGCGTGCTGCTGGACTCCCACCGAGACCAACTTTGATTACGTTGTGAAATTCGGCGATTCCCATATTTCATGCTGTAACGTTACCGGAATGAACGAGATGACCACCGTCTTGCGCGAACAGCTGAGCCAACGGCAATGGGCCCAGGCTGACCTCGCCCGGGTACTCAACTGGCCCGTTCAGACAATGTCCGAAATCATGCAGGGCAAACGCCGAATCGACGCTGCCATGGCCCTTGACCTAGCTGCACTCACCGATCGGTCGGCATCCGACTGGCTGGCCATCCAGAACGCCGTCGATCTCGAAGATGCTCGTCGCCGGTTCGCCGATCGTGGCCAGCGAATCAGCGCTCGCGCCGCGCTTGAGGACATAGTTCCGGTTCGCGAATTGATTCGCCGCGGGGTGATCAGCCGCAGCGACCCCGACACTCAAGCCGCCGAGGTCGCTGAACTCATCGCAGATGACCGAACATTAGGCGCGTCGGCTAAACGTTCGATGGCGGAGATGCCCTTCAGTCGTGCACAAACCGCGTGGATTGCGCTCGCCCGGCGGAAAGCGAAGGTACTGCCGCTCGCCCAGTTCGATGACCCCGGATTCAGCGGATTTGCCCGCGCACTGCCCCAATTAGCTAACGAGCCGAAGGATTTCGCATCACTGCCCAAGCGGTTCGCGGAACTCGGAGTCGCACTAGTCCACATCGAGCCCTTCCCCGGCGGTCGAATCGACGGCGTTTCTTTGGCTATCGGTGACAACCCAATGATCGCCCTGTCCGGTCGCGGCAAGCGTTTCGACAAAGTGATGTTCACCCTGCTGCACGAGTGCGCCCACGTCGTCGAAGGCCATTGGCGCGACGCACCACGACTGCACGAGGACGGCAGAGAGTTCATCGTCGGCGACCGCTTGGTCGAAAACCAGGTGAGCGCCCTCGCGGCCGAGTGGTGCTTCCCCGGCGGGCTAAGCAAGCAGCGGCCGGTGACGCGCCAACACATAGCTGCGCTCGCCGCAAAATTCGGCGTCGCCGAGGCACTCGTGATCGGCAATCTGCAGCACAACCAGATCATCGAATGGTCCTCAGCGCTGAGCCGTGGACTGCCATCTGTTGAGGAGGAACTCAAACTGTGGGCCTGACCAAAACTGGGCGGGAGCCGCCAAGCTCACCGCCCAGTTTCGTCAAGACGGCGGCAACCGTCTCGATACCTGTCAACTCCGCTAAGAACCGAAAGGCACCACTCATGGTAGCTCTGAGCAGAATTCGCCCGTACTCGAACACAATCACCGGCGGCAGTGAACCATGGTGAGCCACCGGCAGACACTGAGTCCAGCACCGCAGCTCATGCTGTTCACCGAATTATCGATTATCGGCCAACCAACGATCGCGCAGAGCGCACCCCGCGACCGGCGGAACATCTTCGGCGGGAAGCGCAGGAACGGCTTGACCGAGCTTGGCTTCTACGACATACCGGCTGTCGCCCCCAACTCGTTGGTGCCCGAGCGATTGGTCGCCTTTTCCGAGGCGGTCGCCAGCAGACGCAAGCCGGACCCATTGGCGTGGGTGCACTTCTACGAAGACGACTACAGGTTTGTGCGGTTCCAGAAGCAGCCCGAGCGTTACTTCGAGCGCCTACGCCCATTCGCCGGAATCATCGGCCCCGACTGTTCGCTGTACCGAAACATGCCGAGGGCGAAGCAGATTGATGCGACCTACACAAACCAACAACTCGCCGCACAGATGCAAGCGGAAGGCTTCAACGTAATCGCGAATGTTCGGCTCAACGGCGCTGACTCGATCCCGTGGGCGTTGGCGGGCATCCCCGATCGCTCGACGCTGGCAATCGGTATACATGGCTGCATCAGATCCCTCGCCAATCGGCCGCATGTCGTCGCGGAAATAAAGATAATCTGCGACAACTGCCAACCGTCGGACCTTGTCATTTACGGAAGCGACGCCTACCAAGTGCTCGATCATCCACGGGAACGCGGCATTCGAGTCCATGTATTCACCGCAGATACGTGGTGCCGTTCAACCGATCGGCGGACAGCATGAGTAAACCGCGCAGCATGCTCGTAGGGAAACCCGACCACGCCTTCCGCACAGTCCGCGGATTCACCACCGTGCTCCACTTCGGCAAACAGGCCAAGCACATGCGCGGCCAGCCGAATCACGACCCCACCAAGTCCGAGATCACCGTCAGCATCACCGAATTGCAGCACTTCGTCGAACTCAGAGCGGGCACCGGCACTTGGAACCCACAAGGAACCCGCGAGACCATCGATTTCGGCGTCGCTATCGGCGTACATCGTGACGGCAGGACTGGAAAATCCACGCCCACCAGTTGGGGAACAATTCACTATTCCAAATCGGGTGCACACGTCGTACCAGCTAATCCAGATCGCCACTAAAGGAGAAAACGATGGGATGGTTTCACCCTGAAGAGGCGGCGACGATCGGCGTCGTGATGAAATACGCTGACCTCAAACCTAATAGTCGTTATCGCATCGAGTTCACCGACGGTGAGGGCTACATTTGCACCTACTTCACCGACTACGAGAGTGAAAATAGCGGCGATCTGGACATCGAAATGGATGACCCGAGATACGACGAGTTCTACCAGATCTTGATGACGGTTCTAGAGACCCTTGTACCCGGCCGCCGCGGCTCCGCGGACACTCTGACAATCGACTACCGCGACTTCCCCGCTTCGATCGTCGACGCCGACACCGGGACTACCATCTACCCGGCACCCACGACGAGCAGGCCAACCTCGTGAGGCTGCAATGCGCAACGCTTTCGCTCGCCTACCAGGCGACGCAAGTCACGGTCTGGACTGACGGCATTCCCCTGCTCCCCCTATAAATCCGTCCGATTCCCGCTCCACGTCACCACCAGTGCATCCCGCGCCCGGCTGCTGGCGACGTACAGCAGTGGCCGTTCCCGCAGCAGCGCCTCGGCCTTCTCCTCGTCGGGCAGGTTGCGCAGCGTGGCCGGCGACGGGACGTTCTGGCATCGGCACCCGACAGGATGGCAATGTCAACTTGACTTGGCCCCACTAGGACGGCTTGATTTGGCCCCGGCTGCTTTGGTGGGCTGGGTGTTTCGGGCGTGGGAGAGTCGGTAGGAGTGGGTGCCGGTTTCGATGATCTGGCCGGCGAAGGTGAGTCGGTCGACGATGGCGGCGCAGAGTCGAGGGTCGGTGAAGGTCTTGGTCCAGGCCGAGAAGGGTTCGTTGGAGGCGATCGCGATCGCGGAGCGTTCTTCTCGTTCGGTCAGGACTTGGAAGAGCAGTTCGGCGCCGCGGCGGTCGAGTTGCAGGTAGCCCAGTTCGTCGATGAGCAGAAGGTCCACGCGGCCGTAGCGGGTGATGAGTTTGGTGAGGTGCTTGTCGTCGGCGGCTTCGACGAGTTCGTTGACCAGCTTGCTGGCCAGGGTGTAGCGGACGCGGTGGCCGGCTTCAGCGGCGCGGGTGCCCAGACCGATCAGTAGGTGGCTTTTGCCGGTGCCGGAGTCGCCGATCAGGCATAGCGGGTAGCCGGCTTTGACCCAGTCGCAGCTAGCGAGTTGACCGATGACAGCGGGGTTGATGGCGGGGTTGGCCTCAAAGGAGAAGTCCTCCAATCGTTTCGGGCGGGGGAACCCGGCGTCACGGATCCGGCGTTCGGCGCGGCGGTGATCGCGGTCGTCGCACTCGGCGATGACCAGCTCGGCGAGGAATCCGAGGTAGGTGTGGTGTTCGCGTTCGGCGGTGGCGGCGATCTCGGCGAAGCGCTCACGGATGGTGGGCAGGCGCAGCATGCGGCAGCCCTGGTCGATCGCGGCGGTGGCGGCCGGCTCGGTCATGCTGTGGCGGGCGGTCATGAGCTTTCCTTTCCGAGCAGGGCGTCGTATTTGTCCAGGCAGGGCATCGGCCGAGAGTCGGCGGGCAGATCCGCGCGGCGGGCCACGAGATCGACCACCAAAGCGTTCTGACCCTGGCCGCCGGGCTCTGCTGCCCGGCGACGGTGTTCGCCGGCCTTGCGGGCTTCCAGGGCGATCACATCGGGGTTGACCGAGCCCACCGCCAATGCGGCGGCGATGCCAGCCAGCACGTCGGCGTGGGCAAGGCGGCGGTGCAACAACAGCACCTCGACCAGGGTGCGGGTTCCCCCGGCGTCGCCGTGGGCCTTGCGGGCCGCGGCCCAGAACCGGTCATGGGTAGCGGTGAAGACCTTGGCCGACCGGGCCTGGGCCAGCGCGGTCGCCCCGGCCAGAGCACCGGGTTTGCGCAGCAGAATCTCCAGATAATGATCCAGGTCCAGCACTTTGGCGCCCTTACCGATCGCCCGCTGATGGCGGGCCACCACCTGGTTACGGTCATAGGCGGTCACGCCCGAGGCCGACAGTTTCACCCGCAGGCGATGCCCGATGAACCGGGCCGGTACCGAGTACTGGTTGCAGCGCACCATGATCTGGGCGTAGCGGTCCACCCGCGGGGTCAACGTCAGCGCGGTGTCGAACGGCTCAGCCGGTAGCGGCGCCAGCAGAATGTTCTCGACCGCGAAGTCCTGGCCCACGCTGGTTGAGCGGTTACCGACGCGGCGGGCGTCATCGGCGTCATCAGCGGCGGCCAGCAGGGCGTTGAGTTCGTCGATGGAGGCGACCACGGGCATCGGCACGCAATGGGTACGTCGGAACCGTCCGCCTTCGCCCTCGACGCCACCCTTCTCATGGCTGCCCTCATGGCCGGGCTGGCAGTACCAGGCCTCGAAGCCGTAGTGGGAGCGAAACGCGATCCAGCGGTCGTTCTCCTGGCGGGACCGCCCGAACAGCACCGCGGTGACCGCGCTGTTGAGGTTGTCGTAGCGGATCTTGTCGGTCGGCACCCCGCCGAACCGGTTAAAGGCGTATTCGTGGCCTTCCAGGAACGCCTCCTGCCCGGCGGTGATCGAGGCCCGATGCGCTGCCCGCCCGGAGTAGGACAACCGCATCGTGAACAGCGTGGTCTTGGTCTTGATCCCGGCCAGGATCACCCACAGATCGTGGAAGTCGACCTCCGCCTGGGCGCCGGGCTCATAGGTCTGGGGCACGAACCCC
>Ga0114919_10005162_pt1 | contig 10432 bp, 15 predicted proteins | sample BlataG_FD_88682 | JGI IMG/M metagenome (GOLD analysis project Ga0114919, IMG submission 88682) | Deep subsurface microbial communities from Black Sea to uncover new lineages of life (NeLLi) - Black_00105 metaG | ecosystem: Environmental > Aquatic > Marine > Oceanic > Sediment | place: Atlantic...
AAATATAAAAAAAAAAAATATAAAAAAAAAAAAAAAAAGTAAGAAAACGAGAGGGCGCGTGAAAGGAGGATGAAGGGGGGTGGGGGGTGTGGGGGGTCTTCTTTGTTATTGTTTTTTTCTACATCCCCCCTCTCCCTAACCTTATTATTATACATGGTACAATCTTTCATACAAATCCCCATCTTCATCAGGAATACATCTCCTACACTTCCAATAGATTGTCATACACCCAAATCCAGCTAGAAAACTCAATACTAGTTGTATGCTGGTATTGAAAAACCACCAGTTGTTGAGGGTGGGAGGGAAGAATCTCTTGCAAGCTAAGGATACTGCTTGACCACCAGGAATTATGATCTTTGATGATGATGATGATGATATGTTATCAGCAATGGTAATACTTCTGCATTGCTCTTCCTTGCCCACAGTGTCGGGGCACTCGATGGCATGCAATTCCAAGTCTAGACACATCCATATTTCCATGATTTCATTGTTTTTATTGCAATGCAACACAGGATTGGCACCGAATGATTGGGAGATTGCTTTTTTAAGTGCAGATTGAGGTACAGCAATTGATCCTTCCATTGTTGTAGTAGTACTGCCACGCCTCCAACTCATTCCGGGGCCTTGTGGGAGCCAGCCACGACGGCTTAGAACGGTGTTAATGTTATAATTGGTGTGCAGCTTGAGGACTGTATCCATGTATTCTTGTTTGTTGTCTAATACTGGAGAGCTGCAGGTTCCATGTTTCTCCCATTCATGATCCCAGAAGGCATCATCACTGCCTTGGAATGATGGCCAGTTGCAGTGAAAGCGAGGGAGAGGCGGTGGTGGTTGTGGTTGTGGTGGCTGGGTGTCAAGTAATGATTCTGAAGTGTCGGTGTGGTTTTTGTCACAGAACTGAGGCCAACCACCTGCGGAATACTGAGGCCAAAGACCATGAATAGTGAACTCGGCTATGGGTTCGGCTGTGCAATGTTCAACGTGGCAGTATGAAGGTGAGTAGCTCCTGTGTGAGAGTTTTGGATGAAGGGATGGTTGAGGGTCCAGAGTTGAGAAATGGGAATTTCAAAGTTGTCGACCATTGGAACCATTTGCAGGCACTGTTTGGTACCTGACATGTTTTATTATACGACTCTTACCTGACAAAGACAAATAGATCAAAGGCAGACCGAGTAGAATTGCCAGTAGCAGTGGTGAAGAGTGGAATTTGAAAGAGAAGAAAACATATTATCCCCAACAGGGTTGTGCTATCCATCCCACCTCTTGTATCACCCTTCTTCAGCCTATATATATATATATCATATATTGGAATTATGGCAGTGCGACAAGAAATGTGGGCTTAGTAAAATCGCTGCCTGATCGCTGTGCTGCAGCACAGCTGGCAGCAAGCCCCCTTGGATTCACCGTGATGCTCGGATATCCATAAGCCTAGCGAAGACACCTGAGGCAGCATTGAATTGCTTGAATTGTTGTGAATTTCCACAGACAGATAGCGAGAGAACCCTAACAACGACGAGTTTTTAAGACCACTATCGCAACTGCATTTAAGTGAATGTCAGCATAGAACCAAGGATCCAGCCTAAAATGGAGGCAACCATCAGCAACGAGCAACTTCTTGATCAACTAGAGCATTTAAAATCAGAGGTAGGTACAAACTTTCCTTCCTTGGAGATTTTCCCACCCTCTTGAAGTTTTCCTCTTCCCACGCATCTCACTATGCCCCTCCACCACGCAGTTGGATCACGAGCGGAGGCTCTCTTCACAATACGCACAGGAGCTTCGACAGCAGAAGGAAACATACCTTCAAGTGGTAAGTTTTTGGTCCCCGTCCATCTATCCTCTCTCTCGTCGTCGCCCCGTCTTTCTCCGTTATTCTCACCCTCCTCCTCCTTCTTTCCTCTTTTTCCCCCAACCTCGCCCTATATTATTAGCAAAAGCAAGTTGAAATAGAGGAAGAACATATCACCAACCACTTCTTAAGGAGACTTGATGAACTTAAAAGGGAGAAATCAGCCCTTACCTCCCAACTAGAACACGAAACCGACTACCTGTCCTCTTTGAATCGCCGTTTGACCCAATTAGGCCACGAAAAAGCCCAACTAGAAAATGCTCTCGAAGCCGAACAAGAGCACATATCCAACAAGCTGACCCGTAAGCTCTCCAAGCTTTCAGACGACAAGGCAGTCCTACAGAAGAAGCAGACCGAACTCCAACGTCAAGTAGCAGATCTCGAGGCTGCTGTTGTTCGCCTGTCTCGGGAAAAGGTAAACTTAGAAAATGCAATGGAGCAAGAGGAGGAGGCTCTAGTCAACCGATTACAGAGGCAACTCCAGCAACTCACTTCTGCTTATAAAGTATTAGAAGGCAGACTGGAGGCTGCTGGCATTCCTGCCCATCACCCCCCTCACCTCCATCACCATCACATCTCCATCCACCAACCACTCAACACTCAACTGGGTACCACCAACACTATGGCTCAGTCACTAACTCCAACAGCAGCAGCATTGTTAGCATCATCATCTCAGCACCACCACCCAGGTAGTGACATCCCAGCTGCTGCTGCAGCTGCTGCAGCTGCTACAACGACAACAGATGAAATGCTGTGGCTGTACGGGAGGAGCCCCAGTGTGGATAGGATGCGTGTTGGTGGTGGTACTAGAGAGAGAAGTGCTTCGGTCAGTTCAGTGGGCAGTGCAAGGATGACGGATACCGAGATGAGGGATGATTACATGAGTCATTTGAATACCGGCGGCAATAATGGCGGTGGAGGAGGAGGGAGGAGGAGTGGGGGGACAACGACAATGACCAGGAGGACATCAGTGGAGGACAGGACTGCTACGAGTAATATGATGAGGTGATGGTTTGTGAACAAGTCATTATGTGCATATGTGTATGTATCCTCTGATCATAGATGAATACCAGGGTGCTGTGCTGGGATTTGTATACTTTTGTGTTAAACAACAACGAACAACTCAAGCGATTACCTTGGCATCAGACAGTGTACTCCACAACCCACTCAGAAAGTACCCTACATCTACTAGTACCACAACATATACAAATATGAACCATACCAGGTTGCTGGTCCATCTTTGAGGCTTGGGTGTATTATATGAATGAATGTTCTTCAGATTACTGTTGGTATCACTGTCACTATCATCATCACCAGCTGCATTTTTCCTGGGAGTTGATATTGCTGCTTGTGATGGTGGTGGTAGACTTGTATGTGTTGTCTTCTCATTATCATTATCAGCAAAATGCATCCTGGCCTGTATCAAATCGTGGTGTCTTTCCACTACAATCACCTCTACCGACTCGACACCCAGTTTACTATAAACCTCATCGAATTCCTTAGGGTTTTCGAAGTTCTTTGCCATCTTTAAAAAATACCAAGTTGGTCATGGCAAAATAAGAAGCTAGAACACTGTTACCGCCCTGGACACTGATGAAATTATCAGCATGAGCATGGAGCGGCAATTGGATCGTGTTAAAGCTGTGTAGTGCAGGATCTAGACGACTTTCATCGCTTATTGTTTCTTCTAGTATTTCATCAAAGGTCCAAACCTCTGGAAACCTCTGGAGTACTTCTAATTCTCCAGGGAGGGTGAGGATATCCCTGTCAGCAGTGTAGCCTGGTTTTTGACTGGCAGCAGCTCCAGGTCTGATGTACAGAATGGTGAGGAAGCAGCATTTCAAATAATTCATTCAGCGTATCTGCGTCTGCATAGTTTACTGGATCGCTTCCCCATTGTCTGGTGTATTTATTATGGATGATGAACAAGGGTTTTCCTATATCTGGTGAGGTCAGCTCTTTGAGGAGGTAGGGAATCATGTTATCGTGAGACTTCCTCCACTCCTTGTAATATGTAGAGAGGGCAGGGGGGGCTCCAGTAGGGGTTTAATCCCTAAATGGTCTACTGTGTTGGAAATATCTATAAAGTCCCTGGCAGTTGCTCTTTCTAGTGATGTTGAGCTCTTGATGCTGAGACGAGAAGACGGCCAGTGCTCAGGAGCCTGGCACACCATAGGATGTTCCGAGGGCTCCTGATTGGTGTAAATGGTATACATGAGGTATGTGTGCGAGTAATTCAGCACCAAACCATCATCTAAAGAAGGTGTTGGTTTTAACAGAAGAGTCTCCTTCCTTGATGTCATAGCAGTAGCACTCTTCCAGTGCGTGGCAGACGCCCAAGATTCCAAGCTCTTCATGACCCCACGCTGTGGCATTTATTTCTGATGTCTTTTCGAATCGTTTTTGATAGTTGAACGTTTTTACAATGGGAAATACATGCTAATGCAGTGCAAATGGGGAGGGTGCCATATAATCTATGCATCCAACCAACAAAATCTTTTGTTGAGTATTAACTATACCTTAGCGGTGCTGGTATCTGAATCTGATGCATATAAGTGCCATAAGTGTACTAGAGTCTATTGTTGGTAATTATCAACCATTGAAGTTATGGACCCCCACACCTGTCTCCCTCTGTTTTGTTTTTCACAAACCACCAGCCGGTAGCTAGCCTCCTCTCTCAAGGAATGGGAAAACTATTCTCTCCCTAGAAGAGACCACCCTATATCATCTCCCTCCAATGTATCTTGTTCATTATTGTTACTTTGATCAACGAACAGTGAGCTCGCTACAAATGCTGTAAAGAAGCTTTGAAAGACATCTCCGGATCACACTAGCCTCTGCCTTCTTTCCTCAATAAAAAACAAAACCCCATGGTAGACATCTCCACTACTTTCATACAGCGTATAACATACTCTAGACCAACAATGCATAGTAAAACTCCAATTTCCGCCACCAATTCCTCTTCCCGACGTTCACCCCGTCCTGAAAACGCCCCCGGCCCTTTCTACGTAGATCATACCTGCATCGACTGCGACATCTGTCGCTGGATGGCCCCTGACACCTTCCACTATTCCAATGGACAATCCGCAGTTTCAAACCAACCCCAAACCCCAAATCAACGCCATGCAGCCTTACAAGCTCTCCTCGCATGTCCCACCCAATCAATCCACGCCACATCCTTACCCCCTGGCCAACTCGCAGCCGCCAGAGACTCCTTTCCTCTCCCCATCACCTCTAATGTATACCACTGTGGCTTCCACAGTGAGAAATCATTCTCAGCCACTCCATATTTCATACACCAGCATCACATTGGAGGCAGCAACATCATGATTGACGTTCCCAGATGGCAACCACACCTAGCAGCCAAGCTGGAATCCACCTTTGGAGGTTTAGATTACATATTTCTGACACATAGAGATGATGTTGGTGATCATCAAAGGTGGGCAGATAGATTTCCTGGATCTAAAAGGATCATTCATCAAATGGAGGTTGATAGTAGACAGGGTACTGACAAGGTGGAGATTCAATTACAAGGAGAAGGATTATTATCATCGTGGTATCTGGATGGCAGAGGTAAAGACAGAGAGATAGGTAGAGAAAAGGAGGATACTGGTGGGGAAGGGAGACACCATGATTACCCCTCCTCTTCCACTGATGTTGACGGTACCAGTATCGAGTTATTGTTCACGCCAGGACACACTAGGGGATGTGTGTCATTACTGTACAAACCAGCCAAGGCACTCTTCACTGGAGACCACCTAGCATACAGTGGCAGATTGGGGAGATTGTCAATAATGAGAGGATACAACTGGTATTCTGTAGATGAACAATTACAGAGTGTAGCAAGGTTAATAGATATAGAGTTTAGTTGTGTATTGCCTGGGCATGGAAGGAGGGTGTGTTTTGAGAGTGATGATGAGAAGAGGGATGCTTTGAGGGCAGTGTTGGATGCAGAAGGGTATGTAGTACCCATTAAGAATGAATAAAACATCCTAGTGTTGTTTACTTGTGTAATATCGTCTATAGATAGGTGCGTTCATCACAACAATACAACATATCTTCAACAGTTGTTGCAATCAACCCCTCGACACTTGCCTCCACATTCACACGTACCCCAGTCAGACAAACCAATCACTGAGCCAAGGTAGACAAATCGTTGACTTGTCTGTGCTATTTAATTTCATACTGTCTTTAGATGTAGTGGTCAGTAGGACCAACTCTAATCCACATTGGTATCGCTACTCTTTCTGATTTCTTCTGTTTCTTCCATTGGAATATTCGGGACCAAGAGGCCTGCTGTGCCTGCTGCTTTTACTCGACTGCAAAAACTTGTTCCAATGCTCTAGACATGATTGGATTAAAGTAGATGAATAAGACAATGGGGACCTTCCAACAATGTAAGCTCATGCATAGAATGATTTTCATCCTTCCCGTTCTAAAGAGACATCATCAGTAATTGCCACAGACCACTCACTCTTAAGGCCCAGCAGACTTTACCACACAAACTTTAAAGGTGTCCGTTATTATTATCTCAAGACTTGGTCAAGGCCTAGGGCAAGACAATGACTCTCTATGTCCGACTCCTTCTGGACATCCATCTTCCTCTTTTTCCACCAGCCAACCCACCGCCTTCACTTCTTTGGTGAATTTCTGGCTCCCAACAATAATCATCATCATCCAACACTCACCTCCAGGAATCAACCAGCCCAATTGAACAATGCAATTTCTTCATCTAATCTCAACATGGATCCTTCCAATAATGTCGTGACCTGCTTCGCCTCTGCCAACTGCCTTTTATCCAACACGCTGGGATCCAGATTGCCAGCTGTCACTTTCTCACACATTTCCAAAAACGACGCCCTCTTGGTCAACTCCACCTTCAACCTGATCATCACATTGCCCAGGCTTTTATACATGTCAGCCTTGAACTTGTTCATTGCAGTCTTCCAGTGCGCTCTCCAAGTGTAGATGGTCCTGCTGGGAGCATGGTCAGCTGTCTTGGGGACATCTTGTAATTTCAAATACCCCGCTCTCAATAGAGCGTAGAGTGCCTCTCTGGCTTCTTCTTTGGCCAGCATTGCAGCTTCCGTGATTTGTTTCTGTTCCAATTGGCCCTTTATTCTCAATAGATTCCATACCCGCACGCCTCCTTCTTTAAACTTCTTGGAAAGGAAGGTCTGGAAATGAAGCAATCGGAGTTTATCTACTGCTTCCCCAATATTCAACATATAGACGTCTTCATTATTTCGACCTGTAAACTTTTCTAGGAGACCCCCAGCATGGCGTTTGCTCATGGCTTTCAGTGCATGTCTGATCACCTTTGATGTCGCATTTGCATCACCACTACCATCATCTGAACCATTACCACCAGTATTAGTCTGTCTCCTCTCTTCAACCTTTCTCATAATAACCTCCATCGAAAACGGCTGAGAGACCAGCAGCTGCTCTTGATCTTCAATCGGACCCGTCTTGACTGTATTCTTCACCGCCGCTTCCGGCTTGGCATTCAAATCAAGCAAGGCTGCAATAGCAACAGCCCCAGGTCTGCCGTACCTCGACTCTATCAGTGTAACAATAGCATCATTACGCAATCGTCTATCCAACTCTTCACAATTCACTCTCCAGGTAGTCTTTTCAGGTCCCATATCGATCATTGTCTCTTTGATATCTTCATCATCGTCTTCATCCTCGTCATTGCCGTCCCTTTTCTTCCCTCTTTTCCCTCCTCTTCCTCCTCCTTGTTGATGTGCCTCTTTGATGATTCCATCCTTGTCTTCGTCAGATTCTGTTTCTTCTTCATCATAATAATTGTCGTTGTCTTTTTCAGGGAGACCTACAGCTGCCAGATCGTCATCCCTATCATTAGCATCATCATCTACGTCAATAGGGGCGTCATCATCACTCTTCTTCCCAGTATCAGTAGCAGTACGGTTGTTCTTATTATTCTCAGTACCATTGGGAACCTTCTCTTCATCATCATCCTCTTTGATTTCAACAACTGCATCGCTATAATCATCTTCTTCATCATCGTCGATGACATTCCTTCCCCATCTCTTCTTCTTTGTAGATGCAGCAGGCAGCTGATCACCCTTGCGCTTCTTCTTGCTACTAGTGCCGTTACCATTCTCTGCTATCGTCGTCATCATCATCATCAGATCTTCATCTTCATCTTCCTTCTGCTCCCCTTCATCACCATCATCTCCAAGTCGTATTTCCTCGTGTAGTCTATACCGAACATCGGTAAACAGCTTGTGCAGCTTCTTCTGAGCCAGGAGGTGCTTCTGTTCATCGTACTCAATACTTTCTTGTTTGGGTTCCTTTTTCTTACTCTTCTTCTGCTTGCTGCTGAAAATGACAGGAGGGAGGAGAGGGAGGTTGCATGGAGGAGACCTTTCTAAGTATCTTCTGTCTACCAAAGTGGCAAAGATGGTGCGAACGGTGTGCTTGGAGATGTGGTTGCTGTTGTTGTCGTGATGATCATCAGCGGTGGCGGCGAGGACCTGGTCAAAGCGAAGGCGGCCGTGGTGCATGATGTTTTTGATGATGGCCTCGGCAACTGGGCCCTTAATGGGGCCAAGGTCGTGGCAAATAAAGTCTAGGAAGCGAGGGAAGCGGATACGGTGGAAGATTGCTGGGAGATTGGCTTCGTAGACTTGGCGGACAATGGGGTTGGGCGTCTTGGCATTCTCCTCGTAGAGATGGGCGGTGACGCAGTTTTGTTGCAGCAAGCACTCAAGAGTGATGCGTAGCTGGGATGCGGGTAGTCCACATGCTCTACCCAAGTCGTTGAATGTCTGTCTACCCCGTTTAATGAGAAACTCAGTCACTATTTTGGGTTGCATGCCCAGATGTGCCTCCACAACTAGCAGGGCTAGCCGGTGGGTGTAGGGATTATTACCCATAGACCCGTTCATCTTGTGGAATAATTTTGAAAATTGTGACTCGGAAGTTTGGGAAGCTGCAGTGACATTCACACATTCCGACCTTCCTGCCGTCGCCTCCTGTCCTGGCCATTCTTCTTCACTGAGTCGGGCCCTGAACGCTGTTTGCTTTTGCTGAGCAAATTGCAACATGTTCTATTCTATGGACCTTCCAGCTCAATAACATTTGGAAACATATGTATATAGTTGGCCTAAGGATGGAAGGGTACCCCATGATGATATATAAAGGCCAAGGTGGGTGAGATGTGGATTGAGCGAGAAGCGGAGAGAGAGGGATTCAAAAAAATAATCATCATTTACTGTGCTCCACTGCAACTACATTCAATTCAAAATAATCTGCGCTTCATGTTAAACCTTTGGATACAGTCACATATCTCATCAAATTCATTTCAAACGACTTCAATCGAGCAAATAATCATCCTCTTGTATCCAAATGCGAGCACACGTTAGCTTTGCACGCATTTCCCGTTCCCTTGGCCCCCAGATATCTACAAAAAGACGTGGAATGTCCTCATTTATCAGAAAAGTCACAGCAACAGCAAGCACTTCAACTGCCGACAACCCGCCGCCTGCATCCCACTTCGAACAGTTTATGGGAGAGGAATGGGAGAGAAACGGCATTAATTCCGAGCTCTATCGGGGACTCAGTGCTGGCAGGGTACGGCAACATGTCAACCCCTTGACCACCCATCTACAAGTCCCTGCACAACCCCCTGATTGGAACGCCACCTTTTCAGACACCTCTAAACCGCTCGTTCTCGACATCGGCTGTGGCTACGGTCGCTTCCTCCTCGCCCTAGCTCAAAGGATGCCCACTCACAACATGCTGGGCCTAGAAATCAGAGATCCTGTTATAGAAAGAGCAAATGCATGGGCAGAGAGACTCCAATTGCATAAACAAGTCTTATTCCTTTCTGCAAATGCGACCATCTCAGTCGAAACCATCCTCAACACGCCCTCTTCTTCTCCCCCCTATCCTGGCCTCATAGACTTGGTGGCAATACAATTCCCAGATCCTCATTTCAAGAAAAAACACAAGAAAAGGAGGACAGTACAACCTAATTTAATACTCACTCTAGCTAATATAATGAAACCAGGAGGGAGAGTCTTTCTCCAATCTGATGTGGTGGAAGTGGCTGAGGATATGAGGAATCAATTTGAGAGGCATGGTGGTGATGCATTTACTCTTTGTCACGAGTTGCATAATACCACAGATGAAGGATGTGTGTTCTACCAGTCGTCTTCATCAGCATCTAGAGAGCAGCAGGAAGAAGAAGAGACTGACGATAATAATAATAGTAGTAGTAGTAGTAGTAACAAGAATAATAAGGATGATGGTGATGAGTGGCAGTCACAATGGGTAGGTGGTGGTTGGTTGGTAAGGAATCCAATAGAGGTACCCACTGAAAGAGAGGTACTAAATATATCTCAACATAAACCTGTATATAGAGTAATGCTTGTAAGAAACTAATATGGTTTGGTTTACATATACCGGTATGTATGTATGTATAGTCTTGAATATTTATATTATTAAGCAATGCTAAATATCATCATCCCCACTATACGGGTGGTGGTGGTGGTGGTGGTGGTGGTGGTGGTGGTGGTGGTGGTGGTGGTGGTGGTGGTGGTGGTGGTGGTGGAG
>Ga0114919_10005165_pt1 | contig 10431 bp, 7 predicted proteins | sample BlataG_FD_88682 | JGI IMG/M metagenome (GOLD analysis project Ga0114919, IMG submission 88682) | Deep subsurface microbial communities from Black Sea to uncover new lineages of life (NeLLi) - Black_00105 metaG | ecosystem: Environmental > Aquatic > Marine > Oceanic > Sediment | place: Atlantic...
ATTTGTTCTTCCACCTTTGTAATTTTTCCCAAGTTTCCTTCAGAGAGGACATACAAGAAGTATTCATTTTCATATTGATTGAAGGTTAAAAATCGATAATTCTGAAAACCTAATTTAACGGCAATCCATCTTGGCATTGAACTTGTATTTCCGATAGTATTTGCAGCAATTGCTTCAATTTTTGCTGTAAGTACTGATTCCTTCATATCCTTTGCTTCAGCAGGGTCATCAAACATACCAGGGATCTCAACATGTAAATTATCCCCTAATAAAAGAGAAATCACACCAATAGATTTGGATGATAATCCTACATAGTCAATTCTTATCTTATCTTCGACATAGGGGATTTCTTGATCAGAAAAGATTTCTTGCATTTTAAGATATTCGCTAAGAATAAACTTTGTCATGCCTTTAAATCTTGTATCAATTTGATGTTTATCTAATTTGTCTAATTGATTTATATTTTTACCCATTATTAATTCTGTATAATGCTTTGCCATTTGTTCTAGAACCCATTTCCCTTTCTTATCCGGGAATAAACCATAGATCAAATAAATAATACCATTCTTAACAAAAAACTGGCATTTTTCTTTTTCGTTATTTTCAGATAAAAGAAGCATCTTATCAAGTTCTCCACCGAGGATACTAGTTGCTATAAAATCCAAATTGCTCGTCAGCTCTAGTAAATAGATATATTTCTCATTACTGCAAAACAATTGTGTTCTTTCTGATGACACGATACCAAGTAATTTGATATATTCCCCTTTTTGTAGTTCAATTTTATCGCTTTCAATAGATATTGCTTGAGTTTTTTGTTTTACTTTAACTTTACCCTCCATTTTAGATGTAACTGTCGTTGCTTTAGGTTGTGGTTCTTCTTGTATTATCTCAATTTCCCCTTTCTTTTTCTTTTTTTTCTTTTTAGGTTCTTCTTTAACTTTTATAAGATAATTCTTTCCACATTTAGGGCATTTCTTATCTTTTGGATAGGGCCAAACAATTCTATACCCACAATTTTGGCAAACTAACGGATTTAAATCGCCTTGTTTCATAAAAGATATTTTTACCAACTCGTAAGGGGATTTTTATAATTATAAAGTTAAATGTAAAATAATTTTAAATCAATTTAGAAAATATTAATCCTTTTTATAAATAGTTATATGCAAGCTCTTTGAAAACTTCAAGTAATTTATTGTTTTGTTCCGCCGTTCCAACAGTTATTCTTAAATATTGATAAAGCCCTGGCTTACCGAAATGTCTTACCAATATTTTGTGCTTATCTTTAAAATCCCAGAAAAATTTTAATGCAATAGATTTATCTTCAAATTTGACAAGAATAAACATTGCGTCAGATGGTAATACTGAGACCCCTTCATATGAATTCAATTCCTGTGTTAATCTTTCTCGTTCTTGAATAACCTTCTGATTCTGAGCTAGAATTTTCCTTCTGTGTTTTATACTTGCTACAGCAGCTATTTGAGTCAAATAGCTTGTATTGAATGGTAATTTCACTTTATTCATTTCCTTTATTATACTGGCATCTGCTAAAACATATCCAAACCGTAATCCTGCTAAGGAAAAGCTTTTTGATAGTGTTCGTACTACGATAAGATTCTTAACTTTCTTTAATAATGATAGAGATGTTTGATTGGAGAATTCCGCATAAGCCTCATCAACAACAACAATTCCAGGAAAACTTCCGCATATCTTTAAAATTGTGGCATTTCCATATGATTTTCCATTAGGATTATTGGGTGAACATATAAACATCAACTTACCTCTAGCTGTAAAACCCGAATCTGGTATAGAAAAATCAGGATTTAAAGTAATTTCTCTGATTTTTGCACTGTATAAAGCTGCCAATACTTTATACATACCATATGAAGGGTTAAAAAACACGATTTCATCCCCTGGATCAATAAAAATTTTAAATATTATATCTAAAATCTCATCTGAACCATTCCCAATAAAAACTGTATTGCGATCGGTAAGAGTATTTTCATCTCTTACTAATTGATTCAGGACCGCCTTGCGGGCTTCAAGAGCAAGAGAATCGGGGTATAATCTAATTTTATTATTTACTGCATTTCTTATTTCTTCAACAACTTCAGGAAGAGGAGGATAAGGATTTTCATTAGTATTTAATTTAATCCAACCCTCTCCAACGGGTTGTTCTCCAGGTTCGTAAGGAGCAAAATTCTTTAGATTTTCTCTGAAGAGCTTTTCGATATCCATAACTATTACCATATTTTTACTTCAAATGAATTTCAAAGATGTTTTTTCTTTTTAATTTAATACTTTTAGTAGTAAATTACTATAAATTAATCTTTATCTTTTAATCTTTCCTCAAGAGATTCTTTATGGGCATATAACCCCTCAAATTTCGCGATAGTCGAAGCAGAGTCATATAGGGTTTTCAATCCCTCTTTATTACATTCCAAAAAAGGGATAATTTTCAAGAAATCATTAATATTTAATCCTGAATACATTTTGGCATTGCCTCCAGTAGGCAAGATGTGATTTGTTCCTGCACAATAATCTCCTAAGGGTACAGGAGTGTATGGGCCTAAAAATACAGCTCCAGCATTCTTTACTTTTGGTATTATGTCTTTAGGATTCTTAATTAATAGTTCCAAGTGTTCGGGAGCAATAATATTCGAGATTCTTATACAATCCTCCCTATCTTTAGCCTTTATTATTAAAGAATTTTTTAAGGCTGCTTTAATAATAGTACTTCTTTCAGAATCTTCAACAAATAATTCTATCTTCTTATTGATTTTATCAATTAATTCAGAAGAACCTGTAACAATTATACCAACATTATCAGGATCATGTTCAATTTGAGAGAGAAAATCTATAATTACAAAATCTTCATTAATAGAATCGTCAGCAATAATCAAAATTTCGGAGGGCCCTGCCGGGTTGTCTATAGCTACATAATTCGATAATATTTGTTTTGCAGCATTAACCCATTTATTTCCTGGACCAATAACCTTTTGAACTTTTGGAATTGTTTCTGTACCAAATGCCATCGCTGCTATAGCCTGGGCACCTCCCACTTTAAAGATCTTAGTAATATTAAATTCTTTAGCAGCAACTATAATCTCCGGGGCAATTTTTTTATCTTCTTGGGGAGGTGAACACATAATAATTTCTTGTACTCCAGCTACATGAGCAGGAGTCGCTGCCATTAACACGGTACTTGGATATATTGCACGACCTCCTGGAATATATAAACCAACAGATTCGATAGGGCGAAATAATTGCCCTGCTTCTACTCCCTCTTTAATCTTAATAGACCACTCTTTTCTAATTTGTGCCTCGTGGAACTTGATTAAATTCTGTTTAGCAAATTTCAGTGCATTTAATAATTTATTATCTATTAGAGTGTATGCTTCATTAATTTCTTCCTCTGTAACTTGAATCTCGGATTCATTTAATTTCACTCCATCAAATTTATCTGTGAATTTAATAATTGCCTTATTTCCACTAGATTTCACTTCATTTATTATCTTGGTTGCGTCGCCCTTTATCTCATCTAATTGTGTTATTGATCTTGGAATATAACTGGATACGTTCTCTTTCGTAATCTCATTTGAATTTATAATTCTTACTGAAACCAATAAAATCATCCATATTATTTTTAAATTTGTTCAAACGGAAGAATTTGGCGAGGTTCGTGTACTACGAGACCTTGTGTTAGTTTCCTCAATATTGGAATCAAGCTTAAAAATTCTTCTTTTTTAATGATTGTATTTATAGCATACCACCCTTCAGCATTCTCTCCTGCTAATTTTGAAATTGTAGGGCGTTTTAAAGCTGGCAAACTTGTTAGAAGTTGATTAAGATTATCTTCATGAACATTTACAAAAATGTGAAGCTTTTTTGAAGCTTCTATTACACCCATTAGTAAAACCTTTAAATCCTTTATCTTTTCTTTTTTCCAATCATCCTTTAAAGCATATTTATTAGCAATTAATACAGCGTTAGATGTGTCTAAAATTTCCACAATTTTTAAGTTATTTGCCCTTATTGTCGATCCCGTTTCGGTATTATCTATTATTGCGTCAACTTCTTCTGGGGGCTTTGCTTCAGTTGCTCCAAACGATAAGAATATTTTAATTTTCTCATTCTCTCCCCATGTTTTCCAAGGTGTAATTACTAATGGGGCTTTTTCACCATATAGCTTCTTGTAAGTCGCATTATTTTTAATGTAATTTAAAGAAAGAGTTAAATACTCTGTACTTATCCTTAAAATCTTTTTTTTGTTCGAAAATTCTATAAGGGCCTCATCAAGGGAGTTAATATTCTCCCAAATGGCCGGTATACAGAAAACTATTTTTACCGTTCCTATTTCAAGATCCAGAATTACCTCAACATCTGCGTTTGTTTCTTTTACCCAATCTATGCCTGATATGCCTAAATCAAACTCATCTTCACCTATTAAGTAATTGGGGATCTCTTGAGGTCTTAACATCTTTATATATATCTCTGAATCATTAGAAGATGGACGATAATCTCTACTTGAAGCAAAACTCAATCTGAGCCCTGCCCTTTCAAAAAATGAAGTAACGGCATCTTGTAAACTGCCCTTAGGGATTGTTAATTTTAAAATTTTATCGCTCAATTAAAATCACGTTAATTTATTACATATGATGTTATCGCACTATGACAACATAATATAATTATTCAAAGATTATGAAATTTTTGATTTCAAAAATAAATTTTTATATGGATTAAAACTATTTTATTTTTATATTAATTAATTAAAATAAGTTCATTTTAAGAAAAAAAGAGGAGTGTGATTTTTATCGCTAGTTTTATGCTAATGTTTGACTCAAAAACTGGGGGAGATACTGTTCCCATCCAATGGAGTAAAGATAATCTTACTTCTGATAAATCTATAATAATTTTAGATGAAACAAATCAAATAATTTGGCTATATCATGGTACACAACAAGGATTAGTTGCTCGGAGAACTGCTTTAAGACAAGCAGAATCACTTAAAGGACATGGTTACACCATTGGAAAAAGTATTATAGGTCGTGATATAAGAGAAATTATTGAAATTGATCAGAGAAAGATTGGCAGAGTTCCTGAAACTGATGAACACAATAATAAGCTTCAAGAACTTTTAAGTAGAGGATTTAGAGAATTAGATAATAATGTAATAACATTTTCGGAAACGGCCAGTTTAATTGGAACAGGTGCAGCTCCAAAAGCCGCCGCCGTACCAAAAGTAGCACCGACTCCGGTAAAAGAACCTGAACCTGCAAAATTACCTAAACCTGTTGTTTCGAACCCAACAGCAGAACCTGTTAAATCTGCTGCAGTTCCAGTAGAAGCGCAACCAGTAGAGGAAACACCATTGGAAGAAGCTAGAATTTCTTTTGTCATAAAAGCTATACTTGATCAATATGATGATATATGGATATCGAAGAAAAAAGACGGCAGTTATGCTGTAGAAATGCTCGACGGTCCTGTGTGTGCTTTCTCTATGAAAGAAGGAGGTACAATAAAGTTTTCAGCAAACTCATTTTCTGGAATTAGTGCTAATATTAAGACAGACGTTCAGAAGAAATATGTTGATCTTAGTAAACTGTTAAAATAATTTTTTTCTATTTTTTTTCGAATATAAAAATCTTTTGAGAGTTTAATTATAATAATAGTTTATTTTATTATAGAAATAATTCATAATTCATATATAAATAATTTAATAAGGTTAATTCAGTGAAATTCAGCAAGTTAGCACGTTTGTTTTCAGAGCTCGAGAGCACGACAAAAAGACTTGAAATGATTGATATTTTGTCTACATTTTTTATAGAATTAAATAATAGCAAAAATTTTGACGATTTAGATAAAATTATTTATCTTCTACAAGGGCAATTAGCTTCAAATATCAAACAATATGAAATTCCTAAGATGGGAGTCGCCGAAAAGATGATTATTAAAGTTTTAAAAGATTTATCACAGAGGTCGGATGATTTTATTAAAAATTCTTTAAGAAAAACGGGTGATATTGGCTCAACGGCAGAGTTAGTCTTATCAAAACCAAAATCAAGACAAGACTCAATAACTAAATTTATAGATTATAATCAGGAAGAAAAATCATCAATAGAAATTGCAGAAGTCTATAATCAACTTATTAAATTGGCTAAAACTGAGGGCAGTGGTTCTCAAAAAAAAAAATTAACAATACTGAAAAACCTTCTTAAAAAAATAGCTCCATTTGAAGCGAAATATTTATTACGCATAATTATGTCAATTCTAAGAGTTGGTGTGTCAACCCTAACAATCATAGATGGTGTATCCCTTGGATTTACAGGCTCAAAAGAAAATAGAGATATAATTGAAAGAGCTTTTAATTTACATCCTGATTTAGGAGATGTAACAGTAATATTAGCGGAGAAGGGTATCGATGATGTAAAATATATTAATATATCATATGGTACCCCCGTTAGAATGATGTTGGCTTCACGAGTTCCATATCCTGAAATAATAACCAAACTAGGGGCACCATTCACAGCAGAATACAAACTCGATGGGGAGCGACTTCAAATTCATAAACAAAATAGTAATATATCATTGTTCTCAAGGAGATTATTAGATATTTCTGAACAGTATCCTGATGTTTGTGAAACAATAAAACAGAATATTAAGTGTAATAGTGTAATTATTGAAGGAGAAGTCGTTGCAATGGATCCTTTTTATGAAAAGATGCTTCCTTTTCAGGTTCTAAGTAAACGAAGGCGCGTTCACGACATTGAAAACATTGCCAAGGAAGTTCCGGTATGTGTATTTTTATTTGATTTATTAAAGTATGAAAATGACTCATATATCGATAAATCACTACTGTTGAGACGAAAAAAACTTGAAGAGATAGTAGTAGAAAGAGATGAATTAAGGTTAGTTAAATCGGTTTCTATTAATTCTACTGAAGAACTCTTAGACTTTTTTAATATTGCAAGGAAAGATGGAACTGAAGGAATTATGGCAAAATCTATTAATGAAAATTCAATTTATCAAGCAGGAAATCGTGGCTTTTTATGGATTAAATTAAAAGGATTAGAAGGGGGAAAATTAAAGGATTCTGTTGATGTTGTTTTAGTGGGAGCTTTCTATGGGAGAGGAAGAAGAAAGGGTGTCTATGGCACTTATATTGGAGCCGTATATGACCCTGAAAATGATACATTTGAAGCTTTTACTCGTGTTGCATCAGGTTGGACAGATGAAATAATGGAATCATTAATGAAGGATATGAAGCAATACGAAATGAAGATCAAACCAAAGTATGTAATATGTGATGACACACCTGATGTTTGGTTTACACCAGAAATGGTCATAGAAATTATTGGAGATGAGATCACGGTTAGCGAAAAATTTTCTTCGTTAGGTTATTCAATGAGGTTTCCTGTTTTTCAAAGATTCAGACCTGAAAAGGGTCCGAAAGATGTTACAACAGTAAGAGAAATAGACGAATTATATGAAACTCAATAATAAATTTGAACCTTGTTTTTTTCTAAAAGTTTTAATAAGCTATAATGTTGTTTCAACCGATTATCTCCTATGTATAATTCCCTCAATGAAGCAATTTGTCCTAAAGAATTTGGTAGATTTGTTAATTCATTTCTAGAAAGATTGAGAATTTGAAGTGATTTTAATGATCCAATACTCTCTGGTATATTTTGCAGTCTATTTTCGCTTAAATCCAATATTTCTAATGAATAAAGAGAACCTATCGATTCTGGAATCAATTTCAATGAATTCCTTCCTAAGTTTAATATTTTTAGAGATGAAAGGGAGCCAAGTGAGTTATATACATGATGTAATTCATTCCAACTTAGATTTAATTTTTCCAAATTCTTTAATTTACCAATAGATTGAGGGATAATAGTTAATTGATTATCATGTAAATTTAATTCCTTTAATGAAGACAGATCGCCAATTTTCTCTGGAAGTTTCTTCAAATGATTTATTCGTAAGTTAAGAATCTCCAGAGAAGCAAGTTTTATAATACTTTCTGGGAGATAGCTTATTTCATTTTTCCATAAATGTAATTCTTTTAATTTTGAAAGATCTCCTATAGATTCTGGAAGCTCTTTAATGCTATTTACGTTTAAATTAAGAATTTCAAGAGAAGATAAAGATCCAATCCACTCAGGTAAGTTGAGTAATTGATTATACCTTAATATCAACTTTTTCAAATGGGAGAGATATTTCATTCCTTCGGGTAACTGAGTGATCCCCTTGAAAATGAAATCTAATTTTACCACTCTACAATTCCTGATTTTATACTTTAATCGCCAAAAAGCTTTTTCTAAATAAGAAATTGTAAAATAATTATACAAAATATCAATTAATTCTCTATTACTGCAATTCTCAATTCCAGTTTCCTTAATTATTCGATTTAAGCAGATCTTAAAGTCTTTTTGCTCTATATTTTTTAATTCATCAATTATTATATTATTTAAATTTATATCATCGAGTTTTTCTAATTGCTTTATGAAAATAATCAATGTGTTATAAATAATATTTAAACAATTAGGAGATTCCTCGTGTTTAAGGGCCCACTTCATTGGTTTAAAAGCTTTTTCTAAATAATTATTCCTTATACCTTCTGCGGCGGCAATTCTTATCTTCTCTATGCGATCACTCAACAATAAATTCTCTAAGAGTCGAAAGACCCTCTCCTCCTTGATCTCAATTTTTTTTATAGTTTCAATACTTTCAATCCTATTTTTAATACTATCACTATTTTCAATGATTGAGATTAGATTTTCAACAGCTGATATTCTATCTATAGATTTTCTCTTATAATTCTCATAAATCTTATTAGGTGTTTGTTCCATTTTATGAAGAAGGTATCTAAATTTTTTATTTATAAATTATTAGTCCATTATTTTCTAATTCTGTGAGTGATTCAGGTACAGATTTTAATTTATTGAAAGTTAAATTCAAAATCTTTAGAGAAGTAAGAGAATCAATCGATTCTGGAAGAATATCGATTGAATTACCCCATAAATTTAGTTCTTCCAAAGATGATAAAGAACCAATCCAATCTGGAAGAACAGTAAGGTTATTCCAGCTTAAATTTAATTTTTTAAGTGAGGATAATTTTCTAAAGGAGTCTGGTATCGTCTTAATATGATTATTCCTTAAAACTAAATCTTCTAAAGCCGAAAACGAGCCAATAACTTCTGGTAGGTTTGTTAAATTCATATCGTACAAATTTAGAGTCTTTAGTGAATGTAGAGATCCTATCCAATTAGGAAGCTTATTTAAGAAATGATTACCCCCTAAACTAAGCTTTTCCAATCTTTCAAGATTTTTTATACTAATTGGAAGAATCATTAAATTATTAACACCTAATTCAAGATGAGTAAGTCTTTTCAATTTGGCTATTGAATCTGGAATTGAGGTTAGTAAGTTTCCGTGTAAGTCTAAAACCCTCAACGATGATAAATTTTTAATTGAATCAGGTAGACGTTCTAATCTATTATATCTTAAATCTAATACTTGTAGCAATTTGAGCGATCCAACAGAATTGGGGAGCTCTTTTAAATTATTATATCTCATATACAATGATTTTAAAGAGTTGAGATTCCCAATCGATTCTGGTAGTAATTTTATTGAATTATTACTTAAATCTAAATACTTCAGATTTACGAGTTTACCAATAGAGTTCGGAATATTTGAAATTCTGTTGATTTTTAATACTAATTTTTCAAGATATCTTAAAAATCCTATAAATTCAGGTAATGCCCTTAAGAGATTCCATCCAAAAAAATGAGTACTTACACATGATAAATCCAATTCAGTAACTAAAGCCTTAGTTAATTTAAATCCAAATCTCATGAATTTTTTTTCAAAATAAGTAATAATCATATAATTGATTATTAATTCTGATAATTTTGAAATGGGAATATCATCAAAGTTCTTCTCATTCAAAATGGTTTGAATTTCCTTTTTAAAATAAGGATCATCAAAATTATTCATTATATCAAGCAAGAAAGCTTTTGAGTTGGGACTCTGAATTTCACCAAGAGCTAAAATAATAGTAATAACACAATCTATTGAAGTTTCATGAAGATAAGCAAATTGCAATGGCTTTATTGCATTTTTTTCAAATTGATTTTTTATAATTTTAGCGGCTAATTGTCTTACTCTTGGTTCCGAATCAGATATTAATAAATTTTCCAAAAGATTGAAAACTTTGGTTGACTTTGCTTTTATCTCTCCTAAAATTTTAATACTTGCTAACCTAATGCTACTAATCTCCGAATTCTCTATTAATGAAACTAAATGTTCAATGGCACTTAATTTATTTAAATCCTTATTCTTATAATTTTGATATATAGCTTCTGGTGCAATCTCCATTATTTTAAGAATAAAGGTCTAACTTATTAAATTATTTATTATTAATTAAAAAAC
>Ga0114919_10005166_pt1 | contig 10430 bp, 9 predicted proteins | sample BlataG_FD_88682 | JGI IMG/M metagenome (GOLD analysis project Ga0114919, IMG submission 88682) | Deep subsurface microbial communities from Black Sea to uncover new lineages of life (NeLLi) - Black_00105 metaG | ecosystem: Environmental > Aquatic > Marine > Oceanic > Sediment | place: Atlantic...
CAAATAGTTATAGATTTCTTCTCGTTCCGTTTTGTGGGGCATTTCAGCGATCTTAAGCATTTTCTTAGCTCCTTTTCGACTTATTTGGTTGAGTGATAAACTCCCGCTTGATGTCTTCAATAATTGCCTTAAACTCTCTCAGGGGGACGTTCTCTTCGTTAAAATAAAGGATGTTGTCCCACGTAAAATTTGGTTTAAGAAAATCCAGTTGAAGTCGTTCGAACTCCAGTTCCTCCGTGACCTTGCCTTTTTTTACTAACTCGTCCCATATCGTGGTACCTGGAATTGGATTGCACAGATAGAACCCACTGATATGACATTTACCCCTGTTCTTGCGAAGAAATTTTTTAGTCAGTTCCAGGTCTTCACTGGTCTCACCAGGCACACCAAACATAAACGACGCAGCACACGGCAGACCATACTTAAAACAGAGGTCGATTACTCTCTGATGATCGGATATTGAAACGCCCTTGCCTTTGATGCGCTGCAGCAGCGCTTCCGAGCCGGTTTCCGCTCCAAATCGGACAAAGCGATAATTCATCCGCTTAAAGAGGAGAATGTCCTCCTCACTGACAAGGTTGGATCGACAGAATCCACTAAACGTGACTTTCTGTGGGATTCTTCTTTCAACTAACTGTTCGATAATTTCTCGGAACCTTTTTTTGTTGGCCATCCAAAGGTCATCGAGAATTGTGATTTGTTTCGGCTTATAAGCTTCTACAAGATATGTAATCTCTTCTACAACAGACTTAGCGCTGCGGAATCGAATGCTGCCTTTCCAAAAAGCGTGAGATGCACAGAACGTACATCGATACGGGCAACCTCTTGATGTAAAGACAGGCTCCTCCAAGGAGTAGCATTTATGCCTGTATGGCCAGGGTAGCTCATCAATATTGGCAATAAGCTCCCTCGCCTGGGTCTGCACTATCCTGCCGTTCTGGCGGTAACAAATCCCTTGAATCTCACGCGGCAGGCGCCGGTTAAATCTGTCTGTTGCAAATTCCTCCACGATTTGGGCAAAGCTCGCCTCGCCTTCTCCGAGGACTCCGATGTCAAATTCTTCTGGCAGCCTCTGGGGGATACAGCTCACATGATAGCCGCCCAAAACCGTCAGACATCCTGTTGCTTCTTTACACTTCATAGCAAACCCTCTGGCGTCCTTCAGAACTTGGCTGACGGAACTGATACCAACAATCTCAGGGCTGAACCGTATTGCTTCTTCCACCGAATCGACAATCCGAATGTCTTCTTCGCACACCACCCCCTTGTAGACCAGATACGAAGCAATGTATCCGATACCCAACGGCGCAACACGAAACGCGTCAAACGGAAAACGTGCGCAGTACAGACAAATTCTAGCCATAACCGTGACTCCTGAATTTCTTGGTCACCAATGAGGAATGGCTGCAATCCATTTCATCTTGCTTCTATCCATCTCAGTCAGACAAACGGTATTGTTTACGCCAGCACCGTTCGCCCAACTATTGGTTCTACAGAATAAATTCTGCATATCTCCCCGCAAAGCCACCGTGATATCAATAATCTCAGCTAACTTGTCACTCCATTAAAAAACCACCACACTTACACAAACAGTAGTTTTCCATAAGATCACGCTTTTCTTGAAATTCTTCGCTACAACTGAATATTGCTATGATAAGTCTTTATGGTCTTCTTGCCTTTGCGAACCCGGTTTAGCTTTTCAGAGATGTCGGCTCTGTGAGCTGTAATGGCCAGGAGCAGACTATCGTATAATTTTTGCAATCGCTCCCGTCGTTTTTTAAATTCACGCAGCTCAAGAATCCCCGTCTGTGCGATCTTCCCCACAAGAGAATTGGCTTGTTTGCTCAAAACCTCAACACCGCTGATGTTACCCTGCTGTGCCAGCTCTATCTGCTTTTCTAACAGACTTTGCAGGTCGTCCAACAGATGTGTCTGCTTATCGGTACTCATTCGATCTAAACTCCTGCCTGGGTCCCATTTTGCGACTTATTGCAGGGACCGCAAAATGGGGTCCCTTCTCTTATCTGAGCCAGACTATGTTCGACTTCCTCCAGAAGATTAACCGCATCTTTATTGGCAGGGTCCAAAGCTAAAATGTCCAGCAGGATTTTTTTGGACTGCTCAAACCGCCCATCTTTCATATAAAGTGCCGCCAGAGAGAGCATAACAGAGGTGTCGCCCGGGTGCATATTCAGATATACCTCAAGATAGTGGATGACCTCAGCGAATGAGTTCATCTTACAGGAAGTCTGAAACAGGCCCAAAAGAGCCGTCAGATTGTCTACATCCAGCTCGAGGCATTTTAGATACATCTCAAAGGCGTGCTTGTAATCGGCTCTTTGCTGTGCGACCATCGCCAGGCCGGCATATGCCTTGGCGCAATTGGCGTCCAGCCGACAAGCGACCCTGAAGGCTATTTCAGCATCTTCAAGAAGATTCTTTCGCAGGGCAACTACTCCAAGCCCAACGTAGGGACCAGGCTCATCGGGCCCCAGTGACGCCGCTTTTTCATAGCAGCGTTGTGCCTGGGCGTCGTTGCCGACGGAGGTGTAGCAATCGCCGAGCTCCTGCAAAACCTCGTAGTGCTGTGTCAAATCTTGTTCTTCAAGACCGTCTTTCTGGGACCCCGTTCTGTGATAAGCTACCTCTGCTTTGGGTTCCTGCAAGGCGGGGTCCCTCGCAGGGGTAAACTCGTCCCCCTGAAGGGGGGGATAGGAACCATCTTGTGTTATGTCCATAGCAATTCTTTTCCTTCAAGTATTTGTTCTGCTCTTTCGAGTAATTCCATCGCGGATTCAAAATTTTTTTTTTCGCGCTTGACCTTCGCCTCTAACAAAAGTGTATCCACCGTCGGCCTTTGCTGGTTGAGTTCGCAACTGAGCTCGGCTGCTCGGACGTGGTCGCCGGCTTTGAAAAAAGCCTTTGCAGCCCGCGTCCTCATCGACAACTGGTTCTGGTGGTTGTCGGCGATATATTCAAACATCTGGGCCGCTTGTGCCCAGCTTCCGTTTTTTCCTGCTAACTGTGCTTCTCGAAGTAAATTGTCAAACTGGAAAGGGAGCTCTTCAAAACTTGGCTGTCTTAGAACAATGCCGGCGGCCTTTAGAGATTGCCGCACCGGCAAATTTGGAAAACTTCTGCGAGCATACTGCAAGTCACTTTTCCTGACTACCGCCGCCCAGAGCGTATCGGTTGAACCTTCCAATTCAAATCCCTCGCCGCTAACCGAACTGTCAATCAGAGCATAGAGCGAGTTCTCTACCCACATTTCCTTTATGGCAAAGCCGCTTGGCACTATGGCAATATACTCGCCGTCGCATCTGGCCAGAACTGCGTCTATCCGTTCGGCCTCGGATGCCGATGGATTGACGGGCACACGTATCAGGTTCGGTATATCGGTATTTAGCCGGTTGATATCTGCTCGCGGCAGGGATAGATAAACCTTATATGGGAAGAAAGTATGCCGCCAGATAAGACCGAGGGTTTTTCCTGCTTGCCGGTTAAGTTGGTCTGCAGTAAAAATGATGGACATATCCTTGATTTTCGTCCAGGGCTTGGTAGGCCTTGTGGTTCGTATCGTCAGAACATTCCTAAAATATTCGTTCACATCTTGGCGTCGCCGAATTGATATCCTGTCAGACCCGGCAACAGAACCGTCGAATTCGCCCGTGATTTCATATACGTGGTGAAAATCCGAGAAGAAAGCCAGCCGACGGGTCATATCCCAGTCAATTAGAATGCTGAGCTGCTCATTATAGAGCCCGGTCTTTTCGAGCAAGTCTCTGTGATGCATCAGGCTTACGTGCAGGACGTGATTGAAGTACAGCATAAAAAAGCGGTCGAAGTCCCGGCTGACTTTAACAATTTTGCTTAAAACCTGCCGGCTGCCGTCCGACATAATCTTGTAATACACTTTGTACAAGTCACTGTACGCAACCTGGCAATCGGTTTTATTTTCCAGAACATCAACCAACGTTTCGATATGATTGGGATAATATAAATCATCATCGTCAAGGTAGGCAATGTATTCGCCTTCAGCTCGGGCTAATGCCTCGTTGAGTGAAAAGGCCTTGCCGCGATTTTCCTTTCTGTTGATAAATATTATCCGTGGGTCGCTAAACGAATTAACTATACCGCTTACGTCTTCGCCACCGTCATTGACTACAATAACCTGGAGATTTTTGTAGCTCTGGCGCAAAGCACTGGCCAGAGCTTTTGATAGATATCGCGGCCGATTAAAAGTCGGGATGAGCACACTGACCACCGGCCCAGCTTTTGTCTCATAGTTTTCCAACATTCCGAGACTATCTAAATTTCCTTGTCAGCTAAAAATTACACAATCTTATTGTTCTCAAATATATCGTTCCTGAACACCGAAAAGGGGGATTCTGTGGATAATCCGACATCTACAGGGCTTCCATTTTGCGCCGTAAGGCGTCCCCAAGCGGACTGCGAATCTATCTCGGCTTCGAGCTGGGTGAAAATGTCGTTGATTTTGCTCAACTGATTTTTCAGCGGGTAGTTTTCCCTGACAAATTCGCGATACCTCTGGGGTTCGTATGACACGGAGCGAATCTGCTCGCAAAATTCTTCGGAGATATCAAACAAAAACTCTGATGGGAATATTTGGCTTGCCCCCGGGAAATTATGGATAACGAGTTTCAACCCACAGGCCATACCTTCCAGCGAGCCCATACCCTGGCTTTCTCCGATGCTGCACGAGACAATATAGTGTTTGTCCTGCAGCCAGGAATTTATATCTTCCTGCCAGCCGTCAAAAAACACCACATCTGTGAGTTTAAGTTCCTGTACCATATGCCTGACATACTGTTCGAGCATAGGGTCTTGATAAACTCCTGCAAAGAACAGCTTATATTCCGGGTCAATGTAGTGCAGCTTTTGCATACACTGCAGAAGGAACATTGGGTTCTTTCTCATATTCAGATAGCCCACACAGGCCAAATTCTTGCCACGAGGCCTGTCAATGAACTTAAACTTATCAAGGTTGACACCGTTTGGAATCGTAACAAGCCGCGTGCGATTTTCAATATCAGGCACCCGTTCAAGCAGAGCGTCTTTGACAAACGAGTTTCCTACAATGATGAGTACATCGATATTCTCCCATTGGACCTGGGCCGGCCAGTCGCAGTAGGCTTCAAAACGGTGAAGCCTGACGACACTCTTGCAAACCTTTGGCAGTTTTGAAGCTTCTACGACCATGCTGGTGCACCATTCAAACCATGATATGTCACTGGTTTTCATCACTTCATACATCTGGTCAATATCTTTGAATTCGGGCAATTGCACCAGATATCGAACTCTGGTGTATTCGTAAATATCCGTCAGGAACTTCATATCACCTCTTAAGCCGCGAAAGAAAGCAATCTTAGGTCTTTTGGTCTGGATCACTTCAATCATCGGGTTAAGAATTTCCTGGTTGGCTGAGATTTGTAGAGAGCGAAGCAGCATTTCGACAGCGTCGGCTTTATTACCCTGGTCGAGAAATATATTGGCGGTTCTGTTAAGTACGTCTGCATTTAATATGCCCAGCCGCTCCATATCGTCAAAAAGCTGCACTGCTTCGTTTGCTTTGCCGGTGGCAAGATATGCTTCTACCAGATTCCAAACTATCTCAGCGCTATCGTCCTGCAGCGACCTTGCTTTGACAAAATGATTGATTGCTTCGTCCGAGCGACCCAGGCAATAGAGAATCGCCCCTGCGTCGTTCAAGGCCTGTGCATTATCGGGTGCCGTGCGAAGATGTTCTTGAATACAGGCAAGAGCCTCCTGATGCTTGCCGGCTTCGGCTAATTCCAAACCTCTCTGATAATAGTCCGAATTTATATCCATTGTCATTTGCTTCACTCCTAATTTTTAGAGACTAACCATCTGATAGTCGCAACTTTGTAAAATTTAGTGCAAATTCCGTGCCGTCAGCCGAGACGGGTGTTTATTTGCGATTTCACGGCCCCAAGCTCAAAATTCGTATAAATATCAAACATATATGCTGCTCAAACGGCCGTCCTTACGATACTGTTTAGCGTGTAGCGTTTAGTTTTTCCTATATGCTATCCGCTATCATTTATCCGCTATTTTTACTATACGATGAAATCCAGCAGTGACAGAGACATAAGTTTTGCAGCCACGGCCAACGACATCTGGTATAGAACCTCACGGCGAGAAAGGTCTATGGCAATTTGGGCAATGTCGGCTTGCTGCAAACGAGTCACTTCATCTTCAGTGTCGTACTTTCTGTTATTTAGACTGCCTTTGAGGTCGTCCAGGAACCCAAGCTTTGACCCCATAGAAACAGAGCTTTGTAATAAAAGATTATCTAACTCTGCCAACGAACTTAACGCATTATGTCGCAGCTCTTCCAATTCAACACTGGTAAGGCCTCCTTCAGTCTCCAATCTGTCCCGGATGGTAATAAGCGTGTTGAATATATCATAAGTTCCGGGTACGCGCACCCAATCAACTCCGGTACTGCCTATGTTGGTCGCATCAACGTACAAAACCTGCCCAGCCGAATTTGTAACCGCAATATTACTGATATCGCCAGCGGAAGGAACCATTACTTCGTTATCCCCATCGTCGATAGAAAGCCAATAATTATCCCCGTCATGAGTTACTGTCAGCCAGACATCGCCTCTGACAGTCGATGTCCCCGTGCCGGCCGCGGCACCGGTATCGCCAGGAAAAATTGGGGTACTGCGATTATGAGAACGGAAGATATTATCGCCGACATAGAAAGCCGATGATTCCACTCCCGGAGCCACCTCTATATCTCTATCCCCGAGACTGCCCTGGTAAGTTACACTGGTTATTTTTCCATCAGTGCGTGTTACAGCATAGGGTGCCGAGCCCGTATTGCTTCCCCCAAAGAGGTATTGGTCCATATGATTGGTATTGGCCGATGAAACTATACTCTCTAACCAATTGTCGACTTCTCCTGCTATCCCACCTGCTCCACTGCTGCCGCTGATGCCGGTTAGACGTGCTGTTACCTTACTGAGGGCATATTTCATCGAGTCAATAGCAGTGGAGGAAATATCCAGCAAGCTAACGACCTCCAGGAGCCCGTCCATATAATTTTCCAGCAAACTTTTCTGAGAGTTAAGCCCTAAAACCCGGTAGGCGGCGGACGGGTCATCGGAGGCCCGATTTATCCGCGAGCCGGTAGCTACCTGTTCCTGCAGGCGAGCCATTGCCTCGGTATGCAAACTCAAAGCAAAGCTGACGTTATTATAAATATTGCTCAGTGTTCCCATTAAGACTTCCTGGAATAAATTCGGACGTTTACATCGCTGCCATAAGAGCTGCTACCGTCGATTGAATTGTAGCCATATATTTGGCCATTGCCTGAAACATCTGCTCGAAAACCAATAGCTGGGCAGCTTCATCGTTAATGTCAACGCCGCTTACTTCGCTTTGCTGATTGAGAAGGTTCTGGACCATAACCTCGATGTTGTCCCGGCGCATTTGTTTAACAGAGAGCTGTTGACCGATGTCCGTAATCATCCGGTGATAAAACTCTCCGGGTGTCATAGCGCCCAAACTACTCACGTCCTGGTCCCTCAAGCCTGCCAGCCGCGAGGCATTGGCATTGTCGGTCATATCCGCACCCAGCGCCGTCGCCACACGACCCGGCGCATCAGCTATATCCGAACAAACCGCTATATCCGATGCACCCCTGCCGTAGAAAAACGTATTGATTCCGACCGCTGCCAGCACTCCCGAAGTATCCGAGCTTGCCAACGCCTCAATAGTAAATACTTCACCGTTATTGAGCTGTCCGGTCCCAACCGAAACGTAAATCCCATCACCTATTTCCAGGCGGTTACCTGCGGCATAACTGCCAACATCAAGCGTTTTAATCAGGTCAGTACCGATCTTGACCTCAATTTTCAGGTCATCGTCATTGCCCACCTCGCCATCACCTACAACTGTGCACGTATAAGTCTGGTTTGCGGACCCTGTGTAAATACCGGATATGGATACATCAGGTGTAAGATTACTTGTGGTCGGCTCTGATAAAACCCCGGGCAGAAAGTCAAATTCGTAGTTCGTATCGGCTAAGATATTCAGCCTCGAAGAGACAACCGAAGCCGTCAGGCCGGTGACGTTGTTCGTAATATAATCTGCAAAATCAGACAGCGTAGGGTTAGCCGGAAGGTCATTAGCTATATCGATTTCATGTCGAGTTATCGTAGTTGTTCCGGGGACTGTTGTATCCGTAACTCTGATAAATACCGACCCGCTGGTAATAGGCGGCTCAAAATCAGCAAAATCTTCATCCGCCATCACCCAGCCGGCCAGCCCTGTAAATGAGCCTTCCGAACCAACTCCCTGAACGTGGTATTGATTTACTTGTTGTACTATTGCGCTTGCTAAATCGTTCAGATCGTTATAAACATCGGAGACAAGTTCGTTTTTTAACGACAATAATCCGCCGAGCCGTCCACCCTGCACGTTGGTACTGTAATTATACGCGCCGGCAATGCTAATGCCCAGCTCATCGTTTTCATTCAACCCTGCCTCCAGCTCAGTAGCAGAGGCGCCTATCACAACGGGTATCCCACCAGCGGTAACATCAACCACACCATACTCTCTGCTCAGGGTCTCGACACCTATAAATCCGGACAGCTCCGTTATATACCGGTCCCTTTTGTCACGCAAGTTGTTGGCCTGTGTACCACCTATTTCCATACTTTCTATTTTGTCGTTGAGTTCGGCAATCTGAGTTATCAGTGCATTAATCTGGTCGATGGTATTTTCGGTTTCTAATTTAATCTGGTTTTCCAACGTGCTCAGAAATTCTCCCAATGTTCTAAATCGACCGGCCATCGCCTCTGCAGTGGTTACAGCCTGATTTTGCCAGATGGCTTGTCCGGGATGAGCGCTAAGGTCTTGCAACGCATTGAAGAATTCGTCTATTGTTGCGCTCAAGCTGTTGCCGGTTGAAAGCTCTCCGAATGCGTTTTCGACCGTGCGCATTGTGATAAATTCCTGCGAAACTGCCTCTAATAACGACTGCTCCCGGAGAATCTCCTGCTCCAAAAGGGTGTCAATCATCCTGGTAATGCCGGCGATGTCGACGCCCCCCCCCAATAAAACCGAGCCGATTTGGGACGAGTATGCAGGAGTCAGCTCTATTCTCTGACGGTGGTAGCCCTCAGTAGCCACATTCGCAAGATTATTGCCGATTACGTCAAGGGCCCTCTGGGCCGCCTCAAGGCCGCTAATAGCTATGTCGTAATTCGCCATTTCTTAACTCCGTTCGGTTCACCCAGCCCCTCCGAGGGGCGGGGTTCACAGTTCTTCAGGGTTACCATCCCACACCTATTAGGCGTGTGCCTAAGCTCAATAGGCACGGGAGGCAGTCCCTTCAAAACTCCAAATTTACAAAAGCTGCGTTCCGGCCAAGGACGGAGCGTTTGGCAGCCCCATTGGAATTGTAGTAAACCATCCCTGTCTTCCCAAGGCCGAAAATAGTCTTCAAGAGCAGGCTGTTGAATCTGGCACAATCTGACAAAAGCATTGTTGTGCTTAAATATTCCTTCTTAAGCTCCTCGGCCAATAATCGCAATTTGTCCTTCCTCTCGGTTACTTGAGCTTTTTTCTCTTCCGGCAGCACCTCTTCGAGTCTCGACAGGGTCATTTGCTCGAGGCTGCAGTCCAGAGCAGTCGCCAATTCTTTTCGTATCGACTGGCGTTTCGATTCCTGGCTTCTGTAACTGTTCGATTCAGACTGGATACTCCCGAGCAGTTTGCCCAAAGCTGCATCGTCTCGCTTGATGACCAGGCCGCGCAGCTCGTTCAATCGCGACAAACTCTCCTGTATATGCTGAGCGTCTTTGTCGAGAATAATCAGCAGCTCATCGACTTTATCCGGGTCCGCATTTTGCAGTTTCTCTGCAAAACGGTTTCGGTCTTCTATTTCAATTTCCGTTGCTTTCATATATCCCTATCCAGTGTCCCTGTCGTTGTGTTTGCCTGGTCTGGATTGGTCAAAAATTGGTATATCTCCTTCCACATTCCAAAGCCGCCGTTGTTTGCAATATCACGGGCCAGGTATAGCCAAAATATTCCTTGAACTTGCCTGGAAGTCTCCTCTTTGTCAAACCCCCAGTCCCCGATAGTATTTTTCATTTCATCCAGCAATTTACTGATTAAAACCGACTCAAAATCCTTGGCTATTTGTTTTTTCCCCTCTTCTGAAACGCCGTCGATTTTACCGGGTTCCAATTTTGCGATTTTCCTGGAAAACAAGCTCCCGCTCAAATCCTCCAGCAGACTCGGCGGCGGGACGGCTCCGGTCAATATCAATTTGGCGCTGTCCATAAAATTACTCCGACATTTTCTTTACCGCAGAGACCGCTAAGATTATTTTCAATAATTTCTTCTCTGCGCTCTCTGCGTTCTCTGCG
>Ga0114919_10005168_pt1 | contig 10428 bp, 3 predicted proteins | sample BlataG_FD_88682 | JGI IMG/M metagenome (GOLD analysis project Ga0114919, IMG submission 88682) | Deep subsurface microbial communities from Black Sea to uncover new lineages of life (NeLLi) - Black_00105 metaG | ecosystem: Environmental > Aquatic > Marine > Oceanic > Sediment | place: Atlantic...
CAAATGTTACTGACACTGGCTTAGTAATGACAAGTGGTAACTTAGACCTTGGCAATGTAATTGCTACTGGTGTAGGTACATTTACAGGAAACGTAGGTGCAGGTAACGTAGATGGCGGAAATTTAGTAAATGCTAACTTCTTTACAGGTACTTTAATTGACGGTACTTCAAACATCACTATCACAAACAATGGCAACATCGATTTAGTTTCTGCAGGAAACTCAACTGCTGTCATTACTGACAGTGGAGCAAACATTGTAGGTACTGTTAACGCAAACGGCGTAGCAACATTCGGTTCAGTCGTAACAGCACAAATAACAGGTGCAGGCAGTGGTAACTTAACATTAACAGCGGGTTCAGCAGATGACTATGTTGAAATTAGACCTACAGGAACTGGTCAAGTTCATGTCGGTGGTTTTAAAATTGAATCATTAGGAACTCCAACTGCATCAACAGATGCGGCAACAAAACAATACGTAGATGACGTTGCTCAAGGTCTTGCTATTCAAGCACCTGCAGTGGCTGCCTCTACTGGTACACTGGCAACTATGTCAGGTGGTACTGTAGCATATGATAACGGCACAGCAGGTGTCGGAGCAACACTTACAATTTCTGGTTCAACATTAACAGCAATAGACGGTGTTACATTATCAACTGATGATCGTATCGTTATTAAAGACGAATCAACATCAGCACATAATGGTATCTACACTTACACAAGTTCAACTGTTTTGACAAGAGCAACAGACTTTGACACTCCAACTGAAATGGCTGGTGGTGACTTTGTATTTGTTCAACAAGGTACATTATATAATGACACTGGTTGGGTAATGACTGATCCAGTAACAACAGTTGGTACTTCAGATGTAACTTTCGTACAGTTCTCTGGTGCAGGATCATTCACAGCAGGTGCAGGTCTTACATTAACTGGTACTGTATTCTCTGTAAACACAGACAACTTAACAACAGACATCGCAGGCGGAAACGTAGTTGTTAAAACTTCTGCTCAGTTAACTACTCCAAATATCGGAGAGGCAACTGGTACAAGTCTTACGGCAACTGGAAACGTAGCAGGTGGTAACTTAACAACAGCAGGTGTTGTAAGTGCAACAGGTAACGTAATTGGTGGTAATTTAACAACAGCAGGCGCAGTAGTAGCAACAGGTAATGTATCTGGTGGCAATATTACAACTGGTGCTGATGTTGTAGCAGTAGGCAACATTGATTCAACAGCAGGCATCTTTAATGGTGACGGATTTGGATTATCAAATATCCCAGCCGCAAATATTACAGGCTTAAGTCTATCAGGTATTGCAAATGGCACATCTAACGTAGACATCGCAACAGCAGACGGTAACATCTCAATGGCTGTTAACGGTACTGGAGACGTAGTAATTGTATCAGACGCCGGAATTGAAGTAACAGGAACAGCAGACATTAGTTCTACTGTAACAGCACCAGCATTCACAGCAAACACTGGTTTATTCACTGGTGATGCAGGCGGACTATCTAATGTAGTAGGTGCTAACGTAACTGGTGAAGTATCATTCGCGGCGACTGCTAATGCAGTAGCGGGTGCTAACGTATCAGGTCAAGTAGCAAACGCACTTGTATCAGGTACTGTATACACAGCGGCACAACCAAACGTTACTTCTGTAGGTACTTTAACAAGTGTTGAAGTAAGTGGTACTGCTAACATAGCAGGAAACGTAAACGTTGGTGCTAATGAGATTTCAACATTAGCGGCGGCAACAGTTACTACTACATCTACATCTCAACAAGCAATTGCAAGTTTTGCAGTTTCTGGAGTTAATGGCGTAGAATTCTTAGTAAAAGGAATAGACGCAACATCAGGTAATGTTAGTGTAGCATCAGTACTTTCTGTGACAGATGGATCAACAGTTGACTTTGTTACTTATGGTCAATCATTCTTAACTGGATCTGCTGGAGTATTAGCAGTAGGGTTAAACGGAGCAGATTTAGAATTGTTGGTAACACCAGCGGCGACAGATTCAACAGTGTGGACAACACAATATAGGTTTATTTAAAAATGGCAATTAGGTCCTTCAATTCAGTTGGCGGGTTCTCAGTAGCCGAAACACCAGTTGAGATAGTCAGTAACGTAGGTAACGTTACACCAACTAACCTAGATGTTAGTGCTGGACTATCTGATCTCGGTGCGATCGGCAATGTTACAATTACTGGTGGATCAAGCGGACAAGGTATTATCACTGATGGCTCAGGCGGGTTATCATTTGGTTCTACGGGGCAGGCGGCCAATTCTGTCACTAACATGCCTTACTTCATTGCTTCTGGTGATGATTACATATTGAATGATAATTTTCAAGGTCTTTATTCAGAGGCAATTGAAATTGAAGGGTCATTAACTGTCGATGGTATTCTTATCGAAGTTGGTACATCTCAAAACGCAGAATCTTCACAAGTTTATTTTGATTCTAATGGAACGTTAACTGGTAATACAGGATTTACGTTTACACCAGCGACTGGTGAATTGTTAGTACCAGGTAATGTTACTATTTCTGGAAACACTGTTCCTACAGGAAATATAACTTACGATTTAGGTACATCAGTAAACAGATGGAAAGATTTATATTTAGGTGGGCAAACTATATACCTTGGTGATGCTCTAATACAAGAAGAATCAAACGGCGCACTAACTTTCACTAATGGTGACGGCGGAATGTTTATTTTTGATGGCGCCAATGACTGGAATTCATATGCAATAAACAATGGTACTTCAAATGTATCTATAGACTCAGCAGATGCATCAGTAACGATGGGTGTTGCAGGAAACGCTGACGTATTTTCAATGACTGGTGGCGGAGTATTAACTACAACAGGTAATGTTGTACCATTAGGTATCAAAACAGACAACTATTATTACGCAAACGGAGCCGCAGTAACATTCGGTTCAAATGCGGCAGGCTCAGATACACAAATTCAGTTTAATGACGGTGGCACTGCATTCGGCGGATCAGCATCATTCACACTTAACAAAACAAGTGGGCTAGTAACAGCAACAGGCAATGTATCTGGCAACAATTATATATCTACATCAGGTGATGTACGATTTGGAACTGGCGCCGGCGCCGGACTTATTTCAGTAGATACTGGTACAACAACTGCAGGTGTCTTTACAACTACAATGACAGATGTTAACATTGGTTTAAATGCTAACGTTACACTTTGTGGTACAGGAAAAACGTTAACAGCACGTGGTAATGTCAGTGCTGATAACATAACATCAACAACACTATCAGTAGAAGACTTCTACAGTAGCAGAACAGCAGTCTCAGTAGGGAGTGCAAACACCACGATTGATACATTTGCCGCATCTACTTATAGATCAGCAAAATATACAATTAAAGTGTCAGATAACACAGGTTATCAAGCACTTGAAGTATTATTAGTACATGACGGGACAACTAGTTTAATAACGGTGTATGGTAGTTTATCGACTACAGGTGCAGACTTAATAACATTAACTACAGTCGTAAGTGGCAGTAATATATTATTAAGAGCAACGCCTACTAACTCAAGTACAAGTGTTAACTTATTAGGAACATATGTACCAGATTAATCATATGCAAAAACAGAACAAGATAAATATAATCATGCTCAGTAGCATGGTAAACAAATTTAAAATAGGGTAATTAGAAATGCTAATATTAAAACAAAATGTATCAGGATCAGTCCCAACACCGGCTGCCGGCAAAGGTACTATCTTCTTAAATGACAGTGACGTACTTTCTGTAAAAGACAGTGGTGGAACAGTTACATCGTTTCCAACAGTAGGCGGAGCAAATACTCAAGTTATCTTTAACGATGACTCAGCACTTGCTGGAGCGGCAAACTTTACGTTTAACAAAACTACAAGTGTAATGACTGTTACAGGCAATGTTGCGGCTACAAGAGTCTTAACAGACAATCTATTATATGCTAATGGTGTTGCGTATGACTTTCAACAGCCAGCAGGTTCAAACACTCAAGTTATCTTTAATGATGACGGAGACTTTGGAGCAGATTCAACATTTACATTCAATAAAGATACCGATACATTAACAGCAACAAATCTTGCTGGTGTATTATCAACTGGCACACAAACAAACATTACAAGTGTTGGAACTTTAACAGCCCTATCTGTTACAGGCAACATTGGCGGTGGCAACTTAAGTGTAACAGGCGAACTTGCTGGTGCAGACTTAGTTACTACTGGAAACGGTATTATCGGTGGAAATTTAACAGTTAACGGTAATTTAACTTATGTTAACGTAAGTTCTTTTGAAGTAGAAGATCCAATAATCACAATGGGTGGCGGTGCAAACGGCGCGGCTCCTGTTTCAGATGATGGCAAAGATCGTGGTACACAATTAGAATATTATGATTCAACTGCATTATCAGCATTTATGGGTTGGGACAACTCAGCAGGTGAATTTATCTTCGGTTCTGATATTACTAACACAGACGAAGTAATCACAGTTAATACATTCGGTAATGTTCACGGTAACGTATTCATAGGTTCTGGTGCAGGTCTATCAGCAATTGCTGGAGCAAACGTAACAGGAACAGTAGCAAATGCTACTCATGCATCAACAGCAAATACAGTAGTTGATGCGGCACAACCTAACATTACATCTGTCGGCACATTAACAAGTGTTGTTGGTGGAGTAGGTTCAGCATCAGATTTTGGAAATGCAATCGGTGTTTTCGGAGCAGATGATACAGGTGGATCACTTGGTGATCACATCGGTATTGTTGGTGAAGCACAAGGTGATTCAAGCGATGCAACAATTACTGGTATCGGTGTATATGGTATCGGTGAAACAAACGGCGGAACTAAAGCAACTGGTGTATATGGACTAGGTACTGTAAGTGCTACTGGTGATACAGGAGCCGCAGTAGGTGTCAGAGGTATTGCAAATGCTACTCATGCTAGTGGCATGAATGTTGGTCTTTATGGTCTAGCAGTAGGTTCAAGTGTGAACAATTATGCTTTATATATCGCACAAGGCGGTATCGGAACTATAGAAAACAGAGCAGTATGGGAAGTTGTTGACAACGATACAAAGGCTTTAGAATTTGCTACAAATGGCAAAGCAAATATCCTATCAATAGAATCAACTGATGGCGCAGAAGGTGTCTTCATGTCTGGTTACTTGAATGTAACTGGTAACATTACTGCAACAGCAGGTGTTAAAACAGATAATCTTTACTATGCAAACGGTAATCCTTGGGACTTACAACAACCAGCAGGTTCAAACACTCAAGTTATCTTTAACGATGACGGAGATTTCGGTGCAGACTCAGACTTTACATACGACTCAGCAACAGACATTTTATCAGCACCAACAGTTACAGCAACTACATTAAACGGTACATTAGGTACTGCGGCACAACCAAACATTACTTCAGTAGGAACTCTAAGTTCACTAGAAGTAACTGCTCCAATTGTAGGATCAGTCACAGGTACAGCGGCTTCAGCAACAGGTACATCTGCTACAGTAACAACTGCGGCACAACCGAACATTACAAGCGTTGGTACTTTAACATCAGTAGCAGTTACTGGAAACGTTACATCAGGTAATGTTTCAGGTACAGGCGGTGTATTCACATACGTATCAGGCGACGGTGCTAACTTAACATCAATCACAGGACAGAACGTATCTGGCGAAGTTGATTTTGCTCAAGTAGCAAACTCAGTAGCAGGTGCTAATGTTTCTGGTACAGTTGCTCTTGCTTCAGTAGCAGGAACAGTATCAGGAGCCGCACAAGCAAACATTACATCATTAGGTACATTAACTGGTTTAGGTGTTAACGGAACAATTACTGCTTCAGCAATCACAGCAAACACAGGAGTGTTTACAGGTGATGCAGGTGGTTTATCAAATGTAGTCGGTGGTAATGTAACAGGACAAGTAGCAAATTCAGCAGTCGCAGGTACAGTATACACAGCGGCACAACCTAACATCACATCAGTAGGAACTTTAAGTTCTGTAACAACTTCTGGTAATGTTGATACAACAGCAAACGTTGTAACTGATGACATCGTTGGTAAAACAGGTGGAGTTACAATTACAGCAATCGGTACAAATCAGCCTATCTCATTAGTAACAACAGGTTCTGGATCAGTTGATGTAAACTCAGCAAGAATCACAGAACTAGGAACACCAACAGCCGCAACAGATGCCGCAACAAAAGCATATGTTGACAGTGTTGCAGAAGGTTTACATGTACATGAGTCTTGTATAGCAGGAACACCTGGTACACTTACATCTATCACCGGTGGAACAATCACTTATGATAACGGTACAGCAGGAGTTGGTGCAACATTAACAACATCTTCAGGTAACTTTGATACAATAGACGGCGTTAGTATTTCAACTGATGACAGAGTTCTAGTTAAAAACGAAGTAACTACAGCAAACAATGGTATCTATGTTAAGACATCATCAACTGTTCTAACAAGAGCAAGTGATTTTGATACACCAACTGAAATGGCTGGCGGTGACTTTGTATTCATACAACAAGGTTCAACATTAAATGACACTGGTTTTGTAATGACAGATGCAGTAACAACAATTGGTACTGATCCAGTCACATTTGTTCAGTTCTCGGGTGCTGGTACATACACAGCAGGCGCAGGCTTAACACTAACAGGTACTGAGTTCTCTATTACAGATACAGCAGTAACTGCACAAGCATACGGTAATGGTACTCATAACGCAACATTCACTGTGAATGGTAAAGGTCAATTGACAGCGGCGGCTAACGTTGCTATTACAGCAAACGCAGAAGTGTTAACAGGTACAACTATTAACTCAAGTGTTGTAGATTCATCATTAACATCAGTTGGTACAATTGATACAGGTGTATGGCAAGGTACAGCAATTGGAGCGGCGTATGTTTCAACTCTTAACCAAAACACAACAGGTTATGCCGCAACTGTTTCAAGTGCCGCACAACCTAACATTACTTCTGTAGGTACTCTATCAGGACTAACAGTTACAGCAACTATTACTGGTTCAGTAAGTGGTTCAGCAGGTTCTGCAACTACAGCAGGAAGCGTTGATGAGTCAGTTACATTTAACAATAGTGGTTCTGGCGCGGCTTCAGGCACAGCATACAATGGTGGCACAGCAAGAACTATTTCTTACAACTCAGTTGGAGCACCTAGTGCAACTGGTTCAGGAGCATCAGGTACTTGGGGTATTAGTGTATCAGGTTCAGCGGCTTCTGCTACAACAGCAGGCACTGTAACAACAGCGGCTCAGCCCAACATTACTTCTACAGGTACTTTAGGCTCATTAAGTGTTACTGGTACTACTACAACTGGAACATTGCAGTCTACTACAATTACTACAGGGTCTAGTTCAACAGCAGGTACGATCACTGGTGACTATACTCTAACAAGTGGATCAACACTTAACGCAACATATGCTGACTTGGCGGAGAAATATTTAGGTGAAGAAGATTACGAGCCAGGTACAGTAGTATTATTCGGTAGTCCAACTGCTGAAGTTATGGCAAGTGGTCAACAAGCATCATCATTTGTTGCAGGTATTGTTACAACTAATCCAGCACAAGTTTATAATGCGGCATTAGAAGCAGGCGAAGGACAGCATGTTGTAGACGTAGCACTTATTGGACGAGTTCCATGTAAAGTTATTGCTCCAATCATGCCAGGAGACTTAATTGTTTCTTCTGAAATGCCAGGATTCGGATGTGCGGCAGATCCAGAAACTGTGAAGCCAGGTACTATTATCGGTAAAGCGATTGGCGCATTCAACGATGGCCTAGATGGCGTTGTTGAAGTCATGGTCGGTAGATGTTAATCTAAATTAACAATATATAAAAAGGGCAACTTAGTTGCTCTTTTTTTTGGCTAGAATTTATCATGTATCCTATAAAGTGATAAGTATAGTATATGAATGTTTTTACACTGAGTTTTGATACTCGACTTGCAGAATGGTATGATTTAAGAAAATCATTACAAGAATCAGACTTAGAAAATGTTTGTATAGAAGTAGATAAATTTTGGCAACAATGCCCATTAAATAATTACTATCTACACCCACATGATATTAAAGATTGGCCCAACCCTTGGCAACTACTACATGATAACACATATTGCTATTATTCTAGGGGATTGGGTATAGTATACACGTTGTTGCTATTGGGTATAAAAGATGTTGACTTTTTCTCTGCAAAAGACTATAATGAAGTTGATGTTGTATTAGCCACGGTAGACAACGCAAAGTATGTGATGAATTACTGGCCCAATTCAGTAGTAAATACGGAGCTGTCAGATTTCAGTAATATAAAAAATATCAGTGTAGATTATCTAAAGAACAAAATAGGACAATAATGAATATAAAAGTTACCAAAAGATCAGGCAGTATAGAAGACCTAGCACTTGAAAAGTGGCAGGCGCAGGTAGCAAAGGTATGCGAAGGCGTTTCAGATGTATCACAGTCTATGATTGAGATAACATCACAGCCACATTTTTTCGATGGTATTACTACCAGAGAAATCGATGAACTTACTCTACGTGCTATTGTTGATCTTATCGATGAAGAACAAGCACCAGAAACAGGACACACTAATTATCAATTCGTAGCAGGTAAACAACGTTTATCAATGTTACGTAAAGATGTATATGGTTGTTATAATCCTCCGCATCTATATGAAATCGTAAAAACAAATGTAGAAGCAGGACTTTATACTCCAGAGTTACTTGAATGGTATTCAGAAGATGATTGGAACAAGATGGAAAAGATCATCAACCATGAAAAAGATGAAAACGCATCTTATGCCGCTGTTGAACAAATGATAGGTAAGTATCTAGTAAGAAATAGATCAACAGGAAAGATATATGAAACTCCACAAGTAAGATATATGGTAGCCGCCGCAACAGTATTTCATAAAGAAGAACCTGAATCTGCAAGAATGAAATTCATTAAGGAGTACTATGCATGTGCTAGTGAAGGTCTTTTTACCTTAGCAACTCCTGTACTTGCAGGACTCGGCACCCCTACTAAACAATTTAGTTCGTGTGTTCTTATTAAGAGTGATGATGATTTAGATAGTATCTTTGCATCGGGCGAAATGATGGCAAAGTATGCAAGTAAAAGAGCAGGCATAGGACTTGAAATAGGGCGTTTAAGACCCCTAGGAGCCCCTATACGAGGCGGAGAGATCATGCATACGGGTATGATACCCTTCTTAAAGAAATGGTTCGGAGATTTACGTTCTTGCTCACAAGGTGGCATTCGTAATGCTAGTGCTACAGTATTTTATCCTATATGGCATCATCAATTTGATGACTTAATCGTTCTTAAAAACAATCAAGGTACAGACGAAACAAGAGTCAGACATATGGACTATGGTGTATGTCTAAATGCATTCTTTTGGAAACGATTTAAAGACAAGGGTAACATTACATTCTTTGATCCAAATGAAGTGCCTGATCTTTATGAAGCATTCTATTCAGATACTGCTAAATTTGAGGAACTCTACGTCAAATACGAAAGGTCTCGTAGTCTGCGTAAAAAAGTAATGTCAGCAGAAGAAGTGTTTAGGTCTGGTATTCTAAAAGAAAGAACAGACACAGGTAGAATTTACTTAGTCTATGTTGACAATGTATCTAATCAAGGACCGTTTGACACTACAGTGCATCCAATCTATCAAAGCAACTTGTGTTGTGAGATATTATTGCCTACAAAGCCCTTTAAACGTTTAGATGATGATAAGGGACGTATTGCATTGTGTACACTTGGATCGATCAACTGGGGTGCTTTCCGTAATCCAGAAGACATGCGTAGAGCATGTCGTATACTTCAGAGAAGTCTATGCAACATCTTAGATTACCAAGACTTCTTATCGATTCAGAGCAAATTAAGTAACGATGAAATACAACCTTTGGGTATCGGTGTTACTAACTTAGCATACTGGCATGCAAAACGTGATTACATATATGGTGACAAAGATGCATTACAAGATGTTAAAACATGGATGGAACATCAAGCATTCTTCTTAACAGAAGCAACAGTAGAACTAGCAAAAGAAAGAGGACCTTGTTTAGATAGTCACAAAACATGGTATGGCAAAGGCAAGTTCCCTTGGGAACGTAGAGCAAAAGGTGTAAACAAACTAGCAAACTTTAAGCCAGAGTGTGATTGGGAATCATTAAGAAAAGAAATGAAAGAACATGGTGTTAGAAACGCAACTCTAATGGCGATTGCTCCTGTAGAATCATCTAGTGTAGTAATCAATTCAACAAACGGTATTGAAATGCCAATGAGTTTAATCTCTGTTAAAGAAAGTAAAGCAGGGTCATTAACACAAGTAGTACCAGACTATCACATTAAACGTGTAAGAAACTCTTATCAATTGATGTGGGAACAACAA
>Ga0114919_10005170_pt1 | contig 10426 bp, 7 predicted proteins | sample BlataG_FD_88682 | JGI IMG/M metagenome (GOLD analysis project Ga0114919, IMG submission 88682) | Deep subsurface microbial communities from Black Sea to uncover new lineages of life (NeLLi) - Black_00105 metaG | ecosystem: Environmental > Aquatic > Marine > Oceanic > Sediment | place: Atlantic...
AGTGGCAGATTACAAAAGCCACGGGCCAGATCGACGCTTTCGGCCTCACGGCTGACGGCCTCCAGATCACCGAGCCACGGGTGCTGATGTCGGCCGTTGGCTCGATCGACCCGGAGCGGGGGCTCGTTGATCTGGCGTCTGCCGAGGTGTTGACGGCAACAGCATCACTGCGGACCAAGGGCCTTCAGGTGGTGACGCATGACCTGACGATCGAACGTCTGTTCGATTTGCTCCGGGGTCGGCTGCAGGGGCAGGCTGATCTGGCCCGGCTCCAGCGGTGGCTGTCACCCACGCTGCCGCAGTATGCCGCCAGTGGGCGGGTCTGGGGAACGGCCGAACTGGTCGATGCGGGGGACGGCACCAGCCTGCTCGTCGAACTGACTGGCAGCCAGCTTGCCGTCGCGGCGTCGCCTCCGCCAGGTGAAGCGTTGCAGGCGGCCCGTCCAATCTGGAATGAGCCACAGCTGAAGGCCTCCCTCGATCTGTTGCGGCCAATGGCACCGGCAAAGGACCGGCAGATCCTGATCAACGGGCTGAAGGTGGAGTCATCGACTCTGGGGCTGTCGGCTTCGGGCAGACTGACTGACCTTCGCGGCAGTAGGCAGCTCGATCTGCGGGGGACATTCGCCACTAATTTCAGTCAACTCACCCGGCTGCTCACGCCCGCCTCTGGTGGAATTGTGCAGCTCTCTGGCGGCGGTCCGCGGCCATTTGCCCTCAGCGGCAGCCTCAACCAGCTTGGGAATGGAGTGACCGAGGCCAGGACGCAACCGGTGGAGCTGCCGGTACCTGAACAATGGCAGCAGCCGGCGGCCGACGGTGCGGGTCGCCTGATCGCCCTTCCGAAAGGGCGTGCTGTCGAAAATCATCTGCCATTGGCGAGCTGGCTGGCGGATCTCACCGCCGAGACCACGCTGGCCTGGCAGGGGGGACGGCTGGCGGAGTTTCCAGTCGGACCGGGGGAACTGCCGGTGCGACTTGTCGAGGGGCAACTGGCCTTCGGCCCGTTCGACATTCCGGTTTCTGGTGGCCGGGTGCGGGGTGCCCCGTGGCTGCAGCTTTCGCCACCACCGGGTGAACTGGTACTGCCACCCGGACCACTGGTTGAACACGTGGTACTCACGCCTGCCATTTGCAGCCACTACCTCGGCTGGCTTTCGCCCATTCTCAGAAGTGCTACTGAGGCCAGTGGCCGACTTTCGGTTGAGACGGGTGGCGGCCGACTGCCGCTGGCCGATCTGCTCGGTGGCCGTCTTGATGGTCAGCTCTGGCTTGAGGACTTTGCCGTGGCTCCGGGCGACATGGCTGGACCGCTGGTCAATCTTTTGGCTCAATTGCAGAGCGTGGTCGATCCGCGGTTTGCCTTTGGTGATCGGGTGGTACTGCTGCGGGCGCGGCCCGAGCCGATCCGGGTCTGGCTGGCCGCCGATAGGGTGCATCATGACAACCTCGTGCTCGACATGGGGCAACTGTCGGTGCGGAGTAAGGGAAGCGTTGGCCGCGACGGCAGCCTGGCAATGCAGCTCGAGGTCGCCTTTCGGGGTGATTTAGCCGGGGCGACTCCGGTGGTATCCGGGCTGCTGCGGACGCCGTTTGTCATTCCCTTACGGGGTACAGTGAGGCGACCGCAGTTTGATGCCACGGCGATCGACACCATTCTGGGTCGAATCATGGAGAACACCGCTGACGCAGTCCTCCGTGACGGCATCGGTCGTGGCCTTGAAGCCCTCTTCGGTAATCCACAGCCTCCTCGTCAGTCCCAGCCGACCCCGGCGCAGCCACCACTGACCTTTCCCCGGGGCTCCTGACGGCACTGATTGCAGACCGGAAGCCGCCAGGCGGTAGCTGGCGGACCGGCAGTGGGTGTCGAGGTGGCGTCAACCGAACCGCGTGTCCGGTCGCTTCCGCTTCCGGCTTCCAGTGAACCGGAAACCGCAGACCAGGAGACTTTTTTTTGAAAGCCTCGACTCGCTGGTGGTTGGCGACGTCCTGACGCCGGGGTTCTCGGCAAGCTAGGCAGAGTCTGCTGAAAAAGCCGGCTAGTGGGGATCAATCTGGTCGATAGCTCCTTCAGCGTCACGGTGCCAGTGATCTGCGGTGGGCTTTGGTTGGATGGGTCTTTCACAGTGGAAACGGAAAGCCGTTTGGTCGGCACGCAGTCTCATCAACCGCTTTGGCGGGGTGACGGCACCTCGTGAGGCGATCGCAATCGATGACTGGGACGCATCGGCGGCGAGCGGGGATGGACTGTTGTTGCGGACGCGGTCGTCTTGGCAACTCCCACCGGGTCGCTCGGTGGCGGGAAATTTAGCAGCGGTCGAGGCAGTCGTTGCGGCAATCGACAATCGAGTTGGCCAGGCCCGCTACCGGCAGTATTTGGACGGCCCTGTCGAGCGTGCATGTGACACATTCGTCGTTGCATTGGCCTCCGGCCGGGTAGCCCACAGCAACGGGCTGGTGGTCACACCTGACAACCGGGTGCTCGCAGGAGGAACGGGCATCTTTTTCTCCTGCCCGCATCCGACCAATCCACTTCGTCTCACCCATCTCCCGCGGCCCCGCCGCGTTGCGGGAGACCTTGCGGTAATCGCCTGCTTCGCCGGGGAGAACTACTACCACTGGTTTGTCAGCAACCTGGCTCGTCTGTGGCTCTATGAGCAGGCCGGTGTGGCAGCTGACGCGCGGTTCTATGTTGCCGTCGACAAGCCATTTCAGCGGGAGTCGTTGCAGCTGTTGGGTATTCCGGCCGAGCGAATCGTTCCCGCCCAACCGCAGGCCCATCTCCAGGCAGATCGCTTGCTCGTCTCGTCGTTGCGTGACCAGCAGCTCAGCCCCGAGGCGTGCGAGTTTCTGCATCGGCGACTCACCGGGCATCTGGCTGCTGACCGACCAGCCAATGCCCGGCTGTTGATCATGCGAAGCCGGCGAGGCCGCCGGACGATTCTGAATCAAAACGAGCTGCTGCGGGCACTCGCACCGTTGGGATTTGAGCCGGTCTGGCTGGAACGGCTGCCGCTGGCCAAACAGATCGACCTCTTTCACACCGCCGAGTGTGTGGTCGGTCCGCATGGGGCCGGCCTGACGAATCTGATGTTCTGCCGGCCCGGTGCCGTGGCCGTTGAAATCAGCACACCACTTCGAGTGTTGCCCTGCTTCAGTGAGATCGCCCACCACCGCCGGCTGCAGCATCACCTCGAACTGGCCACGCCCGTGAATCGGCGTCACTTCAATCCGGTCGAGGGTGTTGGAGACTCCGACCTCTTAGTCGACCCTGCTGCCATTCGCGGTCGGGTCGAGCAGTTGCTGGCGGTTCGCGCGGCCCGCCGCCTGGCCGCGTGAGTCGTGCGGTCTATCCAGTCGCTTCCGCTCCTGGTTTCCCGTGGGGGTCATGTCGTCGGCCGCCGCTGCCCGGCTGACTCCCTCACGCCTGGCGTGCCTTTGTGGTGCATGGCAAACCACCGCTCACCGTCACACATCAGTATGGTGCGCGGTGGCTTGTCGCTCGCCGCAGCCGACGGTCGAGGCCGGCGATGAGTCGTCGCAGCCGGTTTGCGTAGCGAAAGTGTTCAACCTCGAGGGCGTGCCGGGGAGAGTCGAGGTAGTCGATCGGTGAGAGCCGTGGCTGGTGTTGCCGTTGCCGGGCCAGCCAACGCTGAGCCTGGGCTGCCTGTTGCTCGGCGAGAATCATTCGGCCCACGACCTGGGCCTGAAGATCAGTGATCCCCCATTGGCCGCTGTCTGGCTGAATCATGCCGACAACGGCCAGGTCGGTTTCGTCAGGATGCAACAAATGCAAATAAAGCCGGGGAAGCCCGTCACGGGAATTGAGGAGAAGTGGATCAATTCCGGGAAAGGTAAGTTGGTAGCCGGTTGCGGCGATGACCAAATCGACCTCCTCGCGGCAACCATCGCTGAAGCTCACCCAACGGCCGTCGAAGGCCTGGACATCGGGCCGCGGGCTGATTGCCCGGGCGTCGATCTGGGCATAGAGGTGGTCGTTGATGACCGGGTGGGCCTGCCACATCAGATGGTCCGGATTCGGCAGTCCGTGCTGGCCCGGCAGCCCGATCGTGCGGGCAATTGCCCGGTGACCGATGAGTCGCCGCAGCCAGAGTGGGGCCTGCATCTTCAGCAGGCGTTCACCGCGGAGGTCGGCCGGCCGACCGGCGACCATCCGGGGGATCACGTGGTAGTGCCGCCTGGTCGAGTGGAAGACTTGGGCCGCATGCCGTGAGGCCTCGACCGCAATGTCACAGCCGGAGTTGCCCCCGCCGATGACCAGCACCCGTTTGCCAGCCACGGGTACCGGTACCGTTGGCGATTTGTAGTCAGCCGCATGCAGCAGCGGTCCGGTGAATGCACCCGGCACCTTTGGCCAGCGTGGCACATGGTTGTGGCCGGTGGCCAGCACGATGCCGGCGTAGCGGCGGGGTGAACCTTCAGCAACCGCAATCTCCCAGCCCCGGCGGCTACCGACCTCATTGAGAACCGGCGCGATGGCTGTGACCGTCACGCCGAAGTGGATTCTTTGCGTGAGGGAGAAGTGGTCGGCATACCGGTGGAGATATTCCAGGCACTGGCGGTGATCGGGATAGGCCGGCCAGTCACGCGGCATCGGGAAGTCGGTAAAAGCGGTCAGCGACTTCGAACTGATCAGCCGGGTCGAGGCAAAGACCCGCGAGGAGGCCGACCCGAAATACCAGTTGCCCCCCAGATCGTCTTCGCGTTCAAGGATTTCGGCATCGATGCCACAGGCCAGCAGATTCTTCAGCGTCGTCAGGCCGGAGGGACCGGCACCGATGACGCACCACCGCATCGGGATGGTCGACTGGTCAGCGGGCATGGGCGATGATTGCGGTGGCCAGTTGGTCAAGGGTGTTGTCGTCATGCAGCCAAGAGAGGCTTATCCGCAGCAGGCTTTCCCCCTCCGGCACACTCGGCGGACGGATGGCTGGTACGAAGAAGCCGGCCTCGGCCAATGCCGCCGATGCCGCGACTGCCCGGTCTGGCTGGCCGAGGATGACCGGCACGATCTGGGCAGCCGCATCACCGATGGCAAGCCCGGCGTCGGTCAGCTGCTGCCGAAAGGCGGCCGCCCGCTGGCCGAGTTCCTGGCGACGGTGTGGCTCAGCGATGATCAGTTCGATGGCGTGGCAGGCAGCCGCTGCCGCGGCCGGCGGATGGGCCGTGGAAAACATCCAGGCCCGGGCCCGGTGTCGCAGGAATTCGATCAGCCGGTGATGGCCGGCAACGAAGCCACCGGCACTACCGAGCGCCTTGGAAAGGGTGCCAGTGCGGATGGCCACAGCTGCTTCGAGCCCCGCCGCCTCAACCAGGCCGCTACCCCGCCCACCGAACAGACCGGTGGCATGGGCTTCATCGACCAGCAGCATGCTACCAGTCTCGGCTGCCAATGTGGCTAGGTCGGCCAGCGGGGCGATCGTGCCGTCCATTGAAAACAGGCTGTCGGTGACGAGCAGCCGGCGGCGGGCTGCCGACGTGGCCAGCAGTCTGGCAGCGGTCGCAACATCGCGATGCGGATAGATTGCTACCTCTGCCCGTGAGAGCCGGCAGCCATCGATGATGCTGGCATGGTTGCGGGCGTCGCTGACAATCAGATCACCCGGGCCGGCCACGGCGGCAATGGTGGCGGTGTTGGCCGCATAGCCACTGGGAAAAATCAGGGCGTCGTCTGCGCAGAGCAGATCAGCCAGGCTTACGGCGAGAGCCTCATGGATGAGCGAGTGACCGCTGACCAGTGGGCTGGCACCGGCGCCGGCCCCCTCGCTGCAGGCTCCTTTCGCGGCTGCTTTTACAAGCCGCGGGTCACCGGCGTAGCCAAGGTAGTCATTAGCGCCGCAATTGACGAGGCTGCGGCCATCGAGGCTGACTGTGCCTGCCTGCCGTCCACTCCGCAGCCGCCGCGGCCGCAGTAGGTTGGCGGTGGCAAGGGTGTCGAGTTCTTCCTCGACCCAGCTCAGGCTCGGTGGCGGTGGATCGTTGTGGAGGCGCGACGGCGGTCGATCGATCTTGCAGGGCATCGGCAGGAAGAAGGGTTTGGAGCGTCGCGTCAGATCCCGACGACTCCTCATTTTACCGACACGCGGACGCTTCCGCTCCTGGCTTCCGGCGTGCCGGGATGCTGGAGGCTGTGGTTGGGTTGAGGTTGTGGAAGCCGCCGGCGGGAGCCGGCCGGACTGACGGTGTGGTTGCTGCAGTGTTCTGCTTGTTTCCGGTCCAGTCGCTTCCGCTCCTGGCTTCCTTTCAGGGATGGAATGAGCTTAGCTGGCGGACGGGATCTTCTTGACGGCCAGCCGCTGGAAGACCTTGAAGTGTGCTGCTGAGACGGGATGAACCGAGAGCCGGCTGCCTCGGCGGAGCAATTCGAGGCCGTCGAGGGCCTTGGTGCTGCGAAGTTCTTCCAGCGGCAGTTCGCGGGGAAAAATCTCGACCAGCTTCACGTCGACCATCGACCAGATCGGGTTTTCTGGGGAAGCCTTCGGATCCTGGTAGCGGTGGCCCTCCTCCCAGGCGAAGTGGTCGGGATAGGTCTCCTTCACCACCTCGACGACGCCGACAGCCGCTGGGGGCGTGGCATTGGAGTGATAGAAGATTGCCCGGTCACCTTTTTTCATCGCTCGGAGGAAGTTGCGGGCCTGATAGTTCCGCACCCCCTCCCAGCAGGTTGTCTTTTTCTTGCCCTTGGCGAGATCCTGAATTGAAAACTTCGCCGGCTCGCTCTTCATCAACCAGTACTGCATGCGTTGGGACTCCCACGGGTGTCATGCGAGAATATACCAATGAGCAGGGAGGCGGACGCTTCAGTGTCCGCCTCCCCTCAAAAGCTCATTGCAACAGCAAAGTGATCAGCGGTTGGGTCGGCACCGCAGGCAGCCGTTGCTGTCTGCCGATGAACTCGAGCCGTTGCCACAGGCGTTGCCGGGTGCACAGGCATCGACCTCCTCCTCAACGCACCGCCTCACCGTCACCGGCACCTGCTTGGTGACGGTCTGCGGCACCCGCACGCAATAGGTCTTGGTCTGCTCCTCGCAGACCGTATCGTAGACGGTGACGTCATAGGTGCAGGTCTTCTCTTCCGGCACCATTACTGTGTAACGGACCTCCTTGGTCCGTGTTTCGGGCACACACGTATTGACCGTCACCTCACGGGTGCGGGTCTCGCAGCGACACTTCTTGATGCAGACATCCTTCGTCCGCTTCTCAGGCACCATTTTGGTGACACAGTAGCTGCCATTCCGCTCCTCTTCCCGATACTTCTTGATGCAGACCGTCTTGGTGCGGGTCTCCGGAACCATCTTGGTGACGCAGAATGTGCGGGTTCGTTCCTCCTCGCGGCAGCGACGGACCGTCTTGGTGCGGGTCCGTACTTCCTCACGATACTTCTTGACGCAGTAGGTGTAAGGCAGTTCCTCCATTTCACACTTCCACATGGTCACTGCGACCTCACGGCTCTCGCAGGTTGGCACCCACTTTCGGCAGCAGACTGTCTTGGGGCAGCAGGGATTCCCCTCAGCGTCGTACTTGCCATTGGCCGAGATCTCCTTGACCTCGGTTTCCCAGTGGCCACCCCGGCAGGTCACCGTCTTGGTAGTTTTGACCGGTACCCGCTTAACGACGCTGCGAACACCCGTCAGCTCTTCGGTGTAGGGAACCTTGACCGTGTAGGTTTCCTTGATCTCTTCTGTAAAGGGCACCTTGACTGTGTAAGTGGTGGTCTTTTCTTCCTTGACTGGCACCATCACCGTGTAGGTCTGCTCGACCTCTTCGGTGTAGGGCACCTTGACCATCCAGCTGGTTGACCGTTCTTCCTTGACTGGCACCATCACCGTGTAAGTTTTCTCAACCTTCTCGGTGGAGGGCACCGTCACCTGGTATTCCTCGGTACGGGTCTCCGGCACCATCGTCTTGACGGTGTACTCGACCGTCTTCGTCCGCTGTTCCGGCACCATGACGGTATAAGTCCGCGTCCGCTGCTCGGTGCGGGGCACCCGCTTCTTCACGGTGTAGGTCCGTGTCCGTTCCTCCGTCGTCCACTCGGTGCATTCGACATCCCGCATCTCAGTCACATTCCGCCACCGCTTCACGGTCTTGGGACAGGCCGGACCGGCTTCTTTCCCATTCATCGGTTCAGCCGCCTCGGTAACAGGGGCGGCCGCCTCACCAGCTTGGATCGAGCCGGCGGTCAGTACTGGATCATCGGCGGCGAGGACAAATCCGCCGCCCACACAGAACCCAGCTGCCGCAACCCACGGCAGGAATCGCCATCTCAATCGCATCTTCACGGAAACCTCCAAATGGAAAGCTGTGTGGATGAAAACCGGAAACGTTCTCAGGCTCAGCAGCTTGGCCACCGTCCGTTTGCCGTTCCGCCTGATTACCCGACTGAGTCACCGCAGGGGAGGGACGAACCGCGCCCACACCGGCCGCAGCCGTAGATGGGAAGGCAGCTCTTGCGCCGCAGGGAGACTCACCCCAGAAGATCGAGATTTCCTGATCAGGAAAGTCAGCCCGTTTTGAAATCGTCGGGCTGTGCGGGTGGCGCCGGTGAGTCGGTTGGTGGTTGCGTAGTTGGTCGGGGAGCCATCGGCCCTCCCTCGCAGCAGGTCTCAAGGATCGCGCCACACTGTCGGCAGTGCAGCTTGGCCCTGATCTCGTGGGTCGGGCCACTGCAGATTGGGCAGACGCCGCAAGAGCCGCTCACAGGTTCATCCCCAGAAAGCCACCGGCCGCATCGCTGGCGGCCTGCTCTCGCTCAAGGCGAGCGACTGCCTGAGAGAGATCACCTGCAGCGATGTAGCGGTTGAACTCCGTCTCGACGGCATGGCAGACCGTTTGCTTGAGCCATTCAACCGCGGGCTGGGTCAGCCAGTCACAGGTCTCTGTGTCGAGGCAGACTGCCAGGTCGCTGCCGACTGTGCGGCTATCGGTCTCATCGGTGATGACGGTTCCCTCGAAGGAAAATCGCACCCAGCCTGTTTCGGGGTCATTGGTGAACCGAAAGGCGCAGCCGGCATCGGTAAGATAGTAGGTGTTCCGGGTGCCGTGGCGGGCGATCGCCGCCTGGAGTCGTTCAGCCCGCCGGCGGAAGGCAGGCGAGGCGTCGAGCGGAACGTCAAGCCGGGGAAAACTCCGCAGCGGCGTGCAGTCAAATGTGATCTCGACAGGTGGTTCCACGACATGCACCTCATTTTTCAGATCAAAGGCGTTCAATTGCATTCGCCCGATGGCGCACCAGTCTACCGAACTCACAGCCGACCTTCAGCGGGGAACCGGCTGGCCATGCTTGTTCCAGCGATCGTCAGCTGTCTCATCGGTGTTTCACAGGCCGATGAAGGACTCCAGCGCTATGCCGGGACCCGCCGGAGCATGGGGGTCAACTGGACAGTAAGCGTCTATGTGGCCTCGCGGACGATTGCTGAGGCCGCCATCGGGGCCGCCCTCGACGAGGTGGTGCGGCTGGAGCAGATTCTTTCTGATTACCTGCCGGAGAGTGAACTCTCGCAGTTGTCGGCCGCCGCTCCCACCTCCGAGCCAGTGGCTGTCAGTGACGACCTCTGGCGGGTCCTGACGCGGGCAGTGGCCTTACAGGATGCCACAGGCGGAGCCTTTGATCCGACCATCGGGCCACTGACCACCCTCTGGCGGCGTGCCCGCCGGAGTGGCCGGCTGCCGGCTCAGCACCGATTAGAGACGGCAAGGCGAGCAGTTGGGCCAGCCAAACTCCACCTTGATCCCCGACGACAGGCGGTTGCACTCACGGCAGCCGGGATGCGGCTTGACCTGGGTGGAATTGGTATGGGTTACGCGATTGATCGGGCTTTGGTGATCCTTCAGCAGCGGCAAATTACCATCGCGATGATCGATGCCTCGGGTGATATCGGCGTCATTGGCCAGCCACCTGGGACAGCCGGCTGGCGCATTGAAATCGATCCGTTGGGCCGTCGGGGGTCGGGTGCTGAGGGCAAGATGGTCTCGCCGCCGTTGGTTTTAACGTTGACTAATGCTGCCATCACGACCTCTGGTGATGCCTTCCAGGCAGTCGAGATTGAAGGGGTTCGTTACAGCCATATTGTCGATCCACGGACTGGACTGGGTGTGATCGGTTCCACCGGCGTGACGGTGATTGCTGCCGACGCAACCACGGCTGATGCATTGGCGACTACGTTGAGTGTGCTGGGGCCCGAGGCTGGCCTGCCCCTTGTGGAGGCGACCCCCGCCGCCGCGGCGCGGTTTGTCCGGCTAGAAGATGGGCAGCCTGTGGTGACTGAGACGAGACGTTGGCCGCGCCAGTCTTCCTCAAGTGCCCACCCTTCCGAAAATCTGCCGCAACACTGACGGCTGACGCAAGTTTGCGGGTTATGCCGTCGATACCAATTGTGCTGTCGCTGCGCCCTGGGGCGTGCGA
>Ga0114919_10005171_pt1 | contig 10426 bp, 9 predicted proteins | sample BlataG_FD_88682 | JGI IMG/M metagenome (GOLD analysis project Ga0114919, IMG submission 88682) | Deep subsurface microbial communities from Black Sea to uncover new lineages of life (NeLLi) - Black_00105 metaG | ecosystem: Environmental > Aquatic > Marine > Oceanic > Sediment | place: Atlantic...
ATTTCAGCCGGCGCCACAGCTAAATACACAACCCGATGCTGAAGTGGCTGAAGACCAAAATGTACAGACTTTAGAACAGATGAAAGAACTATCTGCTGCCGGTGAAGCGGCTCAGGAATCCGCCTCTGGGCGGACTCCGCCGGATACAAACCAAAGACCTGATACCGACGCCGAACACAACCAGGACAAATCCCCCATCGAAATCAGGCCAATCCCACAACTCGATTCGCAAACATCGGTCTCTGAATCCGTCGATGCCCGGCAGCGTGCCGGACCGGATGACGCATTTACAGAAACAACAGCCGAAGAAAACCGGCCTGAATCTTGATAACCAAAATAAGCAAGAGACTCTTTTGCAAATGACTCAATATGAAGAGATGAAAAAAATTTCTGCTCAGGAGATGGAAATGAACATTAGCGCACTTAATCACACACGACGCGACTTTCTAAAAACCATGGGCCTGTCGGCTGCTTCACTGATGTTGGTGAGTTGCATTTGCTGCGGTGTTGTGGTAGGGCGGGAAAAAGCTGCTGAGGCAAAACTATCTGCCGGTACCAAAAAGCAATCAGGGGTGACGGTTCTAAAGAGGGACAAATGCGACAATGGTTACAGACTTTACTCGAGCCGCGCTACCGAAGTCGCCCACCTCATCGACCTGGATGGACGGGAGGTGCATCGCTGGGCATATCCGCAAGGCAAGACCTGGCACTACGCCGAAATGCTTCCCAATGGAAACCTCGTTGCCATCATCAAAGACATTATGATTCTGGAGCTGGACTGGGACAGCAACCTTGTCTGGAAAAGACGGATGAGGGCTCATCACGATTTCTTCCGGCTGCCCAATGGTAATACGCTGGTTGTGGATAGGCGGAATTTGAAGAATCCCTGGGCTAATTCGGGCAAACTCGCCTGCGATATTATAGTCGAATTGACGCCGGACAACGAGGTGGTCTGGGAGTGGAAAGCTGAGGAGCATGCCGGCGAGATTGCCGAGCACGTGAACCTTACAATTCCACCTTATGCAAAATTCTGGGATTGGCCGCATATCAACACTGTTGAGGTACTGCCCGACAGTCCTGCCGCCAGGAAGGATTCGAGATTCAAAGCGGGAAATATTCTTTTTTGCGGACGCCACATCGACACAATAGGAGTAATCGAAAAGCAATCTGGAAAAGTTGTCTGGGCCTGGGGACCCGGTGAATTGCTGGGACCGCACATCCCTACTATGCTCCCTAACGGACATTTGCTCATCTACGACAACGGCCAAAATGCTGCTGTTCGCCGCAGGGGATATACCCGGGTATTGGAGCTCGACCCTTTCGGCGAGAGGATAGTATGGCAATACAGGGCGGACCCGCCGAAGAGCTTTTACTCTCCGTCACGGGGCTCCAATCAAAGGCTGCCCAACGGAAACACGCTTATCGCCGAATCGGATTCAGGCCGCCTGTTCGAAGTGACCTCACAGGGCGAGATCGTCTGGGAGTTCTTAAATCCCGACTTACATAAAAATGGCGGGCGAATGGCGCTCTACCGGGCTATTAGCTACCCGCGAAATCTTGTCGACCGGCTCCTGGCCCAGTATGGAGGTACCAGGACAGGCAAAAAGTGATGCTTTTACCTCCGTTTGTGGTCTTTGTCCAGCAGTCCCATACCTCGCATCCATTCGGCGCAGCGCACCGACCAACTTGATACGGCACCGTGCTTCCTGCCAAGGGCGAATCCGTGTCGTGTTTTTCGGTTCCCATTTTGCCATCTTTTTGCAAGACGGGCCCATTTAACCGCAAAACTTACATCTCCCATCAAATCAACTGTTGGGGGTTTTGCAATTGCTCTGTAATGAAGATTAGAAATTCCGCCGCATAGGCCCCGTTTATAACTCTGTGGTCAACCGCCAGTGTCAGACTTGTAATTTTACGCACCACCGGTTCAGGGGCCCCATTGCCATCCTCAGGGCAGACCATCTTGACTACGTTGCCAACGGCTAAGATAGTACTTGTCGGCGGCGGTACAATTCCGAAAAAGGAATCAGTACCATATACTCCAAGGTTGCTCAAGGCTATCGTTTCTCCTCCCATCTCTTCAAGTGCCAGTTTATTGCTGCGTGCTTTTTCGGTAAGCAGCTTTTCCTCTCTCGCAATTTCAGCCAGCTTCTTTTTGTCCGCGTTTTTTATAACCGGCACAATGACACCCTGGGGAGCATTGACCGCAAAGCCAACATTAATCGCATCGGCAATTTGAATCTTGTCGCCATTAAGCCTGCCTATCATAATAGGATATTTTCTTACAGCTAACGCTAACGCACGAATAAAAAAAGCATTGCTTGTGATTTTGACACCTGATGATTTGCTTAGCTTGGGCCGTAGACCCATCAGCTCGGTTACGTCTGCTTTTGACTCGATGTAAAAACAGGGCTTGCTCAGCTTGGATTTTAACATCCTTTCGCCGATGAGCTTCTGGATTCTGGTCAGCGGCATATGCATCCTGGAAATTCAAAATTCAAAATTTATTGGGCGATACAGGACTTGAACCTGTGACCTCACAGGTGTGATATACAGTCGAAAAAATTTACACCAACCTAATATCCGTAAGCGCCCGGTTTTGAAATTTTATCAGATATATATTGCTTGAATTTTACACCAGGAGCTGCCTTAAGACAATGATAACATCGGACAATCATATAATAACGGTCATTTGAAAGTCCAGGACCTCAGGTATTTTATGCGTGAGGTCAAACAATATCACTAACAAAACAGTCGCTTCATTAAGCAGGATACGAAAGGTTTCGGTCACCGCTTCCAGGCCGTTTTCATTTACCATTTGGACTAAGTGCCTATCCGAATAACTTTTGTGAATTCCTGTCATTGCGAGGCCTGAAAGGCCGTGGCAATCTCAAACGCTCGAAAATCGAGATTGCTTCGTTCCGTCCAGGGGCCGGACTTTCGGCGCTTCGCTCCTCGCAATGACAAAACCGAAGGGTTATTCGGATAGGCTCTAAATAACATTTCATAAAAATCGTGCCATTATTAAGCGACTTTTCGTCTCCGTTTTGCTGCCGCTGCTCGATTTCGTCTTGCAAGATAGCCACGAGCCTCTTGCATTAGCTCATCCATATTCTGACATTTGTGATTACGTGTTACGTTGGCATGCAGCTCTCGCCAGACACATCGCTCAATTTTGTTATCATCAGACCGCTGCCCACCTCCTCGAATGCGACCACGATCTTACTGCCGGCGATCTCATAGCCCTTATACAAATGCCTGCCGACTACGCCTTTGCAGCCATGCACTTTTGCAAGGGCAGGATGACCGGCCGTGCTGAGCCCGATGGGAGCGGCAAGTCGCTGACGCGGGTTTCCTTCAGTGCCTACGGCAACGACCCTGCCAATTGGCAGCCAGCATTGCCCACACCGGGATGGACGGCCCCGGAGGAGTGAATTGGTAGGCCACACGCCACGAATCGAGGCCCTCGCCGAGTATATCTGCACCGGCATTCTGCGGACCGCCGTGCAGGGGGGCGCGTGGGCCAAGGTCTCAGCGAGATGGTATCTCTTGACAGTGTTGTGGGCACGTTGTCTAATAGCCATTGACAAGTTACGACGTACGGGCCGTGAAAGGAGTGTACTATGTGCGAAACAATTTCCTGCAAGGTTCTCACGAATAGCGTGAACGCCTTCTTCGGCGTTGTGGTAGCTTTGAATCTTGCCAGTTGCTCGGCTTTGGCGGCAGAACTTTCGTACTACGTCAAGAAGAGTTCTTGGCAGGAGTCGATGCGTGCCTCGGTTGAAGCCTTGATGAAGCTGGAGCAGGCCGGTGAAGTGGGAGTGTCTTTGCCTGATTTGGGCGCATCTGATTTCACTGTTACGGCCTGGGTAACCAACATGTGGGAAATCTCGCTGGTGCCGCAAACTCGCCATCTTGATGTGTTGACCCGGTGGGTGGAGAATATCCGTACCCGCTGGCCGGATGCTGAATGTCCGTTGTTGGGTGATTTTGGCAAGATGTGGCGGGAACAATATGAAAATAATGGCGACATGAATTATCGTTTTGTTGAGCGAGGAACAGGGATTGGCGGCAGTCATGCGAATCTGGAGATTCGCTGGTTTATGAATAAGCAGTTTCGGCTGGCATTGCTGCGCGACTGGCAGAAGAATACACCGGAGAAGGTAATTGATTTTACCCGCTATGATATTCCTGCCGAGGAACCACAGGACCTGCAGCGCAACTGGTCGCTAATGGGGCAAATCAACCAGAAGGAGACTCGACCGCAGGACAAGCCGATCCTGTTGACAGAACTGCCGGCGGAAGAGCGGCAGCGAATATATAAAATGTGCCCGGAACTGAAGAGTTAAAGAAGAGTAAACGAAAGAAAGGCGGGATTCTTATGAGAATTGGAGTTTTACTGAGGATTGGATTTAGTGTTGTTTTGTTTATAGTTTTATCAGCCTGCGTAACGTCATGTTCACCTGAAAGAGGAATAGAGCAAGCTGGAAAAACAAACGTCAGCCTCGGCGTAAATCAGGAGACTGTGACGCTTCGTATTTATGAGAACGAACTGGCCCGCACTCCGCCGATGGGATGGAACAGTTGGAATGCCTTCCATGGAGATATCGACGAACAGAAGATAAGAGGAATTGCTGATGCAATGGTCGAGTCCGGCATGCACGACGCAGGTTATACATACTTAGTCATCGATGACGGCTGGATGGCCGACAAACGTAACAGTGAAGGGAAATTGGTGGCGGATCCCAATAAATTCCCCAGCGGCATAAAAGCCCTCAGTGATTATATTCACAGCAAGGGATTGAAGTTTGGTCTCTATCAAGATCGCGGGCATCTCACGTGCATGAGGCTTCCGGGCAGTTTTGGGTATGAACAGGTGGATATGGATACGTTTGCCGCATGGGGTGTCGATTATATCAAGCTGGATAGTTGTTATGCTGAAATAAACGGCCGTAAGAGTTCGGACGATTTCGGTGTATTCAAAGAATGTATCATAAAGACAGGTCGCCCTATGATACTGAGCATGGCCAACTATACCGACCCGTCATGGGCCTGGGGCGGTCAGGAGATTGGACATTTATGGCGCACATCGTTCGATGTATCCCCACAGATGGGTTCCGTGTATTATTGTGCGGACACGTCGGCTGGCGACATCGTTATTCATCCTGCCTTTAACGGCTTGTGGCAGTTTGCAGGTCCGGGGCATTGGAACGACCCTGATATGTTGCAGGTCGGGAATTTGAAGACCGATATTGAGAACAAGGCTCATTTTAGTCTGTGGTGTATTTTAGCTGCTCCCTTGATGGCGGGCAATGATTTGCGTAACATGTCTGAAACGGTCAGAAACATCCTCACCGCTGAGGAGCTGATCAAAGTCAACCAGGACCCAAGGGGCATCCAGGGATATAAGGTCCATGACGATGGCGATCATGAGATATATAACAAGCCCTTATGGGATGGTACAACGGCGGTTTTGTTGCTCAATAAAGGGGCCCGGAAAGCTGACATTACGGTAACATGGGACAAAATCGGTTTAAGAGGTCGGCAGATGGTCAGAGACCTGTGGCAGGGGAAAAACCTGGGTTACTATTCGGGATCATTTACCGCCGAAGATCTTCCGCGACATGGTCATATATTCTTAATAGTTGGCTCAAAAGGCAAACCGCTTCCGGTACCGGAACCGGTACCTTTAGAAAAATATGTGGTTACTCAAAAAGGGAAAACCTGCCTTTCGGACCTCTATTACATCTGGCGATACGGCAATGCGCCTAAGTATGATAAAACCTTTGAGGGCAAGCCAATCGTAATCGATGGGACACCCTACGAGAGGGGCTTTGGCTGTAAGGCGACTTCCAAAATCATGTTTAAGTTGAATGGTTATGCCGAACGCTTTAAGGCCGTTGTTGGTTTGGACCCTTCTTATCAAGGTAACGAAGCTGTCAATTTCAGGGTCCGTAATGAGGACCCTATCGGCCCTGACTCACTTCTTTATGATAGTGGGAAAATGACAAAAGACACCCCTGCAAAAGTTATTGATATTGATGTTAGAGGTATCGATTGCCTGATATTGGCGATTGAAGGCAAGCAAGCCTTGGGCAACTGGGCTGATGCTCAGGTCATAGTGTCAAACTGATGGACGAAAACACAGACATCATTGCTTGTATACGCAACGCATTTACGGGAACCCACTTTCTGGGTCGTTGCCAACTATATTTCTTGTGTGGCAAGTTTTGCCGTTACGAGATGAATGGAATCGATGATCGACGGCCAACGAACCATACAGTCAACTAAAGGATGAAGAACCATGGCTATAAGAATAAAATGTTATAGATTTCTGCTTATTTCTTGTTTGTTTGTCGGCAGTGTCGGACCGGCCAAACTGACAATAGCCTCCGCCGATGTCGAAACGATAGGGGATCTCGATAAAGTCAGAGGGATATACCATTTGTCACGCACGGCAGAGGAGGTCTATGAGACCGTCGATAAGAAGATATATCTGATGCAAGGGGAGATTGACTATATAGATGAAAACCATGGCGACCGTGATACAAGGTGGCTCAAATACAAACAGCGCGTCAAGGAGCTGGCCACCGTTGGTGAAAAGATGCTTTCCGAGATGGCTGAAGGTGACACTTCCGCAGTTGAAAAGATGTCTGCTCTGGAAGGTGAGTTGAAAGAACTCCATGAGGACATGCCGCTGAGACTGCCCTCGGGGCCGGAAGGGCCGGGGCGCTTCGGTGCATATTATACGCGATTGAAGTACAGTCTCGAGTGGGACAGAAAGTGGCGGATAGGCCCGGATGCGGATGTTGTGGTTCGCTTCGACCGGTTCGGACATCGTTTTGTCTTCTGGCGAGGAACAAGCTATATACCCTGCTGGGTTGCCGAGGGCGGCGGCTGGTATACGAACGAATTCTTCGAGCGTCGAGGAGGGCCTCGCAGCGGCACGGTGAGCATGGTCGAGCCGATGTCTGATAAGCAGGCCCGATACTCCCACGTGCGAATCATCGAAAGCAACGATGCTCGAGTCGTAATTCACTGGCGATATGCTCCGGTGGACCTGAAGTACAGTCTTGCCTACATCGATAAGGAATCGGGTTGGGGTGACTGGGCAGATGAGTATTACACCATATACCCTGATGCGGTCGGGGTGCGTGAGGCGACGCTATATACGTCGGCACCGGGTGACTGGACCGAGTACCAGGAGAGCATCGTGATTAACCAGCCCGGGACCCGGCCGGAGGACAACATGCACTATGCGGCGGTGACGCTTGTCAACATGCAGGGCCAGAGCCACACCTACTCATGGGAGCATAAATGGCCCGATGAGTTCGACAAGCCTGCCAATGGCAATATCCAGGTGGTCAACCTCAAGGGCAAGACACGCCCGTTCTCCATAGTAGATCCTGAAGATGCCTTCGTCAGGGCCTACCCAAAGTACGGCGCAAAGACCAAGTTTCACTGCTGGAACCACTGGCCGGTTGCGCAGGAAGAGTCGGATACTACGGTAGCGACAACATTCGACAAACCTTCGCATACGTCACTTTCGCACATCAAGTGGAAGCCCTACGCTCAGTCGAAGCAGTCGAGGACATGGGTGATGCTCCACGGTATGACTGACGGTGACGCAGCAGAGCTTGCCGACCTTGCCAAGTCCTGGTTGTGTGCCCCGGCGTTGAGACTTAAGAAAGCACCTTTCGGCAAGTCTGATTATGTCAGCGATGGCTACGACATGACAGAGCGAGCGTGGAAATTGCGGTATGTCAAAAAGGATAAGCCCACTGAACTGCGATTTGAATTACAGGCCGACGACGCCTCGCCCGTCATCAATCCTGCGTTCGTCGTCAAGAACTGGGGTAGGTACGGCGCTGAAGTAAAGCTTGACGGCAAGACCGTCAAAAAAGGGCAAGGCTGTCGCTGCGGTCACCGTCTGAGCGAGGCTGGCTACGACCTGATAGTCTGGGTAGAGACCGAGTCGACCAGACTGTTGAGTGTGTCGCTGCGGCCGACCGGTCGCTAATCATGTAACTCGGATTTGCCGTTGACGACAGGAAGCATATAGAACCGGATGCAGGAAGAGAATGATTAGGTTGTTACCAGTTACAATGGTGATCGCTGCCATGTTGGCGCCGGGTGAGGCCTCCGCCGACCGGAGCGGTCCGGTTGCATGGTGGAAGTTTGACGAAGGCAAAGGTCGTGTAGTAAAAGATAGTGCAACACGGAAAGAAGATGCCATCGAGCGAAACTTCTGGTTTCGGCCTGGTGTTTCCGGTACGGCTGTCAAGTTCGATGGTTTTACCACGCATATTGTTCGCAAGGCAAAGGATGCCCCGCGGTTGCGAGATTCCTTTACTGTTGAGGCCTGGGTTGCGCCTCAGGCCTATCCGTACAACTGGTGTGCGATAGTCAACCAGGAACGAGACCACAGGGCAGGGTACTTCTTTGGGATAGACGACTTCGGACGGGTTGGCCTGCATCTGGCGATAGACGGCAAATGGCGGCAGTGTACTTCCAAGCAAACAACACCGTTTATGACCAAGTGGTCCCACATCGCAGGTACGTTCAGCGAAGACAAGGGAATGACCATCTACATCGATGGAAAAGCTGTTGCCAGCTTACCTGTTAGGGGCAGATTCACTCCCGCGGACGATGTGGACCTTCAGATTGGTCGAAACCACAAGAAAACCAGGATGAATCCTAAGACGCTGGTTCGGCCGGAGGTGAACTTCGCGACCTCCTATTCCTTCGACGGCATCCTGGATGAGTTAAAGATCTACGACCGCGCTATATCAGCCGAGGAGATAGAGCAGTCATATCGAAAGAACGCTCCAAAGGCCGCTCCTGCACTTAAATGGCGAAAGCTGCCCGAGCTGCCCAGGGGTTCCGGCAAGTTCGGGGCAACCTACTGCCGGCTGAAGTTCTATCCGGAGTGGGACAACGTGTGGAGGATTGGCAACCATCCGGATATAGTCGTCAACTTTGACGGTAATCCATATCAGATGGTCTTCTGGCGAGGCACCAATTACAACATGAATCTCGTCACGGAGAACGGCAAGTGGGTTGCCGATCAGAGTGCCGAGGGTGGCGGCGGCGATGTCATCGGCTGCTGTGAGCATATGTCCGACAAGCAATGTCGTTATACTTACGTGCGACTTGTCGAGAATCACGATGCCCGTGTTGTAGTGCACTGGCGCTACGCTGTTTGCGATGTTCGATACAAGATAGCCAATATGGGAGACGGTTGGGGCGCCTGGGCGGATGAATACTACTATATCTATCCGGACGGCGTCGCAGTACGCGCCTTCAAAGTCCACGGCTTGGGAGGATGCAGCATTACCGAACCGGCCTCTTTGAACAATCCCGGTGAAAGGGCCGAGGACAATCTTCACGTCGAAGCTGTTATTACCGCCAATATGCAAGGGCAAATCGGCAGGCACAGCTACGACCCCTGGCCCAATACTGGAAGCGTGGCCGCTCCCTTCGATAACGCGGTGCCTAATGCCAATATCTCCGTGGTCAACTTCAAGTCAAAGAGCAAGCCCTTCTACATTTACGAACCCGGCACGCGGATCATCCCGTACGGTGGGGGGCTCAGGGAAGTACGTGACTACTCAAAGTTCCCTACCTGGAACCATTGGCCGGTTGGACAAGCCCCTTCCGATGGACGATATGCCTTTGCTGCCGACAGGGTCTCCAGCTCTGCGGTGACTTCGCCGGAGCCTCCGATGACCAGGACAGAAAGCGGTGTGGCCGGCAGATTCATTATGGGGCTAACCAATAAGCCCATTGAGAAGCTCTCCCCCATCGCCCGGTCCTGGCTCCAGACCCCTCATATCCGGGTCTCCGGCGGAGGCTTCGAGAGTGAAGGATACAGCCGGGACCAGCGGGCCTTTGTTCTAAAGGCCAACCGTCCGGATAGTGGCGCGGTGCTTAAGCTGGAGATTGCTGCTACGCAAGAGTCCCCCCTTGTCAATCCGGCGTTTGTTGTCAAGAACTGGGGCCAAGCCGGTGCCCAGTTGCAGGTCAACGGCAGAAGAATCAAGCGCGGCAAAGACTTCCGTTTCGGCCACCACCACAGGCTCGATGGCAGCGACCTGATCGTGTGGATTCAGAGAGAGACAACTAAACCCACTACTATATCGTTGTCCTCGGTGTCTGTCACAGAATGACAGACGTGCAATGATGGAACCAACAGGTAAGGGATTAGGCACATGCTCTTAGCAAGAACTGAAACGGTCGATCTGACAATCATTGTCGTTTACCTCATCGGAATAATGGCCATCGGCATCTGGGCCGGCTATAGAAGAAGAGCGTCAAGTACACAGTTCTTTCTTGCAGGCAGATCGCTGAAATGGCCGATGATCGGGGCGGCATTGTTTACCGCCAACATCTCGACAATCCACCTGGTGGGCCTTTCCGCCTCAGG
>Ga0114919_10005172_pt1 | contig 10424 bp, 10 predicted proteins | sample BlataG_FD_88682 | JGI IMG/M metagenome (GOLD analysis project Ga0114919, IMG submission 88682) | Deep subsurface microbial communities from Black Sea to uncover new lineages of life (NeLLi) - Black_00105 metaG | ecosystem: Environmental > Aquatic > Marine > Oceanic > Sediment | place: Atlantic...
ATATTCCTTATAGATAGGATGCTCGAGTGGGTTATCCTCTCTAACCCGTCGGAAGGTATCAAGTCCCACATGAAGGGTGACAAACTGGCAGTGAACCCCCTTTTGCTCTATCCTGTTGAGCAATTGAGATGTGAAGTGCAGGCCAGCAGTCGGTGCCGCCACACTGCCAGCTACGGCGGCATATACTGCCTGATAACGCTCAGGGTCAGTCAGGGGGACGTGTATATATGGTGGTAGGGGAATCTCGCCTACCCTGGGTAGTAGTGTTTCGTCTGAGAATTTTATTACCTTTATACCGTCCTGCTTCATCTCGGTTACTTCAGCCAGAATCTTAGTCTGTCTACCACCTACAGAATCGTTGGTTACCTCAACCCGGGTGCCAATATTAACCCGTTTACCAGGCTTGACCAGTGCCTCCCAGAAACTGGTATTAAGTCGGCGTAGCAACAGAATCTCTACTCTCCCACCACTATCAACCTTCCTCCCACGGAGACGGGCCGGAATTACCCGACTATCGTTGAATACTAAGACATCCCCAGTCCGTAAATAGTCAACTATTTCCAAAAACTTACGGTGCTCTATAGAGCTATCGCTGCGGTTTAGCACCATGAGTCGCGATTCATCCCTTGGTTCAATGGCGGTTTGAGCAATTAGTTCCGTGGGAAGAGAGTAGTCAAAGTCGCTGGTTTTCATTGCTTACAGTATAACCCGCCCCCGAAAATTTTGTCTAACACCTGAATTTGACCAGTTAAAGGTGTAAAACTATAATCCTGTATGGGGAGTAGAGGATGAGTAACTGCCTGCAGACCACCAGGGTGGCTTTGGAGACCCTGGGCTGTAAACTCAATCAAGCCGAGACCGAACTTCTGACTAAGCAATTTGCCGATGCCGGATACCATCTGGTATCTCCAACCGAGGGGGCTGATGTCTATATACTCAATACCTGTACAGTGACCCATATTGCTGACCGCAAAGCTCGCCATCTGCTCAGGTTAGCCCATCGTCGAAACCCATCTGCTGTGTTGGTGGCTACAGGCTGCTATGCTCAGCGAGCGCCCCAGGAGTTGTCTCAGATTGAAGGGGTTAGTTTCGTCCTGAACAACGATGAAAAACCGCAGCTACTACGGTTGCTGAAAGAGTCCGGTTGCCTAAGTAATCCTGCTCAGGGCCAAACTATTAGCCCACATATTAGGACTCGCTCTCTCATCAAGATTCAGGATGGCTGTGATAGCTTTTGTGCCTACTGCATTGTGCCTCTGGTTCGGGGTAGAGAGAAAAGCCTGCCTACTGACCAGGTTATTAGTGAGGTCAAGCGCCGGGCTAGTGACGGCTATAAAGAGGTGGTATTAACCGGCACCGAGATTGGTTCGTATAACTATGATGGTGTTAGTCTGAAGGGATTGCTGGAGCATATCTTAGCTGAGGCTGATGTAACCAGGTTAAGGCTATCCTCCCTCCAGCCTCAGGAGATAACCCCGGAGCTTATCGGGCTATGGCGTGATAACCGATTGTGCCGCCATTTTCACCTGTCCCTGCAGAGTGGCAGTGATGAAGTGCTCAGCCGGATGAAACGGCGCTACTCCGTTAGCGACTACCAGCGGGCAGCCTCTCTGATTCGGGATTTGATACCCGAGGCAGCAATCACCACCGATATTATTGTTGGCTTCCCCGGTGAAACTGACGACGAATTTGAAGAGAGCTATAACTTCTGTCGGCAGGTGAGTTTTGCCCGTATTCACGTCTTTCCCTATTCACCACGCCAGGAGACTCAAGCTGCCCGAATGCCAGACCAGGTAGGGGATAAGATTAAACGAGAGCGGAGCGAGCGCATGTTGGCGCTAGCTAAGGAGAGCGCCCAAAACTTCAGCCGGCAATTCCTGGGTAAGACTATGATGGTATTATGGGAGAAACAGTCTGGCGATGGCATCTGGTCCGGCCTCACCGACAATTATATTAAGGTGTATACTAAAAGTAATGAGGATTTAGCCAACAAACTGTTGCCGGTAAAGCTGGTGGAAGTTAGGGGAGATGGGGTGTGGGGGGAGGTATATTAGTCTGGCAATATTTACAATTGTGTTATAATTGACATAAGTACCACAAGTAAATCTTTGAGATAAGGAGGGAACAAATGGCTAAGTATCCATTTACACCAGGTCCGGAAAATGTGGTTGAGCTGTTTCAAAGAATACAATCAATGGGTGTAACGAAAAACAAGATAAACACAGCTTATCTTAAGTTGATTGGGTTTAAAAGTAGCTATGATACATATCTGCCGCGGGTTCTTAAACAACTAGGGTTTGTGGGTCCCGATGGGTTGCCGACTGACAAGTGGAAGGCCTACGGTGTTAAAAAGGAGAGTAGGCATGTTATGGCATCAGCACTAAAGAATGCTTACGCTGATCTATTTGATACTTATCCAAATGCGTACAAAGAGAATGAGAGCATGCTCTTCGATTTTTTTAAGGGAAATACAGGTGCTGCAGACAGGGAGACGGGCCTTATGCTTAAAACCTTTCGAAATTTGTGTACATTAGCTGATTTTGAGGCCGTTCCTGCGGAAGCCGTAGTTCCTGAACCTCTTACATCTCCAAGAGAAGAAGCTGCTCGTATTCCCACAGTAGCGCCTGGGCTTACAGTTAATATTAATGTTCAACTAACTCTACCTGCTACTGATGACGAAACTGTTTATGATAAGCTATTTGCCTCTTTGAAGAGGAATTTGTTATCTTGAGGTAGTGTATAAGTGATTAAGAACCTATTATCGAAAGCCCGAGCTTTCGAGCGGGAGGCTCATGTCATACTTTCTTACCACGAAACCTCGCTGTCACGTGTTGTTTTGCTTGATGAGACTTATAAAGAGCTGGGGCAGCTCAGCTTACGCCAAGACGAGCTCTTTCGCCAAGCTCTTAGTTGCTTGGAGGGTCGGCTCTTTAGGGCCGCAATTGTAATGGCTTGGGCAGGATTCATGGACTACTTGGAGGAGAAAATAATATCAGATAACTTTAATAAACTTCGGAAAGTGAGGCCGAATTGGTCTGTCAAGACTATAGAAGACCTTAGGGAGCATGTCCCTGAATATCAAGTAGTCGAGGCTTGCAAAGACATGGGATTGTCCTCAAGAAGCGAGACAAGAGCACTTCTGGGCCTCCTCAATAAAAGAAACGAATGTGCCCATCCCAGTAACTATTTCCCTGATCTGAATGAGAGTCTTGGTTTTATCTCCGAGGTACTTCACCGGATTGAAATGCTACAACATAAGGCCCTTTAGCCGAGATATAGTTCTAACCCGCTCTACTATCCTTCCTTTCAATATCCACCCCCATCCCCACCTCTGTTTTAATCTGTCTCCTGACGGTCTTGCAGCAGGCCTTTCATAGTCTCTTTGACAGTCGGACTCGGCATCAGGAAGCTTTCTTCCGAGACATCTTCCTCAATGACCCTCAGATTCTCCAGCAGAGCATAGAGGTTAATTGCCCAGCCAATGCCAAACACCGGGGGAGTAAAAACTCGGCTCTCATAGGGATTCCAGAAAGATTCTTTTAACCTCTCAATGGTAGGTATCCGAAAATCGTAGGGGAAAATACCGGCTACCACCTTCCCGTGCCACTCTCTTTCCTCCTCGGGCTTTTCCAGCTCCTGAAATACCGCCGCTAGGGTAACAGCAACCACAGCAACCTGAAGTATTCTGGTAAACCATTCCCTGTACATGCTTGCTCCTTTACCTACTTGATTCTACCCTAAAACCACCGAGGTTTCAATACCGAAAGAGTTATTTAGTGATAATTGTGTCATCAAGTGTATAATAAATTTAAGCAATTGGTAAGCCTCCTCGGTTCTGATAAGACAGCGCTAAATGACTGGACCAACGGTAAAAATGTTGGGGAAGTTACCGTAGTTGATTATCTCGGCCTTGGTTTGCTTCCCCGAAGCTACAGCCAGGACTTCTTGATATAGAGCCTGCCCTGCCCGGGCGATGTCGGAGCCGGCTTTGTCCGCTAGCTCAACAAATACATCTATATGAACCGTCAGCCGCTCATAGGTAATGGGGTTACCGGTAACCTTGATGACCGGGACAAAAGGGAACCCTTGTGGGGCACCAAGCCCGGTGCTGAAGATGATAACCTGAGCCCCAGCCGCTGCTAGGGCAGTGAGGAATTCGGGCTCTCGCCCTGGGGTATCAACTATGAATAACCCTTTACCCTGAGGCCGTTCTCCATACTCATAGACTTCCTGAATGGGTTTGGTGCCTCCCTTGACAATGGCACCCAAGGATTTTTCCTCGATGGTGGTTAGTCCTCCAGCAATATTGCCAGTAGTAGGCTGTCCCCCTCTCATGTCAAATCCCATAGCAGTGGCTCGTCTCTCCATGCGGGCCACGATGTCCATGATTTTGTTCGCCACCTCAGGAGTAGCCGCTCGACGGGCGAGAATATGCTCAGCCCCCATGAATTCTGTGGTCTCCCCAAAGATACAGGTACCACCTTTATCGATTAGCAAATCGCAGGCAACTCCGGTCGCCGGGTTTGAAGTCAGCCCTGAGGTAGTATCTGAAGCACCACACTTCACACCGAGTACCAGCTCAGAGTCGGGGAACTCCTCCCTTTTTATTTTGGAGGCGTCGGCTACCATAGCTTGGGCGAGCCTTGAGCCCTGAGCCAGGGCAGCAATAGCACCCCCTACTTTTTGAATTACTATTTTTTCTACCAGCTTACCCGACCCAGCAATACCCTCAACTATCTTATCGGCTAACACTGACTCACAACCTAGACTTACCACCAGTACCCCGGCTAGATTAGGATTCCAGCCCAAGGAGATAAGGGTTCGGGTTACTTGGTCAGAATCTGGCTGCGTGTGGCCACAGCCCTCACTATGCAGAAAGGGGGCACAGCCTTTGACCTGTTGGGATATCCACCAGGTTACATCGTTGGCACAGCCCACCGTAGAAATAATGCCGATGTAGTTTCTGGTGCCTACAGAGCCATTCTGACGCCGATAGCCGAGAAAGCTCACCTTGCGCTTCCCTCCAAATCACCTCGTCCTCGCCTACTGACTACATTGTGTATATGAACATAGTCGCCAGGCTTTATGGTAGTGGTGGAGACACCGATAACCTCACCATACTTAATCACTGGAGAGTTAGGCTCTATTTTAGACAGGCTGAACTTGTGGCCGAAGGGCACATCGGCAGTTAGCTTTACTTCTCGGGTCTCTCCACTGACCTCTAGTTCTAAAGTATCCCCGGCCTTTAGCTCTGCTAGGGCGGTAGCCACGTTATCCTTGGGACTCAGAACGACCGCTTTCTGTTTCAACTCAATTACCTCCTGGTGAGTTTAGCATTGTACCGACTCTCTGCTTCATTGGCTATCAGGTTTGCCGTGGGCCCGTCTACTTGATGCTTGTTTATAATACAACAGGGCAGGTTGGCGTTCAAGGAGGTGTGCTGATTAGTGTGTTTAGAACTACTTTTCTACCTGCCTCGGTCATACCTTTATAATCTTACTGTGGAGAGTAGTGAGTCCACAGTATCATATTCCCCGTGGCCCCAAGTGAAATGGCGTCAAATATCCCTCTCATTTTAATTATAACCCTTGATTCGGAGTTTTTAGCTACCAGCGACCAGCAGTCGCTCCTCACCAGAGTAGACAGATAAGCAGCTGCTACGGGCATAACCCACTAAGGTGATGCCCAAGTCACTAGCTAGCCTGATAGCACGCTCCGTTGGTGAACTTCGCGAAACAACTATCGGAGTCTGCATTCTTGCTGCTTTAAGTACCATTTCCGATGAAAGACGCCCGGTCGTCAGTAACAGTCTATCCTGGGTTGATAGCCCTCTCAGTAGACATTCACCCTGAATCTTGTCTAGCGTGTTATGCCTCCCAATGTCTTCAGCGATTACCAAGAGATTACGGGTATCAGATAGTGCTGAGGTATGTACACCACCACATGCCCGAAATAGTTGTGCCTGCTGCCGTAATCGCCTCATCAACGAGAACACTTCCGCTGGTGTCACTACCAGGTCTGAATCTACTCTCCGTCCCTGGCTTTGGAAACCAATACCACCGCTGCAGCCACGGACTAAGCGTCGTACTGGTTGTGGATGTTCAGTTTTGCTCAGCCTGACATCAGCTAGTGATTTGTCCTCATACACCTGTACGCTTACCACCTCATTCATGTCAGTGATTATACCCTCAGAATAGAGGAAACCAACCACCAAACAATCCAACTTAAGCGGGGTACAGATAATGGTAACCAGTTCTTTACCATTTATATTGATACACAAGGAGAACTCCTTGGGCACCGAGGCTGATGTCTTGAGCCATTCCCGGTTGACGAAACGACGGTAGGTTATGTCCTGAGCACCACTTATACTTTCTGGTGCTGACTTGTTGATTTGTTCATGCCTGGCTATATAATCTCGCTCATATTTGCCGTTCATGACTATCTCCGTAGTATTTTCCTGAAATATGTTAAATTTAGCTAATTTTAACATTATAGTTTGGAATTGTCAGCCTTACTACCGACGTTATATGCGGTAAGCTTCAGCATATCTCTCTTGACTATTCACTATGCAAAAAAGGAAAGCACTGCCATGAAAGTGGTTGGTGAAGAGATTGAGATGCTAGGTAATCTCTATTCAATAGTTGCCTGATTTTGTGTTATACTGAAGCTAGACTAGAATGACTTAAAGATAGGGCAAGGAAGGAGAAAAGAGATGCTAGTACAGGGTTTTATGACCAGAAATGTAATTACCGTCTCACCTGATACTGCGGTTGTAGATGCTCTGAAAATCATGAAAGAACATAATTTCCGTCGCTTGCCGGTGGTAGATAAGAATGGACGGCTGGTAGGTCTGGTTACTGAGTCTAGGCTTGAGCGGGTGAAGCCTCAGACCACTGCCCCCCTCCTTTGGCAAATCACTTATCTTATATCCCATACTACTGTTGGCGATGTCATGCGGAAAAGGATGGTCACGGTTAAGCCCACTGATACAGTTGAACAGGCGGTCGCCAAAGCTCAATCGGCTAAGGTGGGGACCGTGATTGTTGTTGACGGTGGCAAAATTGTGGGCATTTGTACTACTAACGACTTCTTCTATGGAATTGTAAACCCAACGCTGGGTATAGGCGAACCTGGTACTCGGATTCTTATAAATGGGGGTGGTGATGGCAAGTTTGCCGAGAAGATTATCAGTTGTATCAATAGATTAGGGATAGGAATAAAGATAATATGGACATCACCCTCTTCTACGGCCAAAGAGACTGACCTCACCCTGCAACTGGACACTGAAGATGCCACCACAGTCGTCAAGGAATTGGGGAAATTGGGTTATGAAGTTGTTGTAAGACGGCGCTAGATTGTGTTTTCTTGTTTTAGGCTCAAATGCCAGCGTAGCTCAGGGGTAGAGCAGCGGTTTCGTAAACCGCCGGTCGTCGGTTCGAATCCGACCGCTGGCTGTGCTTGTTTTAGAGTCTGTTGTTGGCATTTTGCCGACAAGACGTTTAGCATCCACTGGCACAGGGTAGCACATCAGGCTTAGAACTCCAAAACCGCAGGTCGGGGGTTCGAGCCCTGCCACTCCTGCCAGTTTCTGAAGGTAAAATGCCGTTTTTATAAGCCTTTCCCCGGCAATATCTAGTTATTGCCAACGCTTTTGCCAACGGAATGATTCCCCAAGCTCATCTCGAAAGGGCAACTAACCACTTCGTCAGAATGTTGAGGCACCCTTATACTTCGTCCGGCAAACGTCGATTGCGTTGCGCATACGGTGGTGCTATGATTTCGTAGAGCAGATATAATGGCGAATCGGCGACAGCATACTATTCCTCAATTCTACTTAAGACAATTTCTCAGTCCTGGTTGGGTTTATCCTCGTGGGAAGGAAAAACCCCGTCATCACAAGAGTCCAACAAGTATTGCGGTGCATCAAGACTATTATGGGCGAAATAAAGCAGCGAGGAAACCTTTAGATGAATTGAACAAATACATAGAGAACAAAGGAGCCCCCTCTTTTACGAAACTATTCAAAGATATTAAATCTATTACAGATTATGATTGGTATGTCCTATCCTTTGTATTTGCCAACATCTTTGTTAGAACTCCTGCTCATATTGAAGAGTGGCGTGATGCTGTGCTCAAAGGGACTGGTGCGATCAACACGAAAGCTGAGAAAATGATTGATAGGTTAATTTCAGCTTCACTTGAAGGTAGTGATCTTTCTGAGTTCCGTTCCGAAACAAATAATGAATCGTCTGCTACTTTAAAACAATTGAACGAGTATGCGGCTAAATTAAAGGCTATTGGAGGTCATCGTATTGCTGCATACGATTTATTCTCTAACCTTCCGGACATTGCTGAGTACATTCGGCAGATGACCTTCATAGTTTGGGAAGCACCAAACAACCAGTTCTTTTTAACTTCTGACAGACCGTTAGTACTTCAAAGCAGAAAGACCGGTTCCCGTGCTCACGCTGGTTGGGCGAAACCTGATGCTTTAGGTACAATTGCAGTCTCTCCAAGTCGTTTCTTGACTGTGTTCTACTACAAGCTTTCTGGCATATATCTGCTTAAAGCTACTCCAGATCAGGTGGCGGGTTTGAACTTAGAGACTATCAAATTTGCGAAATATGAAATCTACAGCTCCTTTGAGTGTTCTGAGGCTTATAATTGGATGAGGGTACTTGGCCACTGAAGTCGCTGGGATTGAGCTTTTGCTATACAGGTGGTTAGAATCGAATCTGGAGGGTGGGCTCAATTCTTGTATCGTCTGCTTATACTCGAACTTGAACAAAAAGCCAAAATGTTACAAAATTCAACCCTCACGGTTCTGTTTATATCTTATTATTCCATGTTAGTAGATGCCTTCTTAATGTTACTCTTTAACACACACCAAAGGCCCTTCGGTATGATAAAATAAAAGGGGCTATAAACTAAGAGGATAAACTTTGCTATATATGCTACTGGGTCAGGATGATTTCTCCTGCCGCCAAGCTCTTGAGGAAATAAAAATGGGTATTGGTGACCAGACACTTCTGGCAACAAATACTACCACCCTTGATGGTCAACAACTTTCCTTAGACCAATTGAGAACTGTCTGTGAGACAGCCCCCTTTCTAGCCGAAAGACGCCTAGTCATTGTCAATGGACTACTGGAGCGCTTTGAGCCTAAGAGTAGAGCTAGACGAAAGGTGAAAACTGCGTATACTGTTAACCAGCAAAACGAATATAAATCATTTAGTTCCTGTATTACCCAGATACCTGAGAGTACCATCTTGGTGCTAATAGACGGTCGGATAGGAAGCAATAACCCCCTGCTCAGGGAGCTTTCGGCTAAGGCGCAGGTAAAGTCCTTCCCCCTGTTGAAAAATGATAGGCTGCGGCAGTGGATTGGGCGACGGGTGAAGCGGGAGGGGGGTAGCATATCCGTGGAGGCATCGAACCTGCTGACTAAGCTTATAGGTAGTGACCTGTGGATTATGGCCAGTGAGATTAATAAGCTAGTCCTATTTACCTCAGGACGTTGTATTGAGGAGGAAGATGTTAAGCAGTTAGTAAGCCATGCGCAGGAGGCTAATGTCTTTGCTATGGTTGATGCTATCCTGGAGTCTAAAGCCGGGGTAGCCGAGCAGCTACTGCAGCGATTGCTGGAAGGTGGTGCTGCCCCTGCCTACCTGCTGGTTATGCTTTCACGGCAGGTCCGAATGATAGTTCAAGCCAAGGAATTGAGAAACCAGAGGAAAGCTGAAGCCGAGATTCAGGATAGATTGGGTTTGACCGCGGAGTTTGCTTTGCGTAAGGTATTAGAGCAGGCTAACAGGTATCCGATGAAGCAAATTATAGAGGTGTACCACAAACTTTTGGAGACTGACCTTTTTATTAAGACCGGGAAGTATGACGGCGAGCTGGCTCTTAATCTTCTGGTTGCCGACCTGTGCCAACGGTACCGGAGATAGATAGCGCCCTCTAACTACTGATTCGTTGACAGCCAGCCTCTCTTAAACTAAAATCATTGTGTAATTATGACCAGTGATGAAATTCGAACGGTATTTTTGAGCTTCTTTGAGGAAAAGGGACATAAAGTTATCCCTAGCTCATCTCTAATACCTCATGGTGACCCCACCTTACTGCTCACCAGTGCCTGTATGGTACAGTTCAAGCCCTATTTTTTGGGTGAGGCAGTGCCACCCAGCCACCGTCTGGCGTCGTGCCAAAAGTGTTTTCGCACTACTGATATTGAGTCGGTAGGTGACCCCAGCCATCTTACCTTTTTTGAGATGCTGGGCAACTTTAGTGTCGGCGACTACTTTAAGCCGGAGGCAAGTAGCTGGGCGTGGGAGTTTGTTACCCAGCGCCTGGGGCTGGCGCCACAGCGGCTGTGGATAACCATCTTCCTTGACGATGATGAGTCTTTCCACATCTGGCGGGAA
>Ga0114919_10005173_pt1 | contig 10424 bp, 10 predicted proteins | sample BlataG_FD_88682 | JGI IMG/M metagenome (GOLD analysis project Ga0114919, IMG submission 88682) | Deep subsurface microbial communities from Black Sea to uncover new lineages of life (NeLLi) - Black_00105 metaG | ecosystem: Environmental > Aquatic > Marine > Oceanic > Sediment | place: Atlantic...
AAAGACCGCCTGGCACATGTGAAGCTGGACATCCTGCAGGAGACCCTGCGCATCGACTCCGGGCGGCTTGATATCCCGGTTTACCTGAGCATGTTGGGGGTGGACGCCCAGCGGGTGGTGCCCACCAAAAAGCAGATGGGCAAAGGGGCCACCCCGGCCCAGGCCGAGGCCAGCGCGCTCATGGAACTGGTGGAGCGCTTCAGCTTTTTTACCTATCTGGCCGAGGGACCCCTGACCTTCTCCCGGGCCCGGGAATTGGGGGGCCAGGCCCTGGATTTTTCCTATCTGGCCCGCTCCCTGTTCGACGATTCCTCCGAGGCGCAGCAGGCAGCCGCACTCTATCAGAGTTGGCCCCTGTACTTCGTGCCCGCCACCAACCTGACCCGGGGCCAGGCCGTGATGCTGCCTATCCACTGGTTCTACCTCATCGAGGAATACAACGGCCCTGCGGCGGGAAACTGTTTGGAGGAGGCCATCCTCCAGGGTCTGTGCGAAGTGGTGGAGCGGCACGTGGGCTCGATGGTCAGCCACGAGCGCCTGTCCACGCCGCTCATTGACCCCGAGTCCATCACCGACCCGGTGGCCCGGGAACTGCTGGGAAAATTTTGGCGAAACGGCATCCGGGTCTATCTGCGGGATTTTTCGCTTAACACCGGCATCCCCTCGGTGGGGGCCCTGGCCTATGATCCGGCCACCTTTCCCCGCGACAGCGAAATTGTCTTCACCTGCGGCACCACCCCCGACCCCACTAAGTCCGTGGTGCGGGCCTTGACGGAAATCGCCCAGTTGGCCGGAGATTTTTGTAACCGCACCAGCTACCGGCCCACCCTGCCCAAATACAACAGCCTGGAGGAGGCGGCTTATTTGATGGCCGAAGGGCCGGTGGCGCCCCTCGATTCCCTGCCTGACCTGGGCCACGACAACCTGGCCCAGGAGGTGCGCAACTGCATGGGGGCCCTGGAGCGCCTCGACCTCGAGGTCCTGGTGGTGGACGTCAGCCATCCGGGACTGAAGATTCCCGCGGTCTATGTGCTCATCCCCGGTACCCATTTTCTGGATCATACCCGGAACACCAACGTCATTTTCCACCTGGCCAAAACCGCCAGCCTCTATGCCCCGCCCAAGGCGGCCCAGGCGGCTTTGAGCCGGCTGGAGGAGGCCTTTCCGGACCGCTTTGATGTGCACTTTTTCCAGGGAGTCGTTCTCGAACACCTGGACCGGCCCGCGGAGGCTCTGGTTCATTTTCAGCAGGCCCTGGCCCTGGGTCCGCCGGAGCACGAGGTGGCCAGCGTTTTCGTGCACCTGGGCTCCTGTTTCAAGGACCTGGCGGAGTACCCTCAGGCGGTGAGCGCGCTCACCCAGGCCCGGGAACTCAATCCCGAGCTCAAGGAGGCCCACCACCTGCTGGGCTTTTGCTTCTTTAAACTGGAGGATTATCAGGGCGCGGTGGAGTGCTTCGAGCGGGTCATCGAGCTGGACCCGGGTTCCGGCATCGACTACGCCAACCTGGGGATCAACCTGTCCCGCCTGGGGCACACCCAGGAGGCGGCGTACGTGCTGCGCCAGGCCCTGGAGTTGGACCCCAGCCTGGACTTTGCCCGCCAGGCCTTGGAGAAATTGGAGGGGTAATTAGAAAATCCGATTATTCACTTTGCTCCGTAAAGAGAATAATGTCGTGGGGGGAGGATCAGGGAGCGGTGGCTCCCTGCCCTCCCCCCACACCCCCCTCCCAACCCTTTAGAGGTTCGGCCAAAGCTGCGGGGCAAGCCCCAGCTTTGGCCGAATTCTTAATCCCACCTCAAGGGATCGGGGGAGGGGGTAAGGGCCTGCGGCCATTAGCCCCCTCCCCCACGATAATATTCTCTTATGTTTCTTTGCGAGCAAAAGACCTAAACGAATCAGAAGAAACGGCGGGCGGTGCCCACCCGACATTTACGGAATTTGCGCCCGGCAGGCCGGGCAGAAGCCCGGGCCTTTGCGGTCGGTGTCGGCCAGGGTGTTGGAAAAAAACATGATGCAGCGGGGGTCGCGGCAGTGGGGGAGGCCCAGCAGGTGCCCCAGTTCGTGGACCGCTTCTTTGAGAGCCCGCTCCTCCCGCAGGGCCGGGTCGGGGGGCTGCTGGAAGAATCGGGGGTCCAGGCGGGCCACGGAGACGACCGCCGTGCCCTGACCGGGTTCGGCCAGGCCGAAGACAAAATTGAGTCGCGGGACAAAGAGGTCCACCGCGGTCAGGCCCAGCACCAGGTCATCCTGCTGCCGGCGCCAGCGGGCCAGGGGAGGCAAAAAATTCTCGGCCCGGTATTGCCGGCGCTGGGAGTCGTAAGCCCGGTCGGGGATAGGCAGATTTTCCCCGATGACCACTTCGGCGTTAAATTCTCGGTTCAGTTCCTCCATGACCTGCGGGACCAGGGTCTCGGACAGGGTGCCGAACACGATGAGGATGATTTTTAATTTTCCTGCCAGCATGGTTATAAAGACCCGCGACAAAAAGTTTGTTTAGCGGCCATATTCCGGTGGGGCGGGTGTCCCTGGCCGCCCCTTGTTCAGGCGGGCACGGGGGCCCGCCCCACCGACATGTTCCTGCTTTGAGAAAGTCAACGGCTCATGAGCAACTGGACTGAAAATATCCTGTAAGGGCGCGTCTTAGGAGCCAAAAATGGTGCGTGAGACGCACCCTAGATTGATTATGTGGATTTGGCTTATTCCCTTGGAACCTGAAGAGCTTGTTCAGGAAAGCTGGGCCAAGAGCGCTGAAAAGCTGGGGAGCGAAACCCTCTAATTAATCTTAAAGCAAACTGCTCATCATGTCCCGTCAAAAACTTTATTGGGCCCTGGCCATGGCGGTCCTGGTGGCCGTCATTCTGGCCGGGGCCGTGTTTTGGGGCCAAATTCCCATCGGCCGCCTGTATGTCAGGTTGGTGAAGCCCATCCTGCGCCTCAGCCTGGCCATCGGGGCGGGCCTGCTGGTGGGGATTTTCATCGAAAACGCCAACCTCACCGCCCGTCTGGGCCGCGTGTTTGCTCCCCTCCTGCGCTTCGGCCATCTGAAAGAGCCTTCGGCCCTGGCCTTCACCACGGCCTTTTTTTCCGCGGCGGCCGCCAGCACCATGTTGATGAGCGCGTATCAGGATGAAAAAATCTCCCGCCGGGAGCTGGTGATCACGGCCCTGACTCTCACCTTCCCGGCGTTTTTTGCCCATCTCCCCAGCATATTTTTCATTATCACCCCGCTGGTGGGGGTGTTGGGGATCTATTACCTGGGGATTCTCCTGGGTGGGGATATTTTGCGCACCAGCGCGTATCTCCTGGCGGGCCGCCTGACTTTGCCTCCTTATCAGCCGGTACCCCTGGAGTCCGAAGCCCGGCCGTCGTCCTGGAAAGAGGTCTGGCACGCGACTTGGCCAAAATTTTTCACCCGCATATACAGCATCCTGGTCATCACCATCCCGGTGTTCGTGGCGGTTTTTCTGGCCCAGGAAGGAGGCCTGTTTGCCTGGCTCAAGGGCCACCTCGCCGTGCTCCTCAAAGACAGCCCCATACCGGTGGAGGCGGTGACCATCCTGGTCTTTTCCCTGGCCGCGGAGGCCGCGGGAATGTTCGCCGCGGCCGGGGCCCTGCTGGCCAGTGAGGCTCTGAGCCCCGCGGCCGTGCTGTTCACCCTGGTCCTGGGCACCATCATTTCCAGCCCCATGCGGGCCGTGCGCCACCAGATGCCCTTCTACCTGGGGGTGTATACCCCCAAACTGGGCCTGCGTCTGATGATCCTCTCCCAACTCTTCCGCACCCTCAGCCTGCTGCCGTTTTTGGGATTGATTTATTTATGGGGTCTTTAGGAATGACGAGCAAGCTCCGCCATTTTTAAAGCAACGCATAAAAGATATTGAGGGAGGGCCGGGGGACCAGTGGCTCCCCCGCGTCCAAACCCTTCGCTTACACCGGCGGGGCGCCGAAGTTGTCCCGGTAGCGTTGCCAGAAATCGCTGAGGCTGAGGCGGTGTTCCTGGGTGCCGGCCTGTTCCACGGCAAAGCTGGCCACGGCGGCCCCCATGAGGGCCGCGGGCTTCCAGGGCAGGCCCAGGGTCAGGCCCTTGAGGAGCCCGGCCCGGTAGGCGTCGCCTGCGCCGGTGGGGTCCTTGACCTGGCGGGCCTGGGCCGCGGGGATAGTCTCCCGACCCTGGGAGCCGATGAGCTCCGAGCCCTGGTCTCCCTTGGTTACAATAAGAACCTGGACCAGATTTTTCAGTTGGTCCTCGGTCAGCCCGGTCTTCTGGCAGAACAATTCCTCTTCATAATCATTGACGATGAGAGCCAGGGCCCCGGTGGCCATCTCCTGCAGGTCCTGCGGTCCCCAGGCCGGGATGGATTGCCCGGGATCGAAGATGTAAGGCAGGCCCATGTCCTTGTAGCGCCGGGAGTAGTTGAGCATGTCGGGGAGGTTGCCCGGCGCGATGATGGCCAGGGACTCCTGGGGATTGACCCCGTCGAACCGGAATTCGGACTCGAATTTCATGGCCCCGGGATTGAACCCGGTAATCTGGTTGTCCGCCAGGTCGGTGGTGATATAGGCCCCGGCGGTGAATTCCTCTTCAATGAGTTTGATACCGGCAAGGGGAAGGTCCAGTTCTTTCAGCCATTCCTGATAGAGGCCGAAATCCCGGCCGCCGGTGGCCAGAATCACCGGTTTTTCCTCCAGGAGGGCCAGGTTGTAGGCGATGTTGCCGGCCGTGCCCCCGAAGCGCTCGGTGAGGCCGTTGACCATGAAGCAGACATTGAGGATGTGGATTTTCTCGGGCAGGATGTGATCGGCAAATTTGCCGGGAAAGTCCATGATCCGGTCATAGGCCAGGGATCCGGAAATAAAAATGTGCATGATGGTTCTCCGTTAGCAATGAGGCTGAGGCGCAAGAACAAATTTCCCTCAGTTCCCAATAGCGCCTATAAGGTTTGTGCAATTGTCAGAAAATATATGCCAGGTAATGTAGCCGCAGGCTTTAGCCTGCGCCCGCACCGGTTGCAAACCGGTGCCACCAAAAAATATCTCCTGGCACAAGCTTATTTGAACATAAAAGTGTTGTTATGCGGGGAATCTCGGTGGGCAGTGCCCACCCCACGCAACTATTTCGTCTAGAAAGGGATTTTTGTCCCCGGAATTAATGATGGACAGAGCCCACCCTAGATGACTTTCGCCGGAGGCTCCTGGAAGGTGGGCGGAGTGACCGGGGTGGTTAATTCCTCTTTTTCAACCTGCTCAAAATATTCCAGGGCCTCGCCGACGGTGTACAGGGAGCCGGTGATCACAATCTGGTCCTGGGGGCCGGCCAGGGTTTGGGCCCGGCGGACGGCCTGGGAGACTTCGGGTTCCACCAGCACTTCCAGGCCGTAAGGTGCGGCCTGGCGGGCCAGGTCCTCGGGCCGGGCGGCCCGGAAATAGCGGGGCCGGGTGAAAATCACCGTATGGGCCAGAGGCAGGAGGGACCCCAGGATGGCGTGGACCTCCTTGTCGGCCATGATGCCCGTGACCAGATACCGTCGACCCCAGAGGCGCTCCTTTTTCAAGGTCCGGGCCAGGGAGCGGGCCGCGGCGGGGTTGTGGGCCCCGTCCAGAATCACCCGGGGGTCCTGGGCCAGCCGCTCCAGGCGGCCCGGCCAGCGAACCCGGGCCAGCCCCTCCCGGATGGCCTCCTCCGGCAGTGCCCAGCCCCGGTCCTGCAACAGTTCCACCACCGCCAGGGCCACGGCCGCGTTCCGGTACTGGTGGCGTCCCGATAAATTTATGGCCAGGTTCTCCAGCCGGCCGTGCATCCCGGCATAGGAAAATCGGCCCGGGGACGCGGCCCGGGTGCCAAAGTCCTCTCCGCCCGTATACATGGGCGCCTGAAGCTCCTGGCAGCGGCGGCGGAAGATACTAAGCACCCGTTTCTGGTGCGCATGGGTGACCAAGGGGACGCCCTCTTTGATGATGCCGGCTTTCTCCCGGGCGATGGCGCCCAGGGTGTCTCCCAGGAAATACTGGTGATCCAGGGAGATATTGGTGATGACGCTCACCAGCGGGGTCACGATGTTGGTGGCGTCCAGTCTTCCACCCATGCCGGTTTCCAGGATGACGGGCCGGGCCCCCTGCTGATGGAAATACAAAAAGGCCATGGCCGCGGCGAACTCAAAAAAAGTGGGAGGTTCGGTCTCATCGATGGCCTCACGGACCTGGTTGATGAGGTCCAGCAGGCCCTCGGCGCTGATGTCCCGATCTCCCAGACGGAAGCGCTCCTCGAAGCGCACCAGGTGCGGGGAGGTGAACAGGCCCACCGGATAGCCGGCCCGGGTGAGGATGGCCGACAGCATGGCCGCGACGGAGCCCTTGCCGTTGGTGCCGGCCACATGCAGGTAGTGTCCCTGTTCAAAGGGCAGGCCCAGGCGGGCCAGAAGATTCAGGGTGGAAGACAGCCCGAACTTGATGCCGTATTTTTGTAAATCAAAAACCCAGGCTTGGGCCCGGGCCAGGTTTTCAAAGGGGCTCATTTCCCCTGCTCCTCAAAATTGTTTAAAATCGTGGCTCTGCACCGTCAATCCCTTGGGATCGAAGCGGATGATGAGCTTGCGGTCCAGTTCCTTGCCTTTTTCCTCCTTAGACTCCCGCTCTTTTTTCTCCTTGAGCCAATCTTCCCGGAAGTAGGGAGAATCCTGGGGAGCGGATTTGACTTTGCGCTCCCGTTTGGGAAGCACCCCTTTGTCCCGGAAGGTTTTGTAGGTGTAGACCACCGCTTCGGGCGTGCGGTCGATTTCGTCCGGGTCGCCGAACAGGGTGAGGATTTCGTGTTTTTGGGTCTGGCCGTCTTTGATGCGGTCCACGTAGGCGGGGTTGATTTCCCGCCCCATGACGATTTTCCAGGCGCCGAGCAAAAGGGGCATCGTAAGAACCAGCAGGACCAGCGCGGTCTGGCGGCCTTTGCCGAGGCTATTTAAGGTGAAGTTGTGGTGTGATGTCATCAGTCCCTCCCCATCCATGGTATTGATCAATAACTGAGAAGCACCGCAATGATGCCGCTCAGGAAAATAGCGTCGAAGGTCCCGGCGCCGCCGATGGAGGCCACCGGCGCGCCCATCTGGGAAATTTGCCGCAGGTTAAGCAGGTCGGCGCCGATGAGGGTCCCCATGGTGCTGGCGATGTAGGCACAGGGGGCCCGAAAGGGTTCCGGGCCCAGGAGCCAGGCCCCCAGCGCGGCCACGATAGGGGGCACCAGCCCGGGGACCGCGATGCCCAGGCCTTTTACCGGGCGGGCCAGCTGGTACATCACCGCGGTGACCAGGCCCAAAACCGCCAGCAATCCCCAGGATATGCCGATGGCCCGGGTGATCTGCACCAGAAGATAAACGGACAGCGCGGTGGGCACCAGGGCGCCGCCGACGTTGACGGCCAGGACGGTGTGGCGCTTCAGGCGGGTGGGGGGCAGCCTGACCTGCATGCCGAAATAGGAGATGACCCGGCCCGCCGGCATTTCGTGGCTTTCGATGGTGGTGATGGGGAGGTTGACCAGGCTCCCCAGGAGCGTCAGGATGAGGAGCCAGAAAACCGCGTCCGGGGGCAGACCCAGGTTGACGAAGGCATTCCCCACCACCCCGAACCACAGCAGAGGCAAGAAGAAGAGAGTGATCAGGAAAAAAATCACCATCAAGAACATGATCAGGGGTGGATAAATCATGCTTCAACCTCAGGCAGGGGTGCTCCCGTGCGACTTTAAACCATAGGCCCTGATTTTAAAATCCAATTCCTCCAAAGAAATTTGCAGGGCCGCGGCCGCGTCCCGGCGGTTCCAGGCGTGTTTCTCCAGGGTATGATAAATGAATTCTTTTTCCCACTCCGGGGGGCTGGGTTCGGCGTCGAGTCCCGTGGGCGGTTCCTGGGCCAGTTGCTGGAGCTGGGGGGAAAGGTCGGCGAGTCTCAGGGTTTCGCCCTGGCAGATGATAAGGCCCCGCTCCAGAGTGTTTTCCAGCTCGCGGATGTTCCCGGGCCAGGAATAGCGGCGGAAGGCCCGCAGCACTTCCGGGGCCAGGGCCTTGACGGTGTGCTGGTACTTGGCCTGAAAACGCTTCAGGAAAAATTCGATCAGCAGGGGCAGGTCTTCCAAGCGGTCCCGCAGGGGCGGCAGGGTAATGGGAAAAACATGCAAGCGATAATAGAGGTCGTCCCGAAAGGTGCCCAGCTGCACCATGGTCTCCAGGTTCCGGTTGGTGGCGGCGATAATGCGCACCTCCACCTTAACGGTGCGGTTGCTGCCCAAGGGCTCGAATTCACGGTTTTGCAGCACCCGCAAAATTTTGGCCTGGGTGGAGGGCTGCAGCTCGCCGATTTCATCCAGAAACAAGGTGCCCTGGTGGGCCAGGAGGAACCGTCCCTCTTTTTTGGCGGTGGCCCCGGTAAAGGCTCCTTTCTCATGGCCGAACAGTTCGCTTTCCAGCAGGGTTTCCGGCAGCGCGGCGCAGTTGACCACGACAAACGGGCCCTGGCGGCGGGGGCTGTTGAGATGAATAGCCTGGGCCACCAGCTCTTTGCCGGTGCCGGTTTCGCCCAGCAGGAGCACGGTGGCCTCGGAAGGGGCCACCAGCACGAGGAGGCGGGCGATCTCCTTCATGCGGGGCGAAACCCCCAATACTCCGGGAAACTCCAGGTTCACGTCCATCAATCTCCTTGGCGCTGCAACCCGTGGATGACGCCGTGGCAGCGGCAGGCCGTCGCCACCAAAAGCGGCCCCGAGGACCGGGTGACCGCGTCCGCCAATTCCAGCAGCTTACCCGGCGCATAACCGCCCACGCCGGGGGCCAGTTGCCGGCTGGCCACGACGAACAGGGGCAACTCGGGGCGGGAAGCCGCCGCCAACCGGGCAAAAAGAGGCTGCCCCCGCTCTTCCCCGGTTACCGGGCAAACCTCGGGCTCGGCGCAGTCGTTCGGGCACACATGGGTGGCCCGGCTCAGGTAAAGCTCGCCTTCGGGGCCCGTAATAGCCAGAGCCGCCAAATCTTTCAGGTGGTCGGGCACCGCGGCGGGCCCCCAGCCCTGTTCGGCCAGGGGGCCGGCCAGGAGCCAGGCATAGGCCACGTGGACCGGGACCATGGGGATGAGCCAATCCCAGGGGGGGTGGGGTCCCATCCGGGTGGCCAGGTAGTCAATGGCCGGCGCTTCCACCAGTTGGGCTCGCTGAACCCCCAGGGAGCGGGCCCGGGCCAGGGCCGCGGCCTGACGGTCCACCACCACAAAGCGGGCCTCGGGGTCCTGGGCCGCCAGGCGCTCGAGGGCGAGCACGCCGAATTTCCCGGCCCCTAAAATGAGAAACAACGCCATGAACCTATTGCTGACGGGGGAATACTCCGATGACGGTGGGCAGTAAAAACTTCCGGTAGTCCAGGATATTCCCCAAACGTGACTGCCAGGACGGGGGGGAATAATACTCGAAGTCCTTGGTTTTAATATACAATTGAGCCTCGCTGCCCCCGTCCAAGTTCAGGGCGCTGTCGATGTCAAAAGCACTGGCCTTGAGAAATTGGGCCATTTTGTACAGGGTGAAAAAATCGCCGGCCGTATTAAACACCAGGATGTTGCCGTTGCGGTCGGCCGCGATCACGGTCCGGTAGGATTTTTTGTCGCTCTCCCTGACGCGAATATGGCCCTTATAATCCAGCAGCAGGGGGAAAGACTGCACGCCCTGCTTCCAGGGAAACTTCTTGGGTTCGACGGTAAGGCCCTTCAGGTCCAGGATGGTAGCCCGGGGCAGGTCCGGAGATATCCCCCGGGGCTCGGCCACGAACATGCCCCGCATCCGGCGGTTGTTGAGGGGCCCCAGCGGCTGGCCGTCCCGCAGAACCAGGCCCACAGGCTGGCCCTTGGTATCAAAATAGCTGGCATTGAAGACCACCGGCGCCTGGATTTGTTCCTGCCAGTCCGTGAGGGTCTGACGCTGGCCGTGAAAGACCTGAAAGGTATTCAAAGCTGGGTCGATTTTGACCACGGCCAGAGACTCCACCGGCTTCTGGTCATAATAGACCTCAACCTCAGTGAAGGTCAGGCCCCGACTGAGTGTGCGCCATTGGGGCGAGCTGTGGGACCAGTGTGCCCCATCGGCCCACCCAGGCATGGCAAAGCACAGCCCCCAGAGGAGGACTGCGCCGAGAATGCGGAGAAACACTACCTCTCCTTGCAGGTTGCTAAAATATCGGATATTTTACCATGAGAAGGAAATTTGTCCACTATCATCTCGTTATGACCCATCTTCTGGCCGACGCCCACGCTCATTTGGACGAACCGCAGCTTGAGAATCAAAAAAAGGCAGTCCTGCAGCGGGCCCGGGAAGCGGGCGTGGGGCTCATTGTCAACGTAGGTATAGGCCGGGAGAATTCCCGGCGGGTGGTGGAGACGGCCCAGCGCTACAAGGAGGT
>Ga0114919_10005174_pt1 | contig 10423 bp, 8 predicted proteins | sample BlataG_FD_88682 | JGI IMG/M metagenome (GOLD analysis project Ga0114919, IMG submission 88682) | Deep subsurface microbial communities from Black Sea to uncover new lineages of life (NeLLi) - Black_00105 metaG | ecosystem: Environmental > Aquatic > Marine > Oceanic > Sediment | place: Atlantic...
ATAACTAAATAGTTCCTGTTGCGGAAAACCTCTTTCGCTATGTCACCCCTGCGAAAGTAGGGGTCTATGTCCTAAAAACTGGATTCCCGCTTTCGCGGGAATGACAAAATGTTGTTTCCGCAACAGATACTAAATAAGGAAAAAGGCAAAATTAGAAACAATTTTGTCTTTTTGCGGTTGTTCGGCTGTGCTTGTAAGACAAACAGCTTGCGGTAAGAACTCAAGGACGCGATGAAAGGTTCAGGGATGAGAAATACAGCTTCACCATATACAAGCTATCCTTCCTGCTTTTTCTCCCCTTTATACGCTGCTTATGAACAGGTGAACAGACGATATACGCATGGAATTACCGTTGTTTCTTTCAAGGATGGTGAGCTTTTTAAGGAGTGATTATGAATCTGGCGTCACTGATAACAGATAATATCACCGAGCTGCTTGTTAAGATAATCGAGTTCACACGGGCTCGCCACAAAATCCTTGTTCAGAACATAAACGACATCGACATTCCCGAGTTTGTACCTAAGGATTTGTTGACCTATGAGTTTTCCGACCTGCTAAACAAAGCGATAGACGAGCATATTGAACACCAGCGGCTTTTTTTGCGGGACACTGAAAACGTCAAATTCGGCATCAATGGCAGTTTTGAAGTTAAACCGGTAGTCGATAAATGTGCCAGAGAGCTTCTTAAAGAAAACCGTGATGAATATATCGAGATGCAAATAAATAAGCTCTTGGAAAATACACTCAACCAAAGAGTAGCAGCAGAATTGCTCAAACAAAAGCAGGGAATGACTTCGGTTTTTGAAACCTGCGATATGACCGGCTGCTTCGTTGAAAGGACAGGCGCTCGTCGATGGCAGGCTTAGCAGCGGGATTAAGCAATAGTGTGTCCGCGCAAAATAACGATTATGGATTTTTTAAGAAACTTGTTGACCGGTTCATCTTAAGTTATTTGTCAAAAGGTCGATAAAGAGCTTAAGTAGTATCTTTTGCGGAAAGTCTTTTTCGCTATGTTATCCCTGTGAAATCGAAGATACGGCTTTAGACGGAGCAGAGGTCTACAGCCCAAAAATCGGATTCCTGCTCCTTTGACTTCGCTCAGGACAGTTTTCGCAGGAATGACAAATGCTGTTTCCACAACAGAGAGTAAGTAATTTTATTTGTCCGGAGAGCCAGGAGGTATGGAGAGATGGCGGGCTTTATGGGACGTAAATGTCGGGTATATAAAACTTATTAGACTCATATAATCCGGGTTCCTGCAAAGCAGGGTCCCTTTCATGGAGGAATCCAATGGGAAGCAACCGGCAACTCAATATCGAGCAAGTATGGGAGCAGTTCCACAAAGCTCATGATGACCAGTTCCGCAATCTCCTTATGGAGCATTACAGACAGCTCGTAAGATATGCCGCCGAGCGATTACACAGCAAATTACCCAATAAGGTCGAAGTGGACGACCTCATAAGTGCCGGTATTTTCGGGTTGATGGACGCTATCGAAGCCTATGACCCTGACAGAGGTGTAAAGTTTGAGACATATTGTTTGCCTCGTATAAAAGGTTCTATTCTCGATGAGCTGCGGAGTATGGATTGGGTACCTCGATTAGTCCGCACTCGCGCGCACCAACTGTCGAGGGCCACGCAGTCGCTCGAAGCATCTCTGGGTCGCAAGCCCACAAAAAAAGAAACTGCTAAAGAACTAAATTTAGACATGGATGAATTCAACAGGCTTCAACGTGATGCCACTGCGGTCAACATTGTGTCATTGAACACCCAATATAGCGATGGAGACGGCGAAAAGGATATTCGCGAAATAGACATAATCAAAGACAAAAAAAGCGATGCCCCGCCGATAGAGGCCCAAAAGCGAGACCTGAAAAACCTGCTGACCAAGGGTCTGACGCGGGCTGAACGGCTGATCGTTGTTCTATATTATTACGAAGAGATGACGATGAAGGAAATCGGCGCAACGCTGGATTTGTCCGAGTCCCGCGTCTCGCAGATGCACTCATCCATTGTCCAGCGTCTAAAAGCCCAATTGAACACCCGAAAAAAGGAGTTCGCAATCTGACTCGTTGGTTCATGGCTCGTGACTCGCCGCTTTTAACGTGTCATCATATTTACTTTCCTGTTTTGCTGAAGTTCGAGTGTATATTGCGATTCAGGCAGAGACTTCCAAATAGGTTGAAAAGCTATGAGGTTGTGGGACTTCCAGGCCTTCTTTATGCATGCCTTCGACATGAAAAGTGACGGCATCCCTCATATTTTTCTCTACTTCTTCCTTACTGGGGCCGGCAGCCACACAGCCCAGCAAATCAGGAGAAAAAGCGGAGAAACCAGTCTTTGTTTCTTCAATCACAATTAAATATTTCATTTTAAACCTGCCTGTTTAAATATACTATTTAAGGTGCCAGGAGCAAGCTCATCGCTTGGCTTTCCTGCTGTGGTAACAAGACCTTTTTTAGTTTTGTGTTTGAATTGACGATGGCTGCCTTTAGTTCCAACAACAAACCAGTCGCGTCTTTTTAAATCATTTTAACAGCATCGCTTACCTTCATTTATAGAATTATAGCATAATTTAAGTATATCAACAAGCATCTAACTTGCTTGATTTTTGCATTCTTTATACATATAGTAGAGAAGCTTAATTAGGAGCAGCATAATGAGATTTACCAAGATGCACGGCTTGGGCAATGATTATGTCTATGTCAATTGCTTCGAGGAAAAAGTTGAAAACCCGGCAAGGCTGGCCCAAATCGTCAGCGACCGGCATCACGGCATTGGTTCTGATGGGTTGATTCTCATAGAACCGTCGCAATCAGCCGATGTGCGAATGCGTGTGTTCAACGCTGACGGCTCAGAAGCTGAAATGTGTGGAAATGGTATCCGATGCTTGGCTAAGTATAGCTACGAACACAAATTAGCTGAAGCTGGTGGGCCATTTTCTCTGCCGGGTCAGCCCCCTTGCTGCCCTGCTTCATTGAATATAGAAACCGCCAAAGGAGTTCTGACCCTTGGGCTGTTAATCGACGGCAATGACAGGGTCCAAAAGGCGTGCGTAAATATGGGCCAGCCGGTACTGTCAGCCAAAGATATTCCAGTTGATTTGCCCGTCAGAGAAGTAATTGAACAACCAATGATGTTTCAAAATCGGGCGTTTGTAATGACATGCGTGTCAATGGGCAATCCGCACGCCGTCTTTTTCTGCAATGACCTTTCAGCAGTCGATATAGAGAAGTTTGGACCTGTAATCGAAAACCACAGCATCTTTCCAAATCGAATCAATGTACATTTTGTCCAGGTTAATAAGCCGGCGGAATTTACGATGCGGACCTGGGAGCGAGGCAGTGGAATTACGATGGCCTGCGGCAGCGGTGCTTGCGCTGCCTGTGTGGCAGCAGTGCTTACCGACCGGGGAGAACGAATATGCACCGCACATTTACCCGGTGGCGACCTGGATTTGACATGGTGCGAAGATGATAATTGTGTCTATATGACCGGACCGGCTGTGAAAGTCTTTGAGGGCGTCTTTGAGTGGCCGGATGAATAAAATCTATACGCAAAGCTTCAATGGTTGGCAGAATTCCAGTGCTACGCCGGACCTGGCAGAATGCAAATCGGTGTCTGCTCGAGAATCGCAGATAGTTTGAATTCTCAAAATCCTGCCGAGACCTGAGATGCTGCCGCCAATTTCAAGCAGACCCGCTGTCGGGGGTATTGACAATTCTACTTTTAACATGTTCCCCGGCTTAAACACGTCTGCTTCGCTCTCAAAGTACAACCCGCCGGGGCTTACGTTCACCGTGCAGCCGGTATGGAATTTCTCTCTTGTAGAACCAGTTTTACGGCACGACAAATCAAGCTTGATTGGCAGTCGCCTGTACTTTCGCTTTTCAGAACTATTCATCTTATGCCTCCCTGCATAACTGTTGTCACTAACTTTTCATACGTGATAAGTGCGTCTTATGGTATTGTGGAGCAAAATTCATTCCACAAAATGGATAATTAAATACCCTATTTTTACTTTTACAAGTGCTTTGCAAATATACAGTTGAGCAAAATTTGCCGAGGTGGTTTCGTTTGCACATAAAAGAGTACAAACAGTCGTCATAAAATGTTGACAAATGGCAACGCTGAAAACCAATTTTCCCGGGCTTAAGGTCAAATATCAGTGCGGGACAAAGCCGCTAAACAGCTTATTTTATAAAATGTTACGTTTCCTGGTAAACATACGTCTTTTACAAGCCGAAAAAAAGAACAAGTACGTTGTTTTTTTGCAACATCTATGCTTGACAATGTGAACACAGTGTTTATTATTTGAACTATGTCAGAACACAGGAAACCAGGGTCAAAAAAGCCGGGCAATACCGACAGTCGAGCAAAGACGGACATCAAAAATGACCATTTAATATTTGGCCTGCTCGGCAAATCAATCATTCAATCATTACCGCTTGGAGTTATTGTTTTCGATTCAGATTTGAAGATAATCGAGGCCAATTCCCAGGCAGCGGAGCTAATCGAGTTATGCGACCACATTGATAAGTCATTGGCAAAAGGGACCAACCTCCCCGGCACACCGGTTTTCAACTGGACGACACAACTAAAATCAGTTGTATCACGAGGGAAAACGTTAGAATTTGACAGCGTAAACTACACACTGAACGGCAAAATACGACTACTGCAAATCCTTTGCAGACCGTTAAAGAAAGCCAAAAGAGCAAAAATCCTCAATGGGACCATCATCATCGAAGACATAACCGAGAAGGTCGATATACAGAGACAGTTGGCCAACGCCGAAAGGCTCGCTGCGGTTGGTAAGCTCGCTTCTAAAGTAGCCCATGAGTTAAATAACCCTATGGACGGGATACTGCGATATATTAATCTTGCGATAAGAACAATCGAGCAGGAAAAACTCGAAAAACCCAAAGAGTACCTCACCCAGTGCCGGCAGGGACTTATGAGAATGGTCCAAATCGTAAGCGAGCTGCTGGAATTCTCTCGCAGAACTTACGCATCGTTAGAATATGTCCAAATCGAGCAGATTATAGAAGATGCCATAAGAACAATGGGTGGTGGAGCTGAAACTTCCAGTATTCGTGTATTGCGAAACTATAGCCGCGGCTTACCACAAATCAGAAACGGCAATCTGTTTCAGGTGTTTTTTAACCTAATAAAGAATGCGCTGGAATCAATGCCGGCCGATGGGCAGCTAAGCATCTCAACCCGCCTGGCAGCGGACAATACCTCCGTGGTGGAGTTTCGTGACACTGGAACAGGTCTGCCGGCCGAACATGCCGGTGTTATATTCGAGCCATTCTTTACGACAAAAGACAGGGGGACAGGATTGGGATTAGCAATATGTAAGGAAATAATCGAACAGTGTCACGGCCGAATAACCGCTGAAAACGCTCCGGGAGGCGGCAGTATATTCACCGTGTATTTGCCAGTAGAAGGCAGTTTACCCGAGAAGCCATAAAGGCTGGGGAAGTATCTCGATGAGAGAAAAGAACATCCTTGTTATAGATGACGACAGAATCATACTGGATTCGTTGTGTGAGTTTTTGTCACTCGAAGGATTCCAGACCCACGGAGCTGAAACACTAAAAGGCGCCTTGGCCGAGCTTGAAAAGCAGAGCTATTCTCTCGTTATAACGGATGTTAATTTGCCGGACGGAGATGGCCTGGAATTATTAGAGGTAATCAAAAAAGAACATCCTCAAACGGTGGCCATTGTGATAACCGGTTACGGCACCATTGAAAGTGCGGTCAAGGCGATTAAGCAAGGCGCACACGATTACCTTACGAAGCCGGTCATAGACGACGAATTGCGGATGGCAGTGGACAGGGCCATTCAACAACAATCGCTCATGAGTGAAAACGAGAGCCTGCGATTGCAACTGGAACAAAAATACCGCCTGGAAAACATAATCAGTCACGACTACAAGATGGCAAAAATATTCGACCTCGTTGAAACTATTGCCGACAGCAAGACAACAATCCTAATGACCGGTCCGTCAGGCACAGGCAAGAGCATGTTGGCAAAAGCGATACATCATCGTTCCAGCCGACGCAATAAACCGTTTGTGGAAGTAAGCTGCGGGGCGCTTCCGGAGACGCTGCTCGAAAGCGAACTTTTCGGCCACGTTAAAGGAGCATTCACGGGCGCTGTAAAAAACAAGGAAGGCAAGTTCCTGGCTGCTGATAGCGGCACGATTTTTCTCGACGAGGTTGCCAACGCCTCGCCGGCCCTTCAAATCAAACTTCTGCGGGTCCTGGAGGACACACAATTTGAGCCGGTCGGAAGTAATAAGACTAAAACAGTCGATACGCGAATCATAACTGCTTCAAACCGCATCCTCGCTGACGAAGTAAAACAAGGCAGATTCCGGGAAGATTTGTATTACCGAATAAACGTGGTGACAATAAATCTGCCGCTGTTGTCCGAGAGGGTCGGCGATGTTCGGCTGCTTGCAAAGCACTTCCTGCGAATGTACTGTGCCCAGCATAACAAACACAGAGTCGGTATTACCGATGAGACGCTGGAATATTTAGAGCGTTACTCCTGGCCAGGCAACGTTCGCGAGCTGGAAAACGCAATTGAGCGGGCGGTTTTGTTAAGTAAAGACAGGTTCATCGGCATAGATGACCTGCCAAACTCAATTAAACAACATCAAGAGCAACAAGAAAAGACACATAAGCCGATGAGTTTGAAAGAAGCTTTGGCTGAACCCGAAAGAAATCTTATTCGCCAGGCACTTGAAGCCAATCACTGGAACAGACAGGAAACCGCTAAAGCACTTCAGATAAACCGCACAACCCTCTTCAAGAAAATGAAACGCTACGGCCTCTACTCCGAGGCCGAACGATTAGGACTAACATAGTCCGCTATCACGCATTGCCCAACGCGCATAGACACACCTGAAAAAGCTGGGCCAAAAAAAGACGGGAAAAAAACCCCTGCTTTTGAGGAGGAGAGAGGGGAGAAAGCGATAAAGCAGGGGTTAAAATAAAAAATTGAGTATAGTTATTCTGCTACTGATGTCAAGAAAATAATGCCGTAGATAGCCGGCGCAAGAATGGAAGATTATGGAAAAAGGCTCAAAATACAGCCCAAAATGCACCAAAAGCAGGCTGTAAAGGCTTTAAGATAAAGGCGTAATAACGATTCTTGCGATATGATTTTCGCAAAAAAAAACTTGTTCTGCTCACCGCCTTACAAAAGACGGCAAGGCTGCAAAAATCTGCCGATTCCATAAACCTGTCAAAACTATCTTGCAGCTTCTGCCTTGCGTTCTACACCCTTATAAATGTCCTCTTGCGGTACATCCACCACAGGAGCAGCCATAGCACCAGAAAGCCGGAGACGCCGTGAATAAAGGGATTCCAGTTTCCACACCACTTGTCCAGCCCGTCCACGAAGATATTGCCGAGCCGCTGGAAATTAAACACCCGTGTTACCATATATACCGCAATCGCATTCATCCCTATCACGACGAAGCCAAACGCCCACTTCTCAAAAACCCACGAACGAGCTTGTCCACAGATTCTTTATGATGGGGAACCAAATGTCCCATATCAAGCTTAGCAGTGCGTCAATCGACATCATCCTGCACTGGAGCAAGTTGTGCTCTGCACTGTCCGGCACTTATACTCCTATCGAATCCTTACGCTATTCTCTCGCGTTCTCCTCTTATCCCGCGTGTTCTCAACTGGACAAACAATTCGATTACCGGGAATGGCCGTCGTAGACCTTGCGGCCCTCGCGGATTGCCTCGCGGTTGTGCGATTCAATCTGCTGACGCTCTGCATAGACCTGCTGACGCTGTTGGTCGAGCGGACAGGCCTGGAAGCCGTTCATATCCGCCCTCGGACGTTCCTGGAGCATCCGGCTGCCGGCCTGGATTATTGACAAGGCTTCAACGTACCTGGGGTCGCTGGTCTCCTCGAACCTTTGCAGGCACGGACTGAGTTGAGGGCGGTCGAAGCTGACCTGTGGGCCCATGTTGGTATTATGATTAGCAAGCCGGGTAAAAGGTATACCCGTCAGTTGTCCGAGGCGATTAAGCTGCTTGTTATCCAGGGGGCAGCGCCCGGTGAGGTTGTCCGGGTAGGCACTGTCATAGCGCGGATAGTAGGGAGCGTTAAGGTCAATCCACGTTACAATACGTTCAAATTCTGCCTGATTCAGTTTTTGTCCCTCGCGAATCGCCTTGACAAGCTTACTTGCATGCGAACCCCAGGAAAAAGGCTGCTGGATGTCGGCCGGCCCCGCGCCGATGGCTTTGATATACTTCTTTCGCCACAGCTCGTTGTAGGATGTGTTGAAGGTGTTCGTCCGGTCGCGGGCGAGGTTCAGCTTTTTGCCGGCATCTTTGCCATAATCGTGGCAGCTAACGCAGTGCTTGTCGAAAACCGGCTGCACCTCGCTTATGTAGCTAAACAAACGCGGCTTTCCATACCAACCACGGAGCTTACCTGGCGGGCGCCGCAGTGCTATCGGCATCTTTGTTTTCAGGCTCGGCGTTGCGCTGCGGCGACTCTCATGACATCCGATACAGCCTGTTTGTTCGCCTGATTGAACAATTGTGCCGCTGCGCATGGACTGTATCATCATCTTGTTTTCATCAAGAAGCTGGAAGAATACGAACTTGTCGGAGGGTACTTCAAAATAGGCCGAGCCGTCTTCGGCGACCGGCACGGTGCCGAGGATACGTTTGTTCTCGAAACTATGCCAGTTGATAGCCGGACAATGTACCCCTTGACCACCCCACGCCGTATGGGTCCAGAAGTGTTTCTCCGGCGACTCGACCACACGCAGATACTTGACCGTGCCGGGTTTTACCCCCTCCATGTGAGTTCCTTCATATACATTGACGACATAGAAGTAGCCGAGCTCGTTCCTGAAGTTGCGCCGGGATGGGATTCTCAGGGGACGCGCTCGCATGCCTAAGGGCCTCGGGTCATAGCAGCCGGGCTCCTCTACGTGCAGGAGAATTTCGTTGCCAAAAACATCAATCAGGTATATTCCCATTTGTTCGCCGCGGCCGGTCATGCGTGAACAGAGAAAGTACTTATCATTCAGCGGATAAGGGTCCTCGTATTTCGGATTGACCTTTTGGAAGTTGTCAAAGCCATAGGTATCGGGGCCGGGACCCTTTTGCTTTACGAGGTTAATCGCATTTGCCGGCCAGGTGCGAATTACAGACTCTCGCCCATCGACGCCCAGCCTTCGGTCAAGGATGGCAAGCGCTCCCCAGGGACGGTCGTGGCAGGAGCTAAAAACACAGAGGACCTTCTGCGTTCCCGGAACAGCACGCGCATCGATTACAGCGCCGGGAGACCAGGTATTATTACCCCAGTAAACAGCATGGTTTGTGCCGTCCGGATTCACGGTCCAAAGTCCCTGGGCATCACCAAAGTTGCGGTCCACGTACTCCCAGCGGTCATAAAGTATTCGCCCATCCGGCATGAGTGCGGCATGGCCCTCGTGCAGCGTACTCTTTGCTATCTGATGGATATTAGCCCCGTCTGCGTCCATCCGGAAAAGGTTGCCCATGATATGGCGGTTACACATGCAGTACTTCGGCTCGCGAGTCGAAGAGAAAACGATTGTGTCATCAGGCATATAGAGAGGGTCTAAGTCAGCGACACCCGCCGCAGAAGTGAGCTGTTTGATACCTGTTCCATCGGCATTGATTTCGTAAATGTGGTAATCGTCCTTGATGTTCTTACGCATTGAAAAGATGATTTTCCTGCCGGCAAAATGAACTTCAGGGTCGCGGACGAGACCTTCGGAAGATTCGATGAGCGTCCTGACCCTGCCGCCTTTGGCAAAGTCAACGGTTTTCATAGCTCCGCCGCCTTGAAAGCTGTTTGTGTTGATTTCTCCGGTTTTGAACATAGTGGCTGTGTTGTGATGGTCTAATTTATACTGGTGTCGGACTATAAAGAGAATTGGTTGACCACTGACAAGCGGGTTGGCAATCAGCGCTTCACGCTGCAAGCCGGCAAATTCGGCTTCGGTGCCAGAGATGTCAGCCCGACCGGCCTCATCCATACGGCGTTCGATATTACGCACTTTCGTTAGATAATCTCTGCCTCTGGGATATCGGTCGCCGAATGTAGTTATAAGGTCTTCTATAGCTGCTTGTAGCGCGAGCCCTCTCTCCTTGGGGGGGATAGACCTTCTACCCTCGGCCGGTTCAGCAAGCACCGCCACGGCCAGCAAAAAAACCATCAGAGCAGTAACGTGAATATATCGAATGTTAGATTTTCCTCCAACAAACATTACTTTTGCGAAACCTAATTATTGCCCGGGACTGGAGTCGAACCAGCACGACCCAAAGGTCACTAGCCCCTCAAGCTAGCGCGTCTGCCTATTCCGCCACCCGGGCCTTTCAATTGATTATTGATTCCGTCAAACAACG
>Ga0114919_10005175_pt1 | contig 10421 bp, 9 predicted proteins | sample BlataG_FD_88682 | JGI IMG/M metagenome (GOLD analysis project Ga0114919, IMG submission 88682) | Deep subsurface microbial communities from Black Sea to uncover new lineages of life (NeLLi) - Black_00105 metaG | ecosystem: Environmental > Aquatic > Marine > Oceanic > Sediment | place: Atlantic...
AGGCGAATAGTTCCGCATCGGAGAAGTAGAGCACGCCGCGGTTCTCCGCCTGGTCGGAGTATGGATTATAAAGGGCGGCGGTGCGCGCTCCGATGGAGCCGTCAACCATTATGCATCCCCCGATGCGGGGAAGCTCCATCCGTTCAACGGCATCGCAGTCGGTGATCTGGGGAAAGACAATTATCTCCTGGGGCAGAGCGGGGGAGAGCCTTTGAATCAGTTTGATGTTTCCCTCGCCGAAGAACTTGCCCCCCTCCATAGCCTGGATGGCGGTAATGCCCCGGCGCAGTGCCTTCTCACAAGCCAGGCGCACTCCCTCCTCCTTGCGCTCCTCGCTTATCAGCAGAAAGACCTCCCGCTGGAGTTTGTAGCCCAGCTCCCCCCGGAAGATACCCAGGCGGGTGTTCTCGTCGTTCAGTGACTCGCCCTCAAGCGCACGACCGAACTTCTTAACCGCCGGGGTGTTGGCTACGAAGAGATGGGAGTCCCGACGGGAGACGAAGATGGGTATGGTGCGGGAGACGGAGTCCAGCTCGGGGAGGGTGAGAAGCTCGCCCTCTGGCCAGGCGCTCTCGTCAAAGCCGAATCCGCAGACTAACTCCGGGTTGGTGGCGACCTCCTCGGCGAGCATTGTAAGAGCGGTCTCCCTGTTCGGCGCATCGGTCAGGTCCACATTCAGGCAGGAGAGCCCGGTCTGCACCAGGTGGACATGGGAGTCCATCAAGCCCGGCAGGGCTACGCAGTCGCCGAGTTCCACGACATTGACATCGTCGCCCTGATATTCACTTATCTCCTCGGTGGGACCAGTGGCGATAATGCTTTCGCCTTGGTAGAGGAGGAGGTCCGCTTGTTTTTCTGCGGATATGATGATTTTTCCTCTGAGTATAGTAACCTGAGACATGCGCTCCTTTCGGTTGATGTCTGAAGACATAATCTAGGATAACATACATTGATATCCAAGTAATTTTAAATAGTTTGGTGAGTGTCTATCTACACTTTGCTTGTAAATCTTTTATTTATACGAGATGAATATATTTTTGCTAGGTTAAAGTTTGCATTTTTATTGCTATATTGTTGTTAATCATTATAAAGATAATGCTTGACAAAAATGGGTAGGAGGTTTAGAATAAAAGGGCAATAATATAGAATACTAATTTTATCCTTTAATCAAAGGTGGGAGTAAAATGAGAAGCATAACATCTATAATTGCAGTTTTGGCGCTGGCGGCGACCGCCGTCACGTTCAGCGCGGCGTACGCGGTAACGCCAGAAATCCACTGCAAGCACTTCTTCTACGGTTACCTGACTGGGACGCCGGCTAGCAACGACATGATCATAAGGGATATCTACGCGGTCTCGTCGAACGACGAGACCAAGTCCGCCGACTAGTTAGTTTACCGGTTGGGCGATGTTTCCGGTTCTTCCTCCGTACCCGCTTGACATCCCCCCGCCGCCGCGTTATCATTACGCCGCCTTCGCGCCCGTAGCTCAGTTGGAAAGAGCAACGGACTTCTAATCGGTTTTTGGGTGAATTCCTAACGGATTGAATATACGGAAGATACAACGTAACCGCCGGAAAATACGGCGGTTGTTTGCTATGGTTAATGGTAATCGTTGACATTAGTTTACGGCAGTTCGCGGTAATTTTGATACGAAATTAACACGTTTTATGATCTGTTGATTGATGCCCATATCACAGGTTTTTTATAGACTCTTTAAACCGTTCTTTAACCCATTCCCGATCGTTGCCGTCTCCACAATTCTCGTATAACCTATAAAACTCAGCTTCGAAGGCTTCCGAAACTTCAGGATCCGAAAAAACCGTACCACCGACGAAACGGCTTTCTCTAACGTCTACATAACTCCACCCTTCGAAGATCACGAATGTGTTTTTAGGGGTTTTCTTTAACCAATATTTCATAATACAATCTTCGTCGGTTAATGCTATCTCGTAATCCGGGAAAGATTCGATTAAGGAGATAGCAATACTAAAAAACCCTTTCTTCTCTTCGTTACTTAGTTTACAACCTCGCCATTCGTCGTTTTCCCAATCCAATATACTTTTCGGGTAAACATCGATACCCCCGAACTCCTCTAACCGCTTTTTCCATAGTTCGAAACGTTTTCCGCGCTTTTCAACTTCACGCGCTATTTCTTTTTCCGTACGAACCACCCGGACTTCCTTCAGCCATCGTCTTAAAACGCTTTCAGGCCGAAAAAACGACCTAAATTCGGGTCCAGTAAACAATACTTCTCCCGGTAAACCTAAGATTTTCTTTAATAAATCTAGATAACAAGAAGATTGAGATGGGAATATCCTTACTGGTTGAGCGATTATAGAATTCTGAAAAGACGTTAATATACTAGTCCTTAGTTTATTAAATTCATCATTACCATAGGTAACGCAATCAGGGTATTTAAGGATGTCCTGTCCCTGAAGGTTGGCTATAACTTTTCCTCCGCCTTTATCTTTACCTAATAATATCGTCGGTATACCTGAAGAAGTAGCGATTCCTATTTCCAGCGCGACATTCGGATTTGTAAATACTTCCCCGTACGTATTTCCCCCGCAACCGATATCGGCAACTACACAAATGGATTTATCGATGATATCATTAACTTTTGTTAATACACTAGGACCTGTTGACCTCAAATTGTCTTTATAGGTAATTAATACTATGCCAAGTTCTTTACACAAACCTCTCAAGCATTTATCGATAATCATATATGCTTCGCTTCGTGTATCGCAAGCAAAAAACACGATAGGAGTATCAACGATTCTAAGATTGCTTTCTTCCAATTCGACACTACCGGTTTATTATATCGATGATTTCTTTATGGATATTTTTAGACCCAGACGCAACAATAGGGAATTTTATCATATCCGAAACTATAGGTTTATTCCCGTCTAAAGTCGACCATACACCCCCCGCTTCTTCGAGTATCAACCCACAAGCTCCTATATCCCATATAGAGAGGTAGTGGTTAATTACTGCATCTAAATTACCTGAAGCGATCCAGCAAATTTCTAATACTGCGTTACCGAAGTACCGAACTTTCCGCGCTTTCCGCGCCAAAATATTATATATATTAAAAAACTCGTTCTCCGGTAATTTAGTACAATTTATATCCACGTCTGCTTTTTCGACAGATTCGCAACCCTTCGTCTTTAGCTTACGCCCGTTACAATACGCCCCGTGGCCAGATATGCCAGAATACATTTTATCATGAACTGGGTCGTAAACGACTCCGATAAGCGGTTTTTCGAAAGAATAAAGAGCTATCGATATATCGAAAAACGGAATTCTCTTCAAAAAGTTCTTAGTCGAATCAAGGGGATCAATAATAAAATATTCACTACCATATTCCGCGATATTCGACCGTTTAACTTTTTCTTCGCTGACGATCCCGAATGAAGGGAACATCCCTTTTAAATTCTCTTCTATGAATTTTTGAGATTCTAAATCTTCTTTAGAAACTGGGGACGAATCATCCTTGATCGCTACTAAATCTGAACCCCCCTCAGAGTTAAAACATCGTATCAGTAAATCCCCGGCACCTTTTGCTACAACTGAAACGTTAAAGGCTATCTCCTCTAATTCTTCCTTCGATTTAACAGTCATTTGACCACCTCGGAGTCTAAATCCTTTTTTATTTCATAACTCGCACCTAGTTGCAAATCGTAAGTTATTTCGTACATACTCGAGTCTCTTTCGATCTTAGCTATTAATGTGTAATCTATTCCGGACTTCGAAATATCCCACAATTTCAACATATCGTAGTATTTATTTCTATTATGGAATTCCGCCGATCGTTTCGAAAAGCCTCTTTCTGACTGGTCCCTGTCTATAGCAAATAAATACCAATCTACCGGAACTTCAGGTGCTAAAAAATAAACTATATCAGAGAACGAGGCTAACTCTGGGACAGAAAATAATGTGCCGTCTAATATAATCAAACTTGCACCTTTAATATACGTATCGCGGCCAGATTCGGATACACGGCCCGTTGAATGGCTATATATACCTAAATCGATTCCTTCACCAAGTAGTAGTTTTTCAATATCTCTTCTGCACTTCTGAACATTATAAGCCCTAGGCGAAGAGCCACTAATGCCCATATCGAGCCTTTTTCGCAAAGGTAGTATCCAAGACTCAGCTTGTATATGAAGGCTTTTAATAATGCCGCGGATGTCCCTAACTTTGCGAGATATAGTTGTTTTTCCTAAAGCCGGGAACCCAGTAATAGATATCACTGAAAACGGTCGGTCCCGGATAGTCGTTGAAATGTACCTACAAACGCTATCGGCGTTGGAATACTTAACCTTCTTTTCGAACATATACATTTATGGACCTTTTTATGTTAGCGATATTTAATATTACCCCTGAATACCTAAGCGGTCCAATAACGATAAATCTTTATAATCATTAATCGATATATAAACACCCTTTGATAATACAGGTTTTTTCGTAACTAGGATAATAGGGATACCGCATCGATTAGCGACTTCGATGTCATTAACTGTATCTCCGAATATAATGGATTTCTCGACCGAATTTAAAGGGTTCCCTGCTTTTTCATTCAACTTCCGTATAGCGTTTAGCGTTATATCCATGCGATCCGGATAATCATCAACCGTGCTTACCACATCGAAATAACCTTTAATCCCTGCGACCTCTAGTTTCAAATAAGTACTTCTTAGGAAATTACCGGTTGAAATCCCCAACAAACCACCGCTTTCCTTAAGCGATTTTAAAAATACTTCTGTACCTAGTATCGTACGAACCGACTCTTTATTAAGGAAATCAGGGAGGATAGATACGTACTCGGCTTTAATTTTCCGAGCTAATTCCGGCGCCGATTCTATATTTATATCGTTTATATAGAGGTAGTCTTTTATTATCCCGAAATCGGTATTTCCCGCCATCTCGATAATATTAGAATCGAAAGTTAGACTTGTAATACGAGAAAAAGCTTGCTCCCACGCTTTATTACAAGCCTCGTCACACTCTAGGAGTGTCCCGTCAAGGTCGAAAATAAATTTGTTAGCCATGTTAAATCTAATTACCAATTAAGTTAAGTTAATCTCAAATTAAAATAACCGTATTATCGAATAGGTTAACAAACTAATGTAAGGTATCATCATTACAACAGGTATATATGCTTCGATGCTTGTTAGTTCTCTATACTTCCTTTTACCTTTAACTTCTTTCAGTATATCCCATTCTTGTTTGAACACAGGATAAGGTAGGTGTTTTTCTATCTCGTGTATAACCGCGAATCTCCCCCTATTTAACTTTTTATAGGCTATAATTGTTATCAACCAAGTTACGCAAATCAAAATGCCTACCACGCTTAGTACTATATATAAGATATTCTGCCACGTAAGGAAACATCCCTGATTCGTCAACAAAGCGACGAAAGCCAATAGGGCAGAAAGGAGCGTAATATAAAAGCTGTTCGCTATCCCCCTTCTAGCAGACGTCCGGTCCGCCATTTCTACTATTATCTTATATTGTTCAATCAGGGCGGCCCTATCCGCCAGATTCTCTCGCTCCCCCATTATAATGAGTACCTCCTTACCGCTCCGACTATTAAATCGGTATTCTACCCAACGATTTCTTGTGTAACATTCTGGACAACCTCGGGTACTCGTTCGCTTCCCCGGGCCCTAATACCTATAATCGATTTACTCATTCCTATCGAAAATCCGATTTCAAACTGAATCCACTCGCGATATGCAACGTACATCCCTGCTAGGAAGATTACGATGTTTAAAGGCCGAAATAGCGGTACTATACTACTATACCCTATACGTACAGTCAAGGGAAAAACGCTTCAATTTTTAGGGATTTTACTATATTAACGAACAGTATTAGGAAGCGTTATTGATGCTCTCATATTTTTCGCGGGTATTCCTTTATAAAAGGTCCGTAAATTCGCACTGCTTTAACAGAGAGCGTTTTTTATCGAACTCCATAAACCGTAAATCGGGAGTTTAATTTTATTTAAAAACCTTCATTAACGTATAACTAACCCCACACTCAACCCCCCGGTCTACCCCTCCATTCCGACTGCCTTCCCGCCGCACCCGCCGACGTCGACGTTTTTAGCGACGTCCTAATCACCACCGAAACCTCGTAGCTCTTGACATCCCACCGCCGTCGCTAATCTGATACGGGACTGCGACTGCGATGAGGGGTGTCCATCCTGCGTGGGTCTCATTCGCCGGCGATATTGCCAGTGCGCGGGTTGTAGTGGCGAGATAAGGCTTTGCTTTTTGCTAATCTTACGGACAGGGTTTTTCCCTGTCCGTTTTTGCAATTATCCCTTGACGCCTCAACAGATGTATGGTAGCATCGGGTGGAGGTGGTTATGGAGATATCCATGGAGCAGTTGATAGAGCATCTCCTGGCCGAGTTGGGGGATGCGGGACAGATTCTCTCCCATCAGGTCTTCGCCCCTCGGGGCGCTAAGTATGCCGAGTGCGGTATGCCGGTGGAGGTGGAGCGTTGTGTGCGCTCGCTGGGAATAGAACAACTCTACACCCACCAGGTCTCGGCAATTGAGGCGGTCAGGCGGGGGGAGAACGTCCTGGTGGTCACCGGCACCGCCTCCGGCAAGACCCTGTGCTACACCGTCCCCACCCTGGAAGCCATCCTGGATGACGCCGACTCCTGCATTCTCTATCTCTTTCCCACCAAAGCTCTGGCGCAGGACCAGCTCAAAGGCATCAATCTGATGGCCTCCGCCGACGCCGGCGTCTCCAACCTGCTCGCCGCCGACACCTACGACGGCGATACCCCCCCCAACCGGCGCCGGGCGGTGCGGGACAGGGCGAATGTGGTCATCTCCAATCCGGATATGCTCCACACCGCCGTCCTGCCCCACCATACCCGCTGGATGCGCCTCTTTTCCAACCTCAAGTATGTGGTGATAGACGAGATACACACCTATCGGGGCATCTTCGGAAGCCACATGGCAAATCTTCTGCGTCGCCTCCGCCGCATCTGCGACCACTACGGCTCCGCACCCCGCTTCATCTGCTCCTCGGCGACCATCGCCAACCCCCAGGAGCTGGCAGAGCGCTTACTCGGCGAGCAGATAACCACCATAACCGAGGACGGCTCGCCGAGAGGGGAGCGCCACTTTCTCCTCTGGCAGCCGCCGTTTATAGATACCGCACGTTTAGCCCGCCGTTCCTCCAATGTGGAGGCAACCGATATCTTCACCAACCTGGTGGAACAGGAGGTGCAGACCATAGTCTTCACCCGAGCCCGCATCGTCGCCGAGCTCATCTATCGCTACGGTCGGGAGGCATTGAAAAAGATAAGCCCCAAGCTGGCGTCATCCATCATGCCCTACCGCGGTGGGTATCTCCCCGAGGAGCGCCGAGCCATTGAGCGGAAGCTCTTCAACGGTGAGCTTCTGGGGGTAACCTCCACCAACGCCCTGGAGCTGGGTATAGATATCGGCGGGCTGGACGCCTGTATAATGGTGGGCTATCCCGGCACCATCGCCAGCATGTGGCAGCAGGCGGGGCGTGCCGGCAGGCGGGAGAGGGCCAGCATGGTCATCCTGGTGCCCTATGAGAACCCCCTGGACCAGTTTTTGGTGCGCCATCCGGAGTATCTCTTCGGCGCCGAATTTGAACGGGCCATAATTGACCCCCAGAATGTCTATATCCTCTCCTCCCACCTGCGCTGTGCCAGCTACGAGCTACCCCTGGTGGAAGCCGATATGGAACTCTTCGCCGAGCCGGCGGGCGATATTATGCCCCTTCTGGTGGAGAGCGGGGAGGTGGCACAGCTTCCCGAGGGCTACTTCTGGTCCAGCACCGATTATCCGGCGGCGGAGGTCAACCTGCGCACCATGGCGGACAATACCTACAACATAATAGATATTGCCGACGAGGAGGTCGTCGGTACGGTGGATGTTATGAGCGCCTACGAACTGCTCTATCCAGAGGCGATATATCTTCACGCCGGGGAGACCTACTTCGTCAGGTCTCTGGATATTGAGCAGAAGATCGCCTATGTGGAAGGGAAGGAGGTGGATTACTACACCCAGGCGCAGGTGGAGACCGGCATACGCATAACCAAGCGGTTGGAGGAGAAGCCCAAGGAGGAGTTCCCCGGTCGGCTGGGGCTGGCCGAGGTGGAGGCGGCCTGGAAGACGGTGGGTTTCAAGAAGATTCGCTTCTTTTCAATGGAATCCATCGGCTGGGCGGGACTGGACCTGCCCAAGCAGGAGCTACAGACGGTATCCCTCTACATGACCGTTCCGCCGCAGGTGCTGAGCAAGGTATCCGCCGGGGGCGCAAATCCCTACGAGGGGCTGGTGGGGATAAAGAACGCCCTTTTAGCGATAATCCCTCTTCACTCCATGTGCGATTCAATGGACATCGGCGGGGTGGTGGAGGGTGGCAATCTGGGGGTGCCCACCATCTTCATCTACGACCGCTATCCGGGCGGTTTGGGCTTCGCCGAGCGGGCATACGGCGATTTTGACCAGATTCTCACCGCGGTCGCCAAGCTGATACGGGACTGCGACTGCGATGGGGGTTGTCCCTCCTGCGTGGGTCTCATCCGCCAACGAGGCGCCCGCCACTACGACCCGGACCTGGACGGGGGACCGCTGATACCCCACAAGGAGCTGGCGGATAGGATGCTGAGGATGATGGGGTGGTAAGGGGGGAGCTGGATAATGGTTGACAAAATGGTTATGTTATTTTACAATTTATGAGCAAAAAAAGTGTAAGAGATATATCTTGATTGTAAAGATTATTTAGAAGAATTTTGATACATATTAATTTGATGTATCTGCAGATTTATTCAATTAAAAATCAAGGAAGTCTAAAATGGATTTTACTTCATTTTCATCTTCAAGTTTATACGGAGTTTCTATGTATATTTTTGGATTACTTGCTTCAATTGGTACTTGTATTGGTACTTGTATTGTGATAATCAGGATTATTTGTAAGGTAGTCAAAAAGAAAAAAGGAATATATATTGAATGTATTGATAAAGCTCTTAGCTTTGATTCTAATTTAGGAGGAAGAAAAATAATGTGTTGCATATTATTAAAACTAAATATTAGAAATAAGTCTAATAAATATAGAACAATAAAACATGTATATATTGAATCTGGAGTTGAAAAATTTGAATTACACAAATTAGAAAGAAAAGTCTCCTTGTATTATGGCGGAAGAAATATGCCTAAAAACATTGTAATCCCAGAGGATCAAGTTTTAGGAGAAGATATTGAGCTTGAACCAGAAAGAGGCAAGGTGTTATTTGCAATATTTAGATCTTCAGTTATCTTAGAAAAAGAATATAATGAGTTAGAGGTAGAATTACGAATAACATGTTACGATGGTTCAACGGGAAAGAAGAAATTAAAGGTTGGAGTCAATGATACAGAAAGATTCATTAATAATAATCCACAGGTGCATGACAGTATTCAGTATGAATAATATAAATACTTAATTTAAGAGAGGAAAAATTAAATTAATAATTAACATTGAGTAGTGCAATATTTCAAAGATGTCCGAAAGTAAGGAAAGACTTTGATTGAACAACAAGGAAAAAGTTCAATAAATTTATATAGGAGATTTTATATGGACACATCTTTACTAATGAAGTCTCAGAAAAACGAGGTTTATGGATTAATTAAGTCGAATGGGCTAGAACCTGCCGATTTTGAATGGTTGGAAGTTATGAACGGGAACCATTTTGATGCTTCGCTTGTAAATAAGTTAATACACAAAGAAAGTGGTTATTTCTTTATGTTCGACATAATTAATAGGAATCATCATTCGTATTTTGCTCCAGGAAATGAGTTAGAACATGAATATGCTCATCCAGGAAGTTGGGATAACCAGAAGATAAATTTTGTAAAATGGCTATGTTATTTAGAACGTGAAATAAAACAACCTGATTTATGGGATGAAATTCGCTTAGCACAAGAAGCCTTTGAAAAAGGCTTGGATCCTTATACGGAAAATAAACCTTTTGATGAAGACCAAACCATCCAGATTGAAGTAGGAATAAATCAAATATTAGATTTTATTATTGGTTTGGAGAATGTTTCAGAAGAACAGTATGAGTTAGTAAAAGGGGAATTAGAATACTTAAAAGATGCTTCTAAACGTTTAGGAAGAAAAGATTGGGTCTTGATGAGTATAACAACCATAACTGCAATTGTGATTAACCTTTCATTATCTACTGAAGAAGGCAGGGTTATATTTAAAATCCTTGAGAAAGCAGTTCACGGGTTAATTAAATTCTTACCAAAAATAACAATGTGGTAACGATTAAAAAATAAAAACTTATCATAAAATAACAAAAGCGACCCCAACCCGGGGCCGCTGTCCTCAAATTTAGACGCTGGCGGAGAGAGTGGGATTCGAACCCACGGAGG
>Ga0114919_10005176_pt1 | contig 10421 bp, 11 predicted proteins | sample BlataG_FD_88682 | JGI IMG/M metagenome (GOLD analysis project Ga0114919, IMG submission 88682) | Deep subsurface microbial communities from Black Sea to uncover new lineages of life (NeLLi) - Black_00105 metaG | ecosystem: Environmental > Aquatic > Marine > Oceanic > Sediment | place: Atlantic...
AAACTTCCTCCAATGAATTTTCCCATGCCACAAGCGAAATTACGACAAACGTTGGTGAGACTCACGTTAACTCCCATAACAAAATTAAAGACCTAAAAATAGATGGTGACAAGCCTTGGGTAATCTTAACCAGCCCCGTTCGGTTTCCACTCTTGTTAACAGCTCTGTTGGGCTTAGTCTCTCAAACTGAAGTGACAAGAAAGCTCTGCACCTAAGGCCGCCTGTATTTTACTGAACATTTTATCGTGGCATGCTCCATTCTTCGAGCAGTTCCACCCGTTTCTCAAGGCTGCGCAATTCAAAAGCATGTTGTTGCTGCCGGTCTTGAAAGTACATGAAAATAATAACCAGCACAACCACTGTAACAGCAATAATAAGCGTCTTATTATTACGAACATTCAATGTATTTCTGTTTGCCTCAGTCATAGCTTTCCCCCTTATTTTCTCCTATCAGTCAAAGTTTTCATTAACGATTAATTTATTCTTTGTTAATCTTAATCCGCTCAAATGCCCAAATCGCTTGCCATGCTCGCGCTTTAAACTAAAGCGATTATAGAATTTTTCCACCACTTTTTCCCATTGTGTTATTCAGTTGTCTGTTCTGCTGCGGCGGGCCCCATTCCTCCCAGACGTTCATTTGTGTGTCAAGACGCTGTAACTGGAGCAGGCGTTTCTGCTGCCTGTCCCGGAAGAACATGAAAATAACGGCAAGTACAACAATTGTAACAGCAATGATAATTGAATTCTTGTTACTACCGATGAATTCATTCACATTTGTCTCAGTCATCATTATAATCCTTTCTGCCTACGTTGTTTTTTCAGCCGCTCTTTTCCTTGCCGCCTGGTTCATTTTTTTGGCGGTCTTATAGGCATCATACATTGCCCAGACGGCTACAAGGGCAGTTGCAGGCCATACAATCATTCCCATCGCAACACCCACCGCCAATATCAGCACCCCCTTGGCTATCTGCCCCAGGTACATGTGGCCGGTCCCTAATAAAAACAAATTCAACAAACTGGCAAGTGTCGGGTCTTTACGCATTTTTTATCTCCTTTCATCGTTCAAGTTCTTCATCCTCATCAGGCGGAACCACTGGTGGATACTTCAAGTCTTCTATTTCCCTTTGCAGCCGACGAATCTTATCTTTTAGTTTCGACTGCTTGATTAAACCTAAAATCGAAGAAATTATTACTCCCGCCAACAGTGAAATCAGTATGATGATAATCACGGGAACCTGTTGGGCCTCCCAGCTGAGGAATTGCACAGAAACCGGATTTGGATTTTGAACGGTCATCAGAACCAACACCAATGCTACTAACAGTATAATAATCAATTGGCGAGGCATAAGAATCTCCTATGATAATACGTCAACAAAAAGCTGTTTTTGCGGTAAGACAGCACACAGAATTGCAATCTGTTGGACACAGCATAAAAGTGGCATATGCCACCTCCTTTTTACCAGCGATAGAGAACGATTATGTATATGCTCGATATGAGCAGAAAAATCAGCATTATCGGAAAGCCTAATGAAGCATATTCCTTAAATGTCAGCTTCGTAAGGTTCTGAGAGTCTTTATCAGCGGAGTTTGACGAATCGCCGGTGAGCTCACCTGAACCAGTTGTCGATTCGTCCTGTTCTTTTATGAATCTATCAATCATAGTTGCAGTAACACTGCCGGCTGTAGCTCCCACAAGAGTTCCGCTTGAGCCGGCACAGACACCCAATGAAAGCGACCACCAGTAAAGGCTATGCGGTGCGGCGCTCTTAAAGGAAAGCACTATCGGCAGAAACAGGGCGGTAGTCGGCCCTGCATTGAGAAAGCAGGTAACAAATGCCCCGGTCCACATCAGCAACAAACACAGAATAAGGGTATTGCCGAAAGACAGATGAACGATGGCCCCTGATATATAGCCGAGGGCGCCGGAGGCTTCAGCTGCTCCTACAAGAACAAAAAGACCCGAGAAAAACAATATATCCCTGATACTAACTTTCTGCAAAAGGCTGAACGGCTCACACCCTCCAAAGGCAAGAGCAATAATTCCGCCGGCAAGGGCAATAACCGCCGGCGACCAATTCAGAATATCAGAGAGCAGAAATCCCACGATAACCATCGCGAGAATAATCAGCCCTCGCCTTAGGATGTCCCGGCTTTTTATCGCTTTGGGCAAGCGGTGGCGTATCGTATTAAGCAGTATGTTATTGCCGCCGGCTCTGTCAGCAGGATCGGATAATTCAGGGCAATCTTCATCGAGCGGTTCGAAATTCGGATACCCATCTGCTGATAACGAGCGCAAAGGCGCAGCGGCCTTAAACAATGAAGTTTGGGCAAACCGTAAATATAACAAAAGAACAAACAGTTCCAGCAGACAAATCGGAAGCATATAAGAGGTAAACTGATAAAAGGGAAGTCCCGTCTCGGTACCGATGAGCATATTGGGGAAGTCGCCGACCATAGTGGAAGCCCCGCCAAGATTGGAGGCAACGATCATACTAATCAGAAATGGCTTGGGGTTACAATCCAGGTATTTGGACAAACTCAAAACCATCGGCGCCATCAACATAATTGTAGTAAGATTGTTGACGACCAGAGATAGAGCATACGTAACCAGGCAGAAAAGCCACATTATCCGCCACGTATTACCACCGGTAGTGAGGGTTATCTTTTTGGCTAAGTACTCCAGGGCTCCGGCCTCATCCAAAACACCGGTAACCAGCTGCATTCCCACTATAAACAGAAGGACATCGAGCTTACCAAGCAGCGCAGATGCTATTTGGTCCTGCTCATAAAAACCCAGATGATGACCGGTTATGGCAACTACTATCGCACCGAGCACAAACAGAACAACGCGGTCAAAGACATTTTTGTACACAAAATAATACATCAGCGAAAAAATCAGCACCACCAGCACAACTTCCGCCATGGAACCGCCTCCGGACGGGACGTACATGGGTTTATTCCAATTGAGGGTAAGAGCTTTTAGACGTCCTTCTCTGAGAACTCGAAGCTTGAACTTGTCCGTTTGACACAGCCGCAGGGCCATTTTATAAAAGGATGACCTGTCTGTTATTCTATCACCGTTGATGTCCATAACGACATCACCACGTTTCAAACCAGCGTGCTCAGCCGGTGAATTGTTCTGGATATGATTGACTACTTCCCCTCGTCCATCCGGCACGGAAAGCTGGGTAGCAATAACCGGATTGACCGGCAGCATCTCCGCTCCCAACCAACTGCATATCGGCTCACCTGTCCCATCAGTCCACTGAGGAATCGGCAAGCGTGCCAGGAAATTCTTGCCCTGATTAACTCCAACTGCATAACTAAAAGTAGTAGGGCTACCCTCTGGCCGAACAAAGGGAAGAGCAAATCCGAGGACTTCTCCTTCAAGGTTAACCAATGGGCCGCCCGCGTTTTCCGATGTCAGCGACACATCAGTTTGAATCAAATCGCGATATCTGACTTTTTTGATTATCAAAGATTGGTAAGGGTCGGTAATTCTGCCGGTTTTTACCGTCAATTCCCAACTGTCAGGAGTCCTTCTGCTGCCTAAAACAAAAACGGTATCGCCTCTTTTGACTCGCTTGAAATCAGCTAATAGGGCAGTTTCAAATATCTGGGCCTGTTCGTTGTTGATGGAATCTACTTTGAGTAAAGTCAGCTGAGTTTTCTTGTCAGTTGCGATTACACTGGCCTGATATTTTCTATTTTCGCTGTCGATTATATCGAGAGACTCGATATCATCCGTTAAGGTTGCCGAAGTAAGAATAAGCCCTCGCGAATCAACAATCAGCCCGCAACCGATTACGTTGATATGTGTTTCCAGCCCTTTCTGCTTTATGGCCCATATACTGACCACACTTGGCGATACTTGCGCAAGTGCCGGTTCCGGATCACAAACCTGCTGTGCATCAATGGGCTCGATTGTCACAGAAGTAAACCTCTCCCAGGCGATACATCCAAGGACCACAAGAAAGAATACCGACAGAACCATTATCCAGGATTTGATATGTTTTGTTCGCATATTTAATGAGTTTGTACTTTTTGTTTTCCGGTATCAGCCTTGCAGACGATTGTTATGTCTTCCAAATGTTTTATCTCTCGCCGCAGGGCGTTTCTTACCTCTGTGGCAATGGCATTGCTTTTCTCAACGGTGGTCTTGGGGTTCACCAGGATTTGCAGGTCCGCCATGTAATGTCGTCCCATCCCCCGCGTTCGGAGGTAATCTATGTCCTTGACACCGGCAGTAGCAACCACCAGCTCTTTGATGCGTTTGATGTCTTTAGATTGTAAAGGGACGTCCATCAGGCCGTGGAGGTTCTTACTCAGTAATTCAAAAGCTATTTTCCCGACCAAAATTCCAACGAACAGTGCTGCCAGCGGGTCCAGCGAGCGAAATCCAAATTGTGCGCCCAAAACTCCGAAAAAGACCGGCAGCGATGACAAGCAATCAGCACGATTATCCCATGCCTCAGCTTCAATTGCGGCACTGTTCGTGCGTCTGGCTGTACAGATAGCTTGACGGAACATTACTTCATTGACTACAATGGAGATAACCGCTGCGGCCAGCGCAATGAAATGTGGTTGAGTATGAGGAACTTTTCTCATCAATTGGCCAACTGCAGAAACAACGATCCAGGAAGCGCCGAAAAGGAGCACCAGTCCTATAAAAGTGCCGCCAATGAATTCGGTCTTGCCATGACCATAAGGATGAGTTTTATCTGGAGGTTTTTTTCCAAAATGTATTGCAATCAGGGTAACTGTGGAATCTAAAACATCAGCGCCGGAATGGAGAGCATCGGCAAGTACGGCCATACTGCCGCTGAGGGACCCTACAATAGCCTTGAAAATGCACAGGAAGAGATTCCCTGCCAGACAGTACCATATTACCCTGTCAGCACATTTTCTGCATTTTTCGTCAACTTTTACTACCATGCTCTTCGGTCTCGCTTAATCGGTCGGATACTAATATATATAGATAAGGTCTCCTGCCACTATACTCTTCCATCATTACCTGATAGTATGACAGGTAGCGCACCGGCCACGGTAACGATGAGGGGCCTTTGCATTTTTTGTTATGACCGGCGGAGCAGGAAGTATGCCGCCCGCATCTGTGGGCAGTATAGTATGACAGGTATCGCACCGGCCACGGTAACTATGAGGGGCCTTTGCATCTTTTGTTATGACCGGCGGAGCAGGAAGTATGCCGCCCGCATTTGTGGGCAGTATAGCATGACAGGTAACACACTGACCGCGGTAACGATGAGGGGCCTTTGCGTTTTTTGTTATGGGCGGCGGATTAGGAAGTATGTCGCCCGCGTCTGTGGGCAGTTGGCCTCCGGTCTGCATGAAAATGTGGCAGTCGGTGCATGCACGTCCTCGATAGCGATGCGGTCGTAGTGCCCCCGGCTGGATCGGCTGCGCCGCCTCCATTTGAGCGAAGCCCAGTATGCTCGTGTTCCGGGCCGTCATAAAAAATGTCATCTTGCTGCCCCGACGGCTGATTCCCACCTGGGCCCGCTCTTTTTCCTGAACTCGCTGCGTAGCCTGGAAAAAGGCCTTCAGATCAGGTGTAGAAAAACCGCTGATGGACTGGACCATATCCCCGGCCAGGATGCCGGACTCGGCGGATTCGAGCGTAACCTCGTCAACCAGCACGCCGGTTTCCCCTTTCGGAATCTGATATTCGCTGGCCAGTTCCGCAGTCAGCGGGATTACCTCCAGCCCCAGCCAGTGCCCTTCGATAAACTTCTTTCCTGCGGCGTTCTGCTCGCGGGGCGAGGGCAATGTTCCAGTTGGTGCCGTCGCGACCGCAACGGCCTGAAAGACCGGCATCCCTTGAGGCGCCTTGGAATATAATGTACTAACATTCGGCAGCTTTGGTTGCAGTGTAGCATCAAAAACTTTCTTGTTACTCTTTCTAAACACGACAATCTTGACCTTATCGCCGGCTTTCTTGCCCTGCAGATACCCCCAGAGCATTTCTTCATCTTTGACCCTTCTATTATCAATCCGAAAAATCACATCACCCCTCATCAAACCGGCCTTTGCCGCAGGAGAATTGCCAAAAACGCGATTCACCAATACTCCGTAATGGATTGGCAGATCCAATTCTCTTGAGGCAACACTATCGACCGGGTAGGCGGATATTCCCAGCCAACATCGCTGCTTCATAGTGCTTTTAGCTGCCATCATTTGGAGGTTGATGGCAGCAGGTGCAGAAATCCCGGGCTGATTCGTATTGGCGTTAGCTGCCTGCGTATTCGGACCGGCTAAGGGCGATTGAACTATTTCTATTAAATCACTGAAAGCCCTCTTTGCCTGATTGATCGGAACTGCAAAACTGATACCGCTGAAAGCCTGGGTAGTCGAATAGATAGCGGTATTGATACCAATCACCTCAGCCTGTGGATTAACCAGGGCACCTCCGCTGGAACCAGGATTAATTGAAGCATCGGTTTGAATAAGTCCGTCAAAAACCTTGTTCCCCGCAGTAAGGGTCCGATTAGCATTACTGATAATTCCAGACGAAGCGCTCTGTGTCAAACCAAAAGGATTACCAATTGCCACAATCTGCTGGCCAATGTATATTCTGTCGGAATCCCCCAGTGGTGCAGGCGTGAAGACCTCTTTGCCGGTTGAGCTCATCTTTATAATGGCTAAATCGAGGTCCGGCCTGCTGTCAAATACCTGAGCTGAATAGGATTTGATGAGCTGGTCATAGTTAAGTGTAACAACAATATTCTTTGCTCCTTTGACAACATGATAGTTGGTAAGGATATATCCGAGATGATGAACAATGATACCAGAAGCACTTTTCTGCTGGCCTCCGGAGGTATTGATACCTACCACTGATGGTGAAATGATACTGATAGCCCAATTGAAGGACATTATTTTTGGCGTGGCACCGGTCACAGAATCAGGGTTCTGTTTCCCATGCCAGGGAGGAACAAAAGTCGTTGGTTGAGCTGTGGCCCTTGCGATTTGTCCCATCTGACCGGGCACCTTAAACCCGCCTATTTGCATTGGGCCTCTATTGGCTTGACTTTGACGTATATCGTCGGCAAAGTAAAAAGACAGGATAACGGTAACAAAAACCAAGGCTGATATCACGACAAGCCATGGCCCTAACACTTTCCGAGCACATGTGTCTTCTTGCATTTTATTTATCTTTATCATGTTTTACACCAATTGCTTTAATTCTTCATCATCAGATTGAACCGTTGCCCCTGGCGATAAATGTCCAGGGATACTCCTTTTGTAAGGCTGGCTTTGTTCATCAACTTTATGAAATCAGCAATGGTTTCAGCTCGTTGGCCATTGATTGCTTCAATCACATCATCCGCCAAAAGTCCTGCGGCTGCTGCTTGAGCAGCACTTTCAGCGACAATTAAACCCCTTACTCTTTCAGGAACACCGTAAGCCAACGCTAATTCAGGCGACAACTCCACAAGTTCCATTCCCAACGCTTCTATTTCACCGGTTCCAACCTCACTTCCCTGCAGCACCCCGGTCAATCCCGGCGACGGAACAAGCCCCGGACCAAATGGGGTAGAAGGCTGAGCCGGCAATGCCACCGCCTGGGCTTGAAGTATAGTCCCCGCTGGCTTTGGCCATAATGCAGCCGACAAATTCACACTAAGTGACATCTTTTTCCCGTCACGATATATTGTCAATTTTATCTTGTCGCCAACCCTTTTCCTGCTCAGCAAAGTCTCAAGCATTGCCTCGTCTTTTACACTTCGATTGTCAGCACGAAAGATGACGTCTCCTTTTTGCAGCCCCGCTGCCAGGCAGGGAGAATTATCATATACTTCCATCACAAGAACACCATAGCCCATTGGCAGGCCCAAAAATGCTCTGCTTTGCTTATCGACCGAACATACTCGCATTCCAAGCCAGGGCCGAGTGGCTGTACTTGCCATTTGTTGCATCCCTCTGCCCGGCGGACACCACGGATAAAGTCCCTGGCCTCGCTGGATTATCGTATTGGCCATTTGTTGCGTCTGTCCACCTGGTGGACACCACGGGTAAAGTCCCTGACCTCGCTGGATTATCGTATTGGCCATTTGTTGCGTCTGTCCACCTGGTGGACACCACGGATAAAGCCCCTGACCTCGCTGGATTATCGTATTGGCCATTTGTTGCGTCTGTCCACCTGGTGGACACCAGGGGTAAAGTCCCTGACCTCGCTGGATTTGCGCCGCTGCCCTCAATGCCGGACCGCGAGCCCAATTCGGTATATTTCTTCTGAAGATGCCGGCTACATTTGACGTAACATCTATAAACTCAGGAAATGCCGCCTTTGCCGGATCAATCGGACTTGCAAAACCAATGCCGCTGAAAGCCTGGGTCGGTGAATAGATAGCCGTAGTGATACCAATCACCTCGCCGTTGACATTGATAAGTGGCCCTCCGCTGGAACCGGGATTGATTGGTGCATCAGTCTGAATAAAATTGGTGAAGGTCTTTTTGCCAACGGTCAGCGTGCGCCTGGTATTGCTAACAATTCCGAACGTTACGGTTTGCTGCAAGCCAAATGGACTGCCGATAGCCAATACTTCGTCTCCGACAGACATTGCACTGCTGTTACCTATCGGGGCAGGTGTAAACACTTCACCATTCGCTACTATTTTTAATATGGCGAAGTCCAGCTCCGGTGCCTCATCAATCAGTTCCGCAGGATATTTTTTGGTGATTTGCCCAGAGGACAGGGTAACGGTGATATTTCTTGCTCCGTGAATTACATGATGATTGGTTAAGACATAGCCGCGGCTGTTAACGATTACTCCCGAACCACCTCGGCCCAGCGCCTGGAATTGGTTATCTTTCGGTTGAGCTGCCACTTGCTGGGCGCCAGCCGGTACAGGACAAGCACCTGGTGCCCCTTGGCGAATCATTTGTGTTCCGCAGTTCGGACAATTGACCGTATAGGCCGGCACCCCTGTTTGATGAGGAACCTGCGTACCGCAATTAGGACAAACCAGATAACCACTAGGCCCCATCCCCCAACCGCCCATTCTGCCGCCCCAAACATATTGTCCGAGCCCTGTTGGTTCCTGCGATTGATCTACCAGCTGGTTTTGAGCCGTCGGGGGTTGACTCTGAGCCGAGAGAGGGCATGCCCATGGTGCGCATCCATGCATCATTCGTATTCCGCAGCTTGGACAGTTTAAGCCTGATGCAGCTATACCTCTTCGGCAAGGTACATTTGTGCAACAATTAGGACAGACCCAACACCCTCCGGTTCGCCGGCCGCCCATTCCGCCTGACCAAATATTGCCCTGGCCCAGAGCCACCGGCTGAGCTTGGGCGGCGGGGCCGACCTGATTAATGAAACTGGTCCCAACATTGACACTTACAACTGATGGAGCAACCTTCGCAACAACATTTTTGTAGGAGACCTGTTTGGAAAAAGCTACCGGTTTTGCACTAAGTGCCGAGTTGATTTCTTGCTGCGTCTGCGGACCCCACTCTTCAAGGATTCCACCTTGTATTTCGGCCTGAACTTGTTGAAAATCGCGTTGTTTCTGGCGATCCCAGTAGATAACCGCGACAATAACCAAAACAATTAACGTGATTAGTACGGTAATTAGGTTCCTGTTATTACCACCTTGCGAGCTTTCTTCCATTTCGACATCGCTCTTTGTGTTCTCTTTCATCTTTTCTATACCGCCTTTCCAGCTTTGACTAATCAGTCAACTGCAGACCTTCGAGCAGATTGAGTTATTACTGAACGCCCTTGATTGCATCTGGTGAACCGAGAAAATTGCAAACGTACCACACAATATCTACACGGCCACAGCAGCACGAAATCAAATCACCAGCCGCAAACCTCCCGTTATACCGGATAGTTTTGCAATTACTCTGTGCGATCATTTCCTATTCCTCCGTTTGTTTTGCTTTGTACACCCTTCTTGCCGCAATAGCGATGGCCAGTCCACCCCCTATAACCAGCGCAAGAGCAATCAGCCCCTGAATGATTTCAACGACAAACCACCACCAGGAAACCAAAGCCCATACCCCTAATCCCAGAGCAACTGCACCAATAATTCCTAACCTCATTTTTTCCACCTTCTTTTTGTATAACTATTCATTGTTCTGTTAAATGCGGATTGGGTAACACACCCAACATTGAAATACCCTGCTTTTACTTCATTTGTAATTACACCGAACAATCATCCTTCTTGCTTTGCCGTTTGTTTCGCTCTGTACATTCTTCTCATTGCAATCGCAATAGCCAGCGCTCCGCCCACGACCAGGCCAAGAGCAATCAGTCCTTGAATGATTTCAACGACAAACCACCAGCTATACTTCAGGGCCCAAATCCCAAGCCCCAGAACAACTGCACCAATAATTCCTAATTTCATTCTTTTGCTCCTTCTGTTTTGTCTAGATTGTTCGCAGGAACCTCCACAACT
>Ga0114919_10005177_pt1 | contig 10421 bp, 9 predicted proteins | sample BlataG_FD_88682 | JGI IMG/M metagenome (GOLD analysis project Ga0114919, IMG submission 88682) | Deep subsurface microbial communities from Black Sea to uncover new lineages of life (NeLLi) - Black_00105 metaG | ecosystem: Environmental > Aquatic > Marine > Oceanic > Sediment | place: Atlantic...
GTTTATGGTCGGCGTGTGACAGAGTCGAACGGCTCGAGCGTGTTCCTGGCCGGTCTTGACACTATCTTCAATCCTGACGGCAAGGCCAACGCAAATCCGACATCAACGCAAGTTAACGGCAAATACTACACAATCTTCTGCGCCGAAACATCACAGGGCCGCCCCTGGAGCTATGCCGAAGTGATTGATTATCTGCTCCGCGAATATTTACCGGTCAGACAATTGCAAACACCTGCTATCGGCCAGCTTCGGGCGCTGACCGAAAAGCAGATGGCCCGGGACCTCGATGTTACGGGGCTGAATCTGCTGGAAGCTCTACATCGCTGTTGTGAGCGAATCGGCCTGAAGTTCAAATTTGTTCCCAGGCCTGTGCCGACCGGTCCCGGTCAGGCGATAATGTTCTACAAAAGCACCACAGGCAGAACGGTCGAACTGGATTGCCAGCAGGCCAGCGAGCAGCTCAGCATATCAAAGACGAATATCGCGCGGCTGCACAGCAAAAAGAACTTCTGGCCGATAACGCACAAGTATATCGGCCAGGGTGACTTCAAAGTCTATGAAGCGACCTTTGAGCTGGTCAAGGCCTGGGACCCGAACCTCGATAGCACCAACTACGATACATTCTCGCCTTCTACGAATCCGGATTTCTATCAGGTCAAGGACGTATATCGCAAATGGTGTCTCAATGAAGCGGGCGACTACAGTGACGAGCCATACAACCAGGGTGATGCGTTCGACTTTTCAAAGATTTTCGAGTACTGCGATTTTGCTCATTGCCGCAGGCGTTTTCGCCCGACTCTGACCACCGACAAGCAGGGCAAATCGCTGGGATATTTCCTGCAGGTTTCGTACGACGGCGTGAACTGGTGGCAGTACCTTTATGCCTTCAATATCCTTCTCGACGAATGCGGGATATGGCTCAGCAGCGACCAGCTCGATGCCGATACCTGGGTGGCGGCATTGAAAGGTGTGCTGAGATTTCAAATAACGGCTTCGGTAGTAAGCGACCAGAGGTTGACGTGCGTTGTCGCCGATGGGTCGGTTGATTCGACTGCTCCTGTAATTGAAGATGTGATTACGCTTCCCCGGCAGTTCAAGTATCGCAAGGTCTCGGGCCAAAGTATCTTTGCAAATACATCTGATGAGGCGCTCGGTGCACCGGACGAGGTGGACGACTCGGATGCTCTATATGAGTTCATCCGGCACAGGGCAGCGGTTTCGTCCGAGACCACCGAGACGGTCAACGTACAGACACCATATCTCGCGTTTGACTACAACGTCGGTGACAGGGCTGGCACAAGTCCTGAAAGCAGGGACCTGTTGGCGTGCAGAAGCGACAACCGAAGCACAAGCACAATAGAGCGAGTTCAGATGGATTTCGAAAAACAGTGCACGAATCTTAAAATCGTGCGGCAAAGAAAGGGACATATATGAGTTACGGTTCCGACCTGACAGATGCACGGGCAACTCTGGAACGTATTGCCCGTCAGGGTTCGCAAACGATAGGCGAAGTGTCGGTTGTTACTTCTCCAGGTGCCAGGGAAGCTGGGTGGGCGATTAAGGTCAAGAGCCACTCGTCATACAATGTCTATAACGTCACCGCGGTCGTGATAGGCGCTGCGGGCTCAGAGCCGAGTGAAATAGGCCAGCAGACCCAGGCGGTCAATCTGGCTGAATCATTCCTTCAGGAAGGGACACTGCCGGCAGGGACATACGCGATAATGTCCAGAGCCGGCGACAAGAACGTCTTCTACGCCAAACCGTAACAGATTCTCGACAGCAAGGCAAATAATGACCAAATCGGATTCCAAATCGTGGCAGTTCAATCGGCAGATAAATGTCTCTGTACTTGTTCAGTTGGCATTTCTGGCCTGCCTGATTGTCGGAAGCTATGTCAACTTGCAGCGTCAGCTCGATTTATTACAGCGGGACGTCAGCATGCTGCTGCAGTGCCAGAAGAGCTTTGAGCAGAAGCTCGAAGCACTTTCAGCCAAGAGCATCTCATACGAATACCGCCTGCAAGCACTCGAAAAAGCTTCAATTAAACCGAACGCGCCACAGGAGATATTTTGACCCCAATAACAAGGAGCGAAATGATGAAGAAGATTTCAGTAACAAAAATGCGAGCGAGTTGTCTTATATCTTTGGTCTTGTGTCTGGGCTTACTGTCGGCGGGCTGTGATAGTCTGCGATTTGCGCCGAGCCAGCAGCAGAAGCAGAACGCCTGGCTGCATAACCGCACGGCGATTATGGCAGCCGAGGCCGCAAAGACAGAGCAAGGCTCGGACAAATTACAGGCCTTAACGCAGCTTGGCGAATTGCAGAGCAGGGCCTTTAGTTCTTACTACGGGCTGCCGAAGGAATTCCCACCGGCAGAATCGGCTGAGGATATACTTGCCGAATCGAACTGGCGGCTTGCCCGCACGGCCGCCCACGTTGGAGCCGCCCGGCCGGACCCCTGGGAAGTGGCGGATTCGATGTTCGAATTGGGCATTGGCATCTGTGCCCTGCTGGGCGGGGTCTATGGCACAAGGGCGGTTCGGTTCCTGAAAGAGACAAAAGTAAAATCAAAGGCCCTGCAGGAAATCATCGCCGGCAACGAGCTTTTCAAAAAGCAGAACGCCGAGCAAGCTTCCGCATTCAAGCAGGCCCATCAGGTCCAATCTCCCCAAACCCGCCAAATTGTAGCAGAAGTCAAAGGATAATTTTTGTCACGTAACCTCAGTGTTTACAGCACCTTATGTCCAAAAATCAAAAAAAAGTTGACCGAAAGGTGTATTTTCCCGATAATGAATATAGCTCATCTGCCATGTGCAGAAGGAGTAAGGATGCCGTCCTTCGGGGCGGCATCAGCTATTTCGGCTCGCCTCGTATTGTCTCTGAAGCTTTCGTTCCCGATGTGGTTCAGTTACGCAATACGCGGTCCAAAGAATCCACGCTGTGCGTCGTCTCTCCAAAACGACCAAATACTCTGCTTCCTCAAGCCAAAGCAAGTATCTTGATCTACCTTTTACTTTTCTCGGCCATTTCTTAACTCTGGGATCGTCTGTGTGTTCAATTATCGCGCGAATCCAGGCAATTCGTTCACATCTTCGCAGGTCAGGAGTTCGGTCTTCTTCGACGGGGCCTTCCTGAATACAATGCCAAAAGCCTCGTTCCTTTCCGTTCTCAAGGAATCTCTTCACATAAACAGGCAGGCCCTGAAGCATCGGCTGCGACTCAATGAAATCCGTGTAAAACCTAGAGTAGACTTCATCCTCGTAGCGTTGCCAATCGCCACTGAATTCCTGGAGCTGCAAAAGTCCCGGCAACCAATCTGGCAATCGACTCATTGCTGCTCCTCTTGTGCTCTCCAGACAAGGATATTGAATTTCTTTTCTCTCAAGAGGGTATTTCGAGTAAGCAAGTACCCCGATTGTTCTTTGATGCGTTCTACCAATGCGACCTTTGCTCTATTCGAAACCAAACCCCGGTTAACATATGAGAGAGCTCCTATGAGCAAGTCTACCAGTTGTATCTGCTCAACTTCATGGGAATGAACTGGTTGGAGCCGTTGAATGATAGACCTGTCAAAATCATACATATTACTGCATAGAACTTCGTGGAGCTTGGCGACTTTTGCCATGCTGCGGGTGTCTTTAATGTCCAGATAAATGCAGTATTTACAGTTCGGTTCGAGTACGACCTTGAGCAGGTTGAAATACATTTTATAGTACCAGTCATCATGGTGTTGCCGAAAATCGCTGTGTCGGAGCATTGACTTGTCCGGAATCACCACGGCACGAAAGGATACATCTTCATTGTGAAAAAAGTAACTGACAATATCCAAGTAGAAGCTGACTTTTGCGGGCGAGACTTTAGTCCATTTTATTTCAAATCTAGGAGATAGACCATGTTGTGCCTTGATGCCCCTTAGCTCCTCTGCGATTTTGCGAGTTTTTTCCAGAGGACACCATACGGCACCTAAAACCATCAAGCTATTGCCATCATTTTCGAGATGGCAACTCTCGTCACAATAAATGTTGTAGATATTTGTCACAGACTATTCTCCGGTACAATGATTATATCGTATTTACGGCCAGATCTTTTTGCGGAGCTGGCAGGTCGGGACTTTCTTCGTCTTTTTATAGTAGTCCTGATGGTATTCCTCGGCAGGCCAGAACTTCCCTGCCGGGCTGATTTGCGTTTTTACATCGAAACCCCTGCCCCTCAGGGTCTCGATGAGCTTTTGGGCGATTTGTTTTTGTTCTTCATTCATATAGAACAGCGCAGAACGATATTGTGTCCCTATGTCCAGCCCCTGGCGATTCAACTGGGTGAAGTCGTGGGTTTCAAAAAACAGCCGGGCCAATTGCTCATAGCTCGTTTTTGCCGGGTCGTACGTAACCTCCAGCACTTCTGCATGGCCTGTCTTGTCCGTGCAGACCTGTTCGTAAGTCGGATTGGCAACGCGGCCTCCGGTGTAGCCGGCCTTTGTCGAGACCACTCCCGGCGCTTTTTGAAAGTGATGCTGCGTACCCCAAAAACAACCCGAAGCAAAAATCGCCTTTTGCATCTGAGCTTTGCCCGCCGGATCAAAATCCAGCGATACCGAGTTCACGCAATAGCGCTTATTCTTGGGGGTGTATCCTTCTCCGGTAAAAACATGGCCCAGATGACCGCCGCATTTGGAGCATATAATCTCGGTCCGCACGCCGTCCGCATCGGGCTGTTTTTTAACGGTACCTTGTATTTGGTCATCGAAGCTGGGCCATCCGCATCTCGAACGGAACTTGGAAGAGTCATCAAACAATATCGCGCCGCACCGCCTGCACGTGTATTGACCCTTCTCGAAATGATTGTCGTACTCGCCGCTGAAAGGCGGCTCCGTACCTTTATGAATTATGACCCGTTTTTCTTCTTCAGTAAGCTGCCTGTAGTTATTCTCGTCTTTGTCGAAGGCAATCTCATTCATATTAATACCCACTTTCGAACCTATTTCTATCCCTGCTTTCGCAATACTCTTCAGTTTCCTCGTGTCAAAAAACCTGAGCATAGAGGCGGGGAACAGCCGGAGCATAGCGACGCCATGGCGAGGAACTTTAGTCTGGAACTTATCTTCGAAAATGCCGATATCTTTCTGCCGCCAGAGGTCTCGCACCCGCTGCCTGCCGGTTATGCCCAGCTCGGCCCACCGAACCGCCGCGGTCAGTTCAATCTCACTTATATTGAACAGCCCGACAGCCAGCGAACCATCCTCCATCGGCTTGGCCAGAACAAGCATCTGGCCGATCTGCCTTATCGGCCGCCCCTGGCGCCCCAACGCATCCTGGTCCACTTCGATTACCTCGGCGTTGCACAAGACATTGAGCGTGAACTCATCGAGCCGTGCCATATCACCGGAGTAAAACAGCGGTGCCGCCATCAGGCACCACATCGACATATAGCTGTACTGCTCGTTGCCAGTCAGCTTCGTTGGCTGTGGAGGGTCGTCCTTGCGCCGAGCGTTGCCGACATAGCCGATAAGGATATAATCCGGGTCATTCCACTGTCCCGGCCTAGCGTGTTCCCAGTGCCGGGCATTGCTCCGCCCGATGTGGTAGAATCCCGGCAGGTTCGTTCCACGAGCCAGGCCAAGGTCTCCAGTGGTGCGCCAGCAGTGACCGCCGACCTCGCCACCCCACTCCCAGACATTACCCATACCGTACTGGCATAAGTTGAGGATGATGTCACGGTCGAGCTTCCTGAGTATGTCACCCATCTGTATATACGGTTTCTGCAGCTCGCCGGTCGAGCGGTCCTTTGCAATCCTGCCGTACGAGCACCAATCGTACTTTAGAAAATCGAATCCCCACTCGGCGAATGTCTCGGCGTCCTGCTGTTCGTGCTGATAGCTGCCGACAAAGCCCGCACAGGTCTTCGGCCCGGGTGAAGTATAGAGTCCTGCCTTCAAGCCCTTGCTGTGAATATAGTCGGTCATCGCCTTCATATCGGGGAATCTGGCGTTGGTGTTTATCGTTCCGTCTTCATCACGGTCCGGCCCGCTGAGTTCCGGGTTGTCGGAGCCGGGCTTTATCATCCAGCAGTCGTCTATGTTGACGTACTGGTAGCCGTAATCCGCCATGCCCGAAGCAACCATCACATCCGCAGCTTCTCGCAAATGCCCGTCGGTAATCCTGTTGTACCAGGTGTACCAGTGGTTCCAGCCCATAGGCGGCGTCAGGGCCAGAGTATCGCCGACAACAATCTTGAAAACGCGATGGGCTTTGCCGTGAGCGTTGGACGCCGTCAGGGTTATCAGGTACTTGCCGCGTTTTCCCGGCGATTTGCCGCTGATGATGCCGGTGTCCTTGTCCAACTTAAGACCCCAAGGCAGGTTCTCCGCACTAAACGCTATCGGCCGCTCTCCTGTGCAGGGGACGCGATAGATAAATGGCCTTCCCAGCCGACAACCGTAAACACTCGGGCCGTTAATCCGAGGCTCCGGACCACTCCTGGGCGTCAGGATAATCATCTCTTCCTTGATAACCGGCGCCTCTATCGCCTTCGGCCTGGAGCCGGTAATAACAAACTGCGCCTCGGCCCAGTTGGCGTGGTCGAAGTTCATACCATTACCGGCTGAATTGACCACTAATAGCAGCGTCTCGACGCCTTTGACATCCACGTCCAGTTTTTTGGCGGCCTGGCCGGCCTTCATTACGCCGCTCGTCCACAAGAGCTTACCGTCGCCATATACGCAGAACTCGATGCTGCCTATATTGCCTCCGACCTCATCATCGACGCCCACATAAGCGGTGAATCTCTCCGAGCCGCCCGCCAGCTCGACATACATCACACTTTCAGCGTGTGTACCAACACCTCTATCGAACTTTCTGCCCGCAATAGTGAGCGGCTTTTCCTGGACGGACTTATCGACCTGCGGGCTGCCCCAGCCGGACGACATCTTGCTCAAATCCAGCGAACTCAGCCAGACCATCTCCTTGGCTTGAGCCGCCGAACCAAACAGCGGTAATGTCAAAATTATTACCCCGACCATCCACAACATTACAGCACGCTCGATTTTGGATGATTCAGCCATTTTCATAAACACCCTCTACAAAAAGTTTCCTTAAGTCTGTTTTAAGAGTAATATGGCCACCAATAACAAAACCGTCAAGCAAAAACGCCCCGACGGCCTTTGAGTGATACCTGAATCCGCATCAGTCGGCCGGTCGTGCCGCTTCCAGATAGTCACAAAGAGTCATAAAGTTCCTGACAAAGTTCTGGCAGGTAATCATATTGCCGCTAATCCATCGGCCTTTATCATCCATGGCAACGATGACCTTCCTTACGGCAGGTTCCATCTGGCGCGCCCGCCGTCTTTGCACTTGCTTTGAGAGGGTTCTCGGCTTGCTGGGCTCGGCGGCCTTGCACCTTCGATAGTAGCCGATTGCACTGGCTATGCCGTACTCGCCCTGCCAAGCGTAGCTGGTCCGCTCGCGTTCGCTTACCTTGTTGTAGTCGTAGTGGATTTTATTGCCGTCCATCCTGTCGCCGTATATCAGCCGATTGGTCCCGACCTCGTACAGCCGAGCCCATAAGTTGTCGCCTATCCTGGAATTGTCCAGCCACTCAATCGCCGCGGGAATCGGCACAAGGTACTTATCGTCTTTCGTATATAGGTACAGCTGCACGAGGGTACGCATATTGCGGGCCGTGGCGGCGCTGCACACACCGGGCGGCTCAAACCTCCTGGCCCAGGCGGGCTTCATATCGCTGCTGTACTGCTGGGCCCAGCCGGCCTGCGGTTTGGGTAACTGCGATGCGATGATAAAGTCACCGCCGCGTTTTGCACAGGCAAGATACTCATCTTTGCCGTATGCCTTGTAGGCCTTGAGCATCACGGCTATGCAATCGTTGATGGCGTTGTCGTTGAAGGTGTAATAATCGTGATAGCCGCCCCGCAGCGGATACCACTGAGGCCACGCCCCGTTCTCGAACTGGCTCTTCTGCACAAAGGCAATGCCCAACTCGATACCGTCCGTCAGCCACGGCTCGTCTATCACCGAATCGGCATTTATCAGAAACTTCAACGCCCCCTGCGTGATATCATCGTCGAAAGTACACCGGCCTTGTTTGCGAACCGGAATCTTAGCATCCGCCGTTAGGTGCGCGACGTCCACACGGTGGTCCCAGCCGCCAATCTGCCTTTGTCCCCATACCAGCGCCCTCGCCACATCCCTTGTCGCATCGAAATAATATTTGTCGCCGGTGACCCGCCAGGCCCACAGATAGCACTGCCCGATTGTGGGTGTTCCGGGCGGCTGAACCCATATCTCGGTCGGCTTTGCCTTCTCGTAGAACGACTCGCCATACCGTTTTTCAAGGTCCGGCGAATAAATCCCGGCGTAGCCGCCATTGGTAGAAATCGAGCGAAAATAATCGGCCGCCTTCTTCATTGCCGGCTCCGTCTGGCCGACAAGACCATCTAAAGCTAAGACAAATCCCGCCCGCCCAACGATTGCGAAAACAACCAAACAAAGCAGAACTTTTCTCATAGCAATTTACCCTCGAATAGACAATCAGACTGACATTTCCATTTAACGCCAATTTCGCCGAACCAGCAAGTATTTCTTTCTCAAAAGTGCTCAAGCCCGGCCAATGTAAAACAGTCAAACTTAAATTCAATTGACTATCTCTGCGCGGATACTTATAATTCGCTCTGACTCGTTAAGGATTGCTGATAATTGCTTTAGAATGGAAGCCATAATGGAACGACGAACATTTCTGACACTAAGCGCTGGTACCGTCGGCGGGCTTTGTCTGCATGGATGTCAATTACCCCTGAATGGCAACGCCAAGGAGCCGTTCAAGATATCTCTGGCTCAATGGTCGCTGAATAAACAGTTCTTCGGCAGGGTCCAACCGAAGATGGATAATCTCGACTTCGCAAAGACGGCCCGCGAATTCGGCATCGACGCCATCGAATACGTCAATCAGTTCTTTATGGACAAGGCCACGGACAAAAAATATCTCGCCGGGATGAAAAAACGCGCAAAAGACCACGGCGTCAAGTCCCTGCTTATTATGTGCGACCGCGAGGGCCCCCTCGGCGACCCGGATTCAAACAAGCGCACCCAGGCAGTCCAGAACCATCACAAGTGGGTCGAGGCGGCCAGGTATCTCGGTTGTCACTCTATCCGCGTCAACGCTCAGTCCGCCGGCTCTTATGATGAACAGCTCAAATTAGCCGCCGACGGCCTGCGGTCGCTGAGCGAATTCGCCGCCGGACACAAGCTAAACGTGATTGTCGAAAACCACGGCGGCTTGTCCTCCAATCCGAAGTGGCTGACCGGCGTGATGAAGAAGGTCAACCTGCCCAACTGCGGAACGCTGCCGGACTTCGGAAATTTCCCGGCCGAAGTTGACCGCTACGAAGCTGTGAAGTTGATGATGCCCTTCGCCAAGGCGGTCAGTGCCAAGAGCTATAACTTCGATGACAAAGGCAATGAGACCAGGATAGACTACTACAAGATGATGCGCATTGTCCTTGACGCCGGCTACAACGGATATGTTGGCATCGAGTTCGAAGGCAAACAGGCCAACGCAAAAACCGGCATACTGGCAACCAAACGACTACTCGAGGAAATCCGCAAAAAATACTACAAGCCCGAAGCGTAAGCGCCGGGACAAATCCCCTCCCTCACGGTCAGGGCTTGTAGTGGGAACCCAAACAAACATGCTCGTCGGTACGATGACAGCTCATTTGTCTATGCAGGGGATAACTTCTCTGAAAGCAAAACGCAGCATCGTCAAAAGCCTTATCGGGCGACTCAAAAGCAGATTCAACATCTCAATCGCAGAAGTTGGCCATCAGGACAGCAAGGCCAGCGCCGTCATCGCCATTGCGATAGTCTGCAACGATAGTCGCTTCATAGACCGGCAGTTCGACGCCATCATCAACTTTATGCGCAAAGACGGCCGATTCTACCTCGGACAAGTCGAACGCGAAACCTTCTCATAGCTTGATGCTCGATATCCGACAGTCGGGTTACCAGTTCCGGAGCAGGATTCAGAGCAGTCTAACAACAATATACCTCGCGCCGAGGAATATATCCACGCCAATTGCAGCACAAAGGATAAGCCATCGCAGGACAGTCCCCCGCAGTTTCGCACGGGCCATAAAGAATATAATAGCCAACGCGACTGCCCCGAGTATGTACATCACAGCGGTTTCTACAAGAAGCCGTGCGTATCCCGACGCCAAACCCCAAAATACCTGAAAGTACTTCGTCGCCAGCAGCAATGTCACGATAGCGAGTATGCCCATAATTATCGCCGTTGCCAGCACCCATCTTCGGTCGCCGTAACCGGCGCTGATAAGTCCCTGCGTCCCGATACCCGCCAGCACCGAGCAGCAGAGCACAGGGATGCAAACCCACATAATCGGGCTGACATCCGTA
>Ga0114919_10005178_pt1 | contig 10419 bp, 7 predicted proteins | sample BlataG_FD_88682 | JGI IMG/M metagenome (GOLD analysis project Ga0114919, IMG submission 88682) | Deep subsurface microbial communities from Black Sea to uncover new lineages of life (NeLLi) - Black_00105 metaG | ecosystem: Environmental > Aquatic > Marine > Oceanic > Sediment | place: Atlantic...
GACTTGAAGTCGTACATGGAGGCGTAGGAGCATATCATGGCTTCTGCCGCCAGCTTGGATGCGCCGTAGTTCGATATCGGCTTCATGGGTGCATAGGTCTCGGGAGTCGGTATCTCCCCGGGCTCACCGTAAACCGTAGATGTCGATGAGAAGGCGAGTGTCCCAACTCCTCCTTCTCCTCGAATGGCTTCCAGCAGGTTGTATGTGCATTCGATGTTCTGTTTGAAATGATCTTCGGGAGTGGCCTTCCAGCTCCGGACCTCTGGGTTGGCAGCCATGTGATACACCGTGTCACAGTCACTGAGAGTTCTTGAAATGACATTCAGATCAAGTAGATCCCCCTTCACGAACTCGAATCCCTTCGCGCCGACCATTCAGCGATGTTGGAGAGGCTGCCCGCACTCAGGTTGTCCAGGACTCGAACCTCCTCCCCCCGGGACATGAGATTACCTACTAGGTGGCTTCCGATGAAGCCCGCGCCTCCCGTGATTAATGTCGTCATCTGGTTCCTCCATTAATTTTCAATGTGGGTGTTAAAAGTAATTGGGATCCAACGCGATCATATTACGCTGACTAAGGGTACGCCTTACTCCAATGTTTCTCCTGTTCTTTCAGCGGGATTGATACGAGAACTTGATTCAAGTATATAAAAAAAGGGGGGTAGTTTTTACGGGTCTGGATGTACCTGTGCGCACCACTCGATGTCAACGAGCTTGTAGCAGAGGCCCAGGTGGTCGGCCTCGCTGACGACCTCGTCGTACCAGTTCAGCATGTTGGCGTCGTAGTCTCCCGTCTTGAAGTTGGTGTTGGCTCCTGTGCACTCCGTGAAGGGTCCCAGCGCCTCCTTGACGTGGAACTGGACGGGGTGCAGGTCGGAGTAGTCGATTTCGAGTATGATGGCTGTGGTGCCGTTCTGGATCATCTGGGTCCAGGGCAGCAGTCCTCCCCTGAGGGCGTAACATGCGTAGTATGTGTCCTCGGCTGTGTACCCGTAGACGACGTATCCCACGGTCTCGTTGAGGTCCTTGTAGGTGGCGATCAATGCGTACCCGATGTCATCATCCACGGTGGTGCTGTCGTACCATAGCTCGTCTACATCCTCGCTCATGCCGGGGCTGGGCTGAGTCGTTCTGGCCCAGCAGCCTGGCGCGTAGAATCCTCCGCCGTACTCCGTGAATACCAGGGCGTCCGTGAAGTCGTTGAAGTACTCCGCTGCCACGTTCACTATGGGGCCGCCTACGACGATGATGTTGCTGCTTGAGATCGCGTAGGGGTATATCGTATCGTCACCTATGTAGTCATCGGGTGTGCACCAGTCATCCATGAAGGCAGTGCGATAATCTCCATCGCTGTAGTCGAATTGGAAGTCAAGTCTTCCTGGCAGGCTCTCGTTGAACCTCTGCATCAGGTAGGGTATCCTGGGGCCGTATACTTCAGCCTGAACGTCGAGGCCGCTTAGCCACATCTCCTTGTTCTTCCAGTCGGTCCATGTGGAGCCTATCATCCCTGCGCCTATGGAGTCAGATGCCAGTGATTCCTCGCCGATGACGGACCATTCCCAGCGTCCTGAGTGATACCAGTGAGGCTCTGTACTGTTCTTCAGTGTCGAGTAGAGCACCTTGTAGTAGTCGTATCCCTCGGTGGAGCTGTAGATGGTTATTGTGAACGGGCTGGATATGTCGTAGTCTTCTGTGCGTGATAGAAGCAGGGGCTCGTTTGTTCCGGAGCTGTCGAGGAGTATGACCTTCTCGGAGTCCTCACAGTAGTATCCCCACTTATCAGGGACAATCATCTCATGAATGCCTTCGAGGCAGTCCCTGTCGTTGGAATATTTGTCGTGGAGGTGCCCGTCGAGGACTATTGTTGAGGCCAAGGGGCCCTTCTGCGCCCATCGGAATGTGGTCTTGTGTGCGGCGTCGCTGAGGTCCCATGGGTTGAATACCTCGTAGAGCTGGTATATGACCTCCTCATCGATCCGGTATAAGCCCAGGTCATCCATATCTGGGTCAACGGCGTTGTGGTAGTCAGTTACACCGTAGAGGGACACACATCGGAATTGATGAGTTGAGCAACCAGGGTTGTTGTAGTCCAAGTCGAAGTCCCATTCTGCCCGAACGTAGGGTACTCCCGTCTCGCCAGTGATCTCGCACTCCATTCCATAAGAGGGGCCGAGCCAAGCATCAGGTACGAACATGTCGTCTGGCATACACTCCAGGGGCGTTATTTCAGTGTGCTCTTCAAAGCCCTTCATCGCACGTTTATAGACTATGTCGATAGTGTCTCCCCATGTGACGTCAGGCCAATGCACGATAACGTGCTGTGGTGTTGTATCGTTCCACTCCCACTTCGTGTCGGAGAGCTTTGTCGGTCCATCCGGTTTGGTCACGAACACCCAGGGACGGCTGTCCCATACGCCACAGCCTCTCGGATACTCTATGGCTTCGTATGGCAGACGGAATCTCCACGTTCCCGGGCTTGGATATTGTATCCAGTCGGGCAGGTCATCCTCACTATCCGGTAGGGTGAAGGAGTATCTGAAGGTCTCCATGGAGGTAAGGACGTCCTCCCTTGCCATGTGCTCTACGTCCGTAACCCACTTAGATATCGTCTGAGGCCAGAAAGCCGCGAAGCCTACTTTGTCCATCTCCTCATCGATTATCTGGACGAGATCGTAGGTCACATTGTGGGTACCTTCAGGGTAGTAGAATGGATGTTTCACATACTTCGTTTTCAGACCATCGTAGAACTCCGCATAGCTTAGTGATCTCGTGAGCTCTCCGAGGTCCCACTCACCCCGCTGGCTGAACTCGATCTGGAAGGGGCCGGTCATCTTGTTGTTGTCGATCCTCTTGATGTCCTTGATCTCGAGGACGTACTTCTTTACCTTGTTGAACACCAGCTGAATGACGAGCTCGACAAGGGGGGTCTCCTCATTAGGCTCAGGATTATCAGGGTTCTTGTCGTAAATAGTGGTTTTCAGGAGGTAGATGGCCTTTCGGGGACCGTCGTAGATGAGGCGGATGTCGTCAGACACGGCCCAGCCGCTTGTCCTGCGGCCTCCATTCGTGTCCCCTGGTGCCGAGGCGTCAACGCTGTTCTGCATCTGCCTCCAAGGCCCGCCTATGCCGTCTTCATCGCTCCAATCGGTGGTCAATGCATAAGTCCAGACGTTTTTCAATATGCTCTGATCAGTGTAATGAATGTTCAATAACCATCCGCTACTCCATTCCTCCATGGGGACATTGGGATTGGCGAAGACGTCCACTCCGTCATACCTGAGGCCCAATTCGTCTTCCAGGTTGATCATCTCACCGTACTTTGAGAATCCTATGTCCAAGCTCTTCTGCTCCCAAGGATAGAGTAGGTAAGTATCGTTATGTAGGAGACCGTAATCAGACATGTATTCTTCTTGACCGGGTATGCTTGGGGGAGAGACAGCCATAACTAATCCAGCGCTAGGCATCAATGAAGATAATAATATTAAGCCGAGAACTATTATCGAGTATATTTTACGTTTTTTATAGATAGCACTCGCTTGTTTCATTGCGTTTCCCAGTTTTAGTCAGTTTTGTAAGTATAAAAACCTGTATATCTAACAACATTACTAAAATGGTGACAACTTTTTTCAAAATAATAAACTAATCTAAAATAATAAAATGTAATTATAAATAAAATATATCTAATGTTAGTGGTCACAAAACTTACTTAAACCTATTAACATCCGAACTATTTCCCTTAATAGTAATCATACAAGTTCAATTATAAATAGACGCAATAAACTATATAAAATAAATAGAATATAATAGTACAAAACACAGATGAAGACCAGAACATTTCTATTGATTCAACATATAATAAGATGTATGTCCATGCCTCATTCACTTTATCTTAGAAGTTAAAACCGTATCAATTTTTTCGATATGTTTTTCCCATGAAAAATGTTCCTTGACGAACTTATGAGCCTGGTCACCCAACTTTAATCGTAAAGCGATGTCATCTAGTAGGATTCGTTGTTTTTCGACCATCCCGTCAATATTGTATGGGGGTATCCTGAAACCAGTCTCCCCATCTACTACGGTCTCTCTCGGCCCAGCGTGATCCCAGACTATAGATGGGACTCCGCATGCCCCAGCTTCTATGGGTCCAAGCCCAAAATCTTCCTCAGGTGAGGTGTAGGCATAGATGTATGCTTGTCTATACAAATTTTGCAAATCATATTCCGTGATATTATTTGTAAATATCACATTTTTACTTAGGTTCAACTTCGATGCATACTCCTTCAACTGGCGCGTATATTTTGTGTAGGAGCCGGTCAGGAAGCACATTATGGAGGGGTATTCAACAATTAACTTTTTCAAGCATTTTATCAGCAGGTGTAATCCTTTCTGAGGATAATGCCTGTTGGTGCTTAGAATGAATGGCTCCTTCAAAACGTCATCGTGGTTTGATCGGTATTGAAAAGGTAATACATTTACTCCGGGATAACATACTTCAGGGTCCAAGTTGTAGCATGTGTTAACCTTTTTTCTTATCCACTCAGAATTGACGAGTACTTTGTCGGCATACTTAACCGAGATTGCGTCCAATCGGCGTATCAACGATTTCATTCTATGTAGTTGATACAACAACTCCATGTTGAGGTCCGACGACCAACCCGTTATTAGGTCTATTTTCCTCGGATAAAGAAACCTATTCGTCTGATGAAGGTAACCTACATAGGGTATCCCATATTTTCTTTTTACCTGGTAAGCTAGCCAATTGCTAGGTTGGCTGTGAGCTAATATTATGTCAAATTTCTTGAAGTTCTTGGCCAACCCGGGAGACATGAGGGATGACAAGAACATACCGATTGCGTCTCTTCCTGGCGTGTCTTGAGAGATCCACCAACAAACTTCCTTTATTTCTGCTTTCTTAACTAATTCGGGAAAACAGTTACCTGTCACCGTTGGACAAAAGATAACTACCTCATGTCCTCGTGCTCGTAGGCCTAATGCTTCATTTAAAACTGTTCTTTCACCCCCACCGTTATAAAATAGGCCCATGTGTATAATGGCAATCTTAATTTTGTCTACACCCCTCAATGATAAATGTTAAAGAATTAAATCTCAATGTGAAGGTAAAAAATTCATATTTTAAAAACACATACAATAGATTTGCTCACCATTTATAACTAAAAATAAATAATTTAAAAGAATGCTGTGACGCTACATAGTTTGATAGATACACAATAGGTTTATTTCTTGTATCTTTCATTATGAAAAGTTGCTATATATGCATAATGATGTATTATTAATATGAATTATTAAAAATGACTTTAATATGATGGTACTCAAAAGCGACTTATTTTAACCTATAAAAATGATGAGTGTATGATGTTTGGTAAAAATAGAAAGACTGATAGAAGTTAACATAGTTCACCCCTCTTTAAATGTCCACGGAGGAGCTGAATTTATATGTCTAGAAATGATAAAGATATGTAAAAAAAATAATTACAAAGTCAATTTATTCACACTAGATAAAATAGATTTTAAACGTATATCTAGATCTTACGGTGATTATATTCAACCAGATTCTCATTTCTACTATATAGATGAACAAATTAATCATAACGCATCTATTTTAAAATTATTCTATCTAACTTATCTATATGTAAAACTATTATTACTTTCTAAAAAAAAATACACAGCAGTTACAATAAACAATTTTGGGGATGTCCTACCAATTATTGCTGACTTTAGCTACATTCATTCCATACCCTTATTCTCATTGTATAAAAATAAAAAACAGAATCCCTACCAAATACGTCATTGGAATATCACCTCAAAACTATATTTCATGACGTTTTTCTTGCTCAAAAATATCTTCAGGCTGAGTAACATAATCACTAATTCTAAATATAATTCACAAATAATTAAAAGTTCAATCTCTAAAAATTCCCTCATAATAAATCCGCCAATTAAGAAACATATTGGAGAGATTGATTTCGTAGATAGAAAAAAGATGATTCTAACAGTGTCTAGGATTTCTAAAATGAAAAACCTAAAAATAATTCCACACATTGCTTCACAAGTACGAGGAAAAAGTTATTTTGCGATTCTTGGAGGGACGCACGCCTACTCAGCAGAAGTCATAAACGATATATCTAGACTTGCCATAGAATATGGTATATCGAATAAAATCCGCATTCTTAGGAACCCGAAAAGAAGCATGATAGAGGACGCCTATTCTACCGCATCAATTTATTTGTCGACTCAGCCTACAGAAGCTTTCGGTATGGCTATAGTAGAGGCTGTAATTCGCGATTGTGTCCCACTTATCCCAAGGATGGGTGGACCCTGGATCGATCTACTTGAAGAAAAACAAGGTTGGTTCGGTTTCGGGTATTCATCGGCGTTGCAAGCGGCTCTATTCATCCAACTACTTCTATCTAATGAAGATATGAGACAAAGAATCTCGAAGCGTGCGAAGATAAAAGCAGCGTCATACGACTCAATGATTTTTCATACGAAAATGATAAAGCTATTACACCATTGTGACCTGTAGGTCTTATAGTTAAGACGCTTGTAACTGTATTCTATTAAAATGTAATTATGAAGGCACGATTAGATAATAAGAAATTATTAGATAACCGAAGAAATAGACTGACAAGTAGAACGCCATAGGCCAGACATTTGTAAGTAAAGCAGCAATGACTCCTGTGAACGAATATAACGTGAAGAATAGATCAAGATATAAGAAATCACGTAAAGGTTGGTATGCCTTCGAGCGCCAATCGTCGTACCTTTTACGAATATCATATTTTGGTGTTCTCTCGAATACTCCTCCGAATTTATGAACTCCTTTCATGACCGATATCGTACATCTTGCAGAAAGCCCATAACCAATAACACAAAGTAATATGAGATTGATGATATTTGTTCTCATTTTAATTTTCTGCCAGTTTAATGACGTATAATACATAGAGAATGAGCTCATCGCACATACGCCTAACATGAACACGTACGGTAATAGGAAGGGTATAGAACCGAAAGAATTTGTGATTAATAAAGGAACAGATATAATTAATGTTAGCAACATGATGGGGTGGATAAGGTAATATGTTAGGTGGATTGTCGCTTCTATTTTTTGAGCCTTAGAAAGTATCTTTGAGAGCCATATTTCTTTGATGAGCTTACGACTGCACTGGATGCTGCCATGAGCCCATCGTGACTGCTGGTTTCTGAACGCGACTACGCTTGGAGGGATTTCTCCTTTGACAATTGTATCTCTCAGGTAGATTGCCTTCCATCCTTTGAGCTGTATCCTATAGCTTAGGTCCATGTCCTCTGAGAGTGTATCATGATGCCATCCTCCGGCATCAATTATCGCTTCCTTTCTTAGGACTCCGCAAGACCCGTTGAAGTTAATTAGTAGTCCAAGTGCAGATCTTCCAGTTTGTTCAACAATGTGATGTCCATCAATTCCGATGGCGAAAGCCTGAGTAAATCGGTTATATCGCCTATTTGTGTGCCCCCAACGAGTCTGCACTATTCCTAGAATCGGATCGTCCTCCATCAAGGTTATTGTCTCGTTCAAGAAATCAGGTGGTGGTAAAAAATCAGCATCAAATATGGCTATATACTTTCCTTTAGAATATTTCAATGCGTTCTGCAAGGCTCCAGCTTTGTAACCCGTGCGCTCATTACGCTTCAAAATCTCAATATCGTAATCTTTTAACTTGAGCTGTTCAACACAGCATTTTACTATCTCCGACGTGTCGTCTGTACTATCATCAAGTACCAATATCTGTAGTTTTCCTATAGGCCACTTCAATGAACTTACTGACTCGATCAATCTTCTGGCGACATATCTCTCATTATACAAAGGGAGCTGGACAGTCACAAACGGAATGTTGTATAGTTTTTTTGGTTTTCGAACATCATATTTTCTTGATGCATATACTAGAAAAATGCAATTATAACCATATGGAAGTAGAAGCAGAGAGAATAGTATGTAGAGGATGACGAGTCCCTTCAGAAATAATTCTATGTCGTCCCCTCCGTTCAAAGAGTTTGTACTCTACATGATGATTGAGGGTGCAGATAACATTTATTATAAATGGTAAATAAAAAAAGAATTGATGTTTATAGCCTATGACAGTTCTTCTAACTGCTCTATCAGATATAGAATCGCCTGGCCTAATATTGAAATTTCCCAGTTATCGGATTCTGATACCATCTGTAATCCAAGCTTTATTGCCTCAACTCCAGTATCAGGGGGTGCCACTGGATCTACAATTATGTAATTTTGAGCGATGAAGCTAACTCTGCTCTTCACCAGAACGCCAGGTTTTAGATCCGGAAATATTGGGTTCTCCCTGTTGAATAATATTACCCGTCCGTCATTCATCCTGCTTATTATGCTGTCGCCCTTGCCCTTGAGGACAAGGACGTCTAATTCTTCACCAAGACTGACATCATCAGTTTGAATATCGACGTTATACATTTTTCCTTTTTACACTTAGTTTTCTCAATTATTTAATGATGTGGTCGAATCCGTCTCAAGATGGGCGCGTATTATATCTCTAGCGATAGGTTTTAATATCTCTAGTGATGTGAACTAGTTAGAATGGCTAAAGTAAAAAGCCGTGTACCCAGGGGATTCACACGATATTACGCTCTCAACATCATCAATGAAAAACCTTCCACGGGAAACGAGCTTATCAAGGAAGCTGAGAAGAGAAGTGATGGCGAATGGAGTCCCTCCCCTGGGCTGATCTACCCTTTACTGGGACGTCTTCTAAGGGATGGGCTTATCAATGAAGGATCTGAAGGCCGGTTCGTTATAACTGAGAAGGGTGTAAAGGCTCTAGAGGACCATGCAAAAGTACAAGATCAACTAGAGAGGCAGATTGATCTTATTACGAGACTAGGGCTCTCGGTTTATACAAAGGGCAAAATTCTCGCTGAAGAATCCATTGACAGGATAACGGAGTTGACCACCATCGTTAAGGATAGAGTGGCCAGTGGATCCTCAGAGATTCAAGAAAGGTTCAACGAGAATTACAGAGAATTCCTTATCAGCGAGCTCGAGAAACTTGAGGCTCACGAAAGCGCGTCAGATGTGGAATAAAAGACGCAGAAAATCCCATTTTTCATTTCTTATTGGTTTAAACTCGATTACAATTTAATGCTTGATAAGTTCACACTATATTCAGATCCGATTAACGTGAGCCCCCCTAAATCATAATGTTTTTATTTACACGTGGTGCAACGAGTGTTGGCGTATAGCCTTCCGCTCTAATATGGCGGCTTCGATCAGACTGAGGCGTCTGCCTCCGGATGAAGGGTCGATCTCCAGTGGCGGAAACATGGATGATGACCCGAGTATAGGCGTCGCTGCCTTCGGGTCGGAGATGGGTCGAGCAATGTTCTTCCGACAACAATCCGTTTAGCTTTGCGCAAAACGATTTCCGATTGATCCCGTCGGACCCCACTGCTATCGAGGTGGGACTAAGCCAGGCCAGTCGAACGACTCGGACTATGGCGAGAAGTGGCAAACTGCTCAGTAACACGTAGCTAACCTACCCTCGGGACGGAGACAACCCCGGGAAACTGGGGTTAATACCCGATAGGCGTGGATTCCTGGAATGGTGTCACGCCGAAACGTTAACACACCATGTTTGTGTACACGCCCGAGGATGGGGCTGCGGCCGATCAGGCAGTTGGTGAGGTAACGGCTCACCAAACCTTTGACCGGTACGGGCCGTGAGAGCGGTAGCCCGGAGATGGACACTGAGACAAGGGTCCAGGACCTACGGGTCGCAGCCGGTACGAAACCTCCACAATGCACGCAAGTGCGATGGGGTTACCTCGAGTGCCGCCTGAAGAAGGCGGCTTTTCCATTGTGTAATGAGCCGTGGGAATAAGGGGGGGGCAAGACTGGTGTCAGCCGCCGCGGTAACACCAGCCCCCCGAGTGGTGGGGATGTTTATTTGGCCTAAAACGTCCGTAGCCGGCTCGGTAAATCTCTCGTTAAATCCAGCGTCCTAAGCGTTGGGCTGCGAGAGAGACTGCCGAACTAGAGGGTGGGAGAGGTCAGCGGTATTTCTGGGGTAGGGGCGAAATCCATTGATCCCAGGAGGACCACCAGTGGCGAAGGCTGCTGACTAGAACACGCCTGACGGTGAGGGACGAAAGCTGGGGTAGCGAATCGGATTAGATACCCGAGTAGTCCCAGCCGTAAACGATGCAGGCTAGGTGTTGGGTCGGCCACGCGCCGCCTCAGTGCCACAGGGAAGCCATTAAGCCTGCCGCCTGGGGAGTACGGCCGCAAGGCTGAAACTCAAAGGAATTGGCGGGGGAGCACCACCAGGCGTGAAGCCTGCGGTTTAATTGGAGTCAACGCCGGGAACCTTACCGGGAGCGACAGCAGAGTGAA
>Ga0114919_10005179_pt1 | contig 10417 bp, 12 predicted proteins | sample BlataG_FD_88682 | JGI IMG/M metagenome (GOLD analysis project Ga0114919, IMG submission 88682) | Deep subsurface microbial communities from Black Sea to uncover new lineages of life (NeLLi) - Black_00105 metaG | ecosystem: Environmental > Aquatic > Marine > Oceanic > Sediment | place: Atlantic...
GGTCCCGGGCGGAGCCCCGCCCGGCCGGGGCGGACACCACCCAATGGGGGTACGTCGGTGTGGGGTGGGGTTGGGGCCTTTTTTGTGCGCCGCTTCTGCTCCAGGGAGGATAGACCATGACTATGAGAAAAAGGCAGGATTCGGTCCAACTGAGAGGCGGAATGCGGCCGGTCCTCTTTGACGGAGATGTCATCGTTGCAGGTGGCTCCTTTGGTGGCATTGCATCCTGTTTGACACTGGCCCGCTCGGGGCGCAGGGTCGTGCTTGTTGAGCCGCGCACATATCTGGGGCGAGAGATCACCGCAACGCAACGCCCCTGGTTGCCCGCCTCTAAAGGCGAGTCGCCTCTGCCGGAGCTGATCGCCATCACTGGCCAGGACTACGGCAAGGACATGTCGGCCTGGGCCAACTGGCTGGAGATGGTCGGCGACGGCCTCGAGCCAAAACCATATCAGGTAGCCTCTGAACCGGTGGCAGCGTGGGGGCAGACGTGCCTCATCGAGAAGAAACCGGCGGGATAGGGATCGCACCGAGTCGCAATTGACAAGAAACGTGGAGAGGGGGTACAATCGTGCGGGCTGGATGATAACCAGCCCTTGCTATGCCTATGGAGAAGGAGGGCGATACTATGGCTATTGTGCGGATCGGGTTGGCAGGTTGTGGGAGCGTCTCGCAACGGGGCTTGCTCCCTCACCTGACTCAGGACGACATCGATCGGTGGTGCGAGCTGGTCGCAGTGATGGATCCGGTGCCGGGTCGAGCCCAAGCCACAGCGCACAAGTTCGGCGTGCCGCTGGCGCTTGAGGACTATGATGAAATGCTGGCCTCAGAGATAGACGCGGTCGTGATCGCCTCGCCTATTGGGGTGCACTACGAGCAGGCCATGAAGGCCATCGCCGCCGGCAAGCACCTGCACCTCAACAAGACCATGACCACGACACGGGCCGAGGCCGATGCGGTGATCGAGACCGCCCGAGCGGCGGGGCTCAAGATCGTCGCTTCGCCTGGGAACGCCCACCAGGGGCCCTTTAGGCGGATCAAGGAGATCATCGCCTCGGGCGAGATCGGCCGACTATACTGGGCCGAGACGGGCACTGCCGGCGGGGGGCACGAGTACGAGGCCTTCCGCAAGGGCAACGACGTCCTGACCAACGTGAGCCCCGCCTGGTACTACAAGCGGCCGGGCGGCGGTCCCATGTACGATATGGCCGTCTATGCCCTGCATAACATCACTGGCATCCTCGGTCCGGTGAAGCGGGTGGCCGGCATGTCGGGCATCGGCCTCGAGGAGCGCTCCTTCAAGGGCGAGCGCATCCCGGTGGAGATGGACGACAACACCCATCTGCTCCTCGACTTTGGCGACAACGTTCACTGTCTCGCCTATGGCAGCAACAGTTACGGTGGGCCAGCCCGGGCCTTTGCCTCGTGCTTCTTCTCGGGAAGCGTCGGGGCCATCCTCCTGGACCGGCAGGGACTCCAAGTGTGGGCGCGCAACATCCCCGACGGACACCGGACGGAGAACCCGCCTCGCGACATGCCCTTTGTCCAGGGACCCCATCTCGAGCTGCCTGAGCGCCATGTCTACTCCGACATCATGCACCTGGTGGACTGTGTGCTCAACGACAAGGAACCGGCCGTCAGCGCCGAGCACGCCCGGCACGTCATCGAGATCATCGAGCTGGGCTACAAGGCCGCCGCCACGGGCCAGACCCAGGAGCTGACCAGCACCTTTGCGCTCAGAGAGCTGACCGTGGGACCCGATTAGGCGCGCTTCCGCCAACGAGGCGAACGTTGTCACGGCGACCACGATCGTGAGCATATCCGTTTAGCAACTCTGTCAGGGAGGCAAGCCGACATCGGCTTTTCCTAAGCGTCTCAGCAGAACAAAGGAGGCACTAGAATGAACATCTCGATTCGGGCAGCGATGCGACGTGTGCGCGGCAGCGATGCGCACCCTCTCAAGTGGGCCTTTGAACGAGGCTCGGAGCTGGGCTTTGACGGGCTGGAGCTGTGCATGCGGGCTGATCGCAACGGCTTTGTCACCTTTCTGACCGACGAGATCAGGCAGGGGATCAAGGCCCTGAGCAAGCAGTATGACATGCTCATCTACTCGCTCTCCGCGGACTGGGCCTGGGCCTATGCCATCTTTTCGCCAGAGTACAAGGACTGGGCACGCGGGGTGGAGTACCTGGCCGAAGATGCCAAGCTGGCCAAGGAGCTGGGGGCGCACACGATCTTGGTGCACTTTGCCACCGCCAAGGGATCGTGGGAGGATTGCAGGGCGCTACTGCGCGACGTGGCCGCGGCCGGCGAGGAACAGGGAGTCGTTTTCGGCTATGAGGCCAACATCTGGGCTGGTACGACCGGGTTCGGCGGCATGGATAGCCTGCTGCGCATGGTTGACGAGGTAGGTAGCCCCAACTTTGGCGTCTACCTCCACAATGCCTGGCCCCGTGGCGGCTCGCCTCTGCAGGACGAGATCGAACAGGCCGGCGAGCGCCTCGTGCAGGCCATGCACTCCTCGTCGCTCACTTCGGGGCAGGTCGAGATCGACTTTGCCAAGGCCTTTGACGCCATGAGAACGCACTTTCCCAACGGAGCCTACACTTTCGAGGTCCCCTGGGAAGAGGCCGAGGCGAACAAGAAGGTGCTCGACGAAATGGTGGCCAAGTACTGGTAGGAACCGACGAAGGGAGGCCTGAAGGATGAGCAAGACGTATCGTCTGGGCGTCATAGGGTTTGCCCACATGCACGTCAATTCCCTCATCGACCGATTCAACGAGCTGCCCAACGTGGAGTGGGTGGCCTGTGCAGACACGGTGCCCGACGTGCCCTCGCTCTCGATGGCCAGGAGCACCCGTGGCTACAACCTCAAGCGAGCCCACAGAGAGATCGGCATCCCCAAGGTCTATGACGACTATCGGGCCATGCTCGACAAAGAAGGGTTCGACATCATCATCTTTTGCCCAGAGAACGCCCGGCATCCCGATGTCGCCGAGGCCATCGCCGGGAGAGGCATCCATATGGTCACCGAGAAGCCCATGGCGGCGAGTCTCTCGGGGGCACTGCGCATGGTGAGAGCGGCCGAAGCCAACAGCGTGGAGTTGGTGATCAACTGGCCGAGCACGTGGCAGTCGGCGATCCGAACCATGAAGAAGCTGATCGACAGCGGCGTCGTCGGCGATGTGTGGGAGTTCAAGTGGCGCAACGGCGCCTCCATGGGGCCGCTGGGCTACGGCCAGAACATTACCGACCAGGAAAAGGGTGCCGAGTGGTGGCATCACGCCGCGCCCGGCGGCGGTGCGCTCCTCGACTACTGCTGCTATGGCGCGTGCCTTTCACGCTGGATGCTCGGGCAGCCGGCGGTGGCCGTCTATGGCATCAAGGCCAACATGACCAGCCACTACGGCGACGCCGATGACAATGCCGTCCTCACCGTGCGCTTCCCAAAGGCCCTCGCCATCTTGGAGGCGACTTGGACCACCTGGAACGTGGGCGTGCCCACCGGACCCATCGTCTATGGCACGAAAGGTACCCTCGTCGTGGACAGAGTGACCGGAAAGGACGGCACGACCACCCAGGTTGTCAAGGTCTTTACCAGCCGGGGCCACGGGCACATCGAACCAGACCAGATCGTCGAGGGTGAGCCGTTGCCCGAAGGTCGCGCGACGACGGCCGAGGAGGTCATCCACCATCTGGAGACAGGCGATCCTCTGCATCCCACGCTGGAGATGAGGAACAACCTCGAGATGATGGCCATTCTGGATGCGGGCATACGGTCTGCAGCCAGCGGAAAGCAAGAGCTTGTCAACGATATGACCTGGTGCATCGGCTAGGGAGCCACTGCTGTTCGAGGCCTGACAGCTCAGCGCTCGTCTCGGCCAGCACAGGGACGCGGAGACCCGGCATCGATGGGGCGTCATGGACTTGCGCTGGCGTTGCCGTCCCGCGGGTCTGCCTGGGCACCGAGCCTGGTGGCGCTCGCACCGATGGGCACCAAGCCACGATCGTTGGTGCCCTGTGAGGGGCTGGAGACTGCCGATAGAGCAGGGGACCGGGCGTCGCGTAACCACAGCGCGCCGAGCTCGCCAGTCTGCGTGGAAGGCCTCGGTGTCTGAAGTGTAGGAACTCAACGGGCGGGGCTGCCCCCGCCCGTTGAGAGGCGTCAAACTCTGTTGTATGCTAGGAGGGTCCCATGAAAATCGGATTGTACAGCATCACCTATGCGGGCATCTGGTATGATGGTCCTGCGCTGAGCGTCAAAGAGCTGATCGGGCGAGCCAAAGCCCAGGGCTACTCTGGTGTCGAGTTGGATGGCAAGCGCCCTCACGGCAACCCCATGGATCTCGACGAGCAGGCCCGAGACGCGATCCGTAGTGAAGCCGCAAGGTTGGGCATTGAGATCGTGGGGGTGGCCTCTAACAACGACTTCTCCAGCCCGGTGCCCGAGCATCGCCAGTGCCAGCTCCTGATGGTGCGGGAGCAGATCCGCCTGTGTGCCGACCTGGGCGGCAAAGTGGTGCGTCTCTTTGGCGCATGGCCGGGGGTAACCTTCCGCGAGGGCCTGGCCACCTACGACTTGGCCCGGCCGGCGTGGGAGAGGGCCTTTCCGGGTTCGACGCGCCTCGAGCGATGGCGCTTCGTCCGCGGCTGCCTGACCGAATCGGCGGCCTTTGCCCAGGCGGAGGGTATCGTTGTGGCTCTGCAGAACCATGGCCCCCTCATCCGCCACTGGCGCGACGTGCTCGACCTCGTATGGGAGGTGGACTCGCCGGCCCTCAAGGTGTGCCTGGACGCCCCCATGTTGATTCGTCAGGATACGGACTTTGTCCGCGAGGCCGTCCATGCCGTGGGCGCTCTACAGGCCCATTGCCACTTTGGCGGCGAGTTCCGCCGTCTACCGGACGGTCGCATTGCGCAGAAGCGGCCATCACTCGGGCGCGCACCCATCAACTACCGTGCCTACCTGCAGGCCCTGGTGGAGATCGGCTATCAAGGCTACCTGTGTTACGAGTTCTGCCATCCTGCTCTGGATGAGCGACACGAACGGCTGGGCCTGGCCGCCATCGATGAGCAGGCGAGGTTGGCCCGGAGCTTCATGCACGAGCAGATTGCCGCCGTTTCAGGGTGAGGCATTTAGATCATCAGCAACGATGTGCTTCGCCCAGCGCATGGTGGGGAGCGGACTATGGGCACCGGCCCCAGCGAATGTCCCGGACATAGAACCCCGGCGAGATCTAGCCCGCCGGGGTCTTGTACGTGGCCCACTGCCGCAAGTGGCGTGTGTCCGAGTCCTCAGATCAGCCGTAGGCTTGTATCACCTCATTGATGATCCGCTTGTTGGCCTCGGCCTCCTCCCGCTCTACCTCAAAGGTGTAGACGCCATCGGCAAAATGGGTCTTGATGGCGTCAAAAGCCTTCTCCCAGTCGATCTGCACCCGGCCCGCTACCAGTGAGGAGGAGTGCATGGCCCTAACCAGGCGGGGGCCGGCCACTGCGATCTCCTGTTCCAGGGGCAGCCCAGCTCGGGGACAGGCGTTGTGCAGGTAGACGCCAAACTGGGCGCCCTCCGGACCACGAACCAGGAAAGATGTCGACCGCCTCTGCCCAAAGATGAGATGGCCAAGATTGCTCACAGAGTCGCACGATATCCTCCATTGCTCAGTCCAACCGCACTTCCCACTATAAGATTGATTATAGCTGATACACAACAGGGCTTTTCAGGGGGTGAGAAGATGACTGAGAGGGCTATCATGAGGGCACGAGGAGACGCGGCCCATGTACCTTCACGTGGCGTGGATTGGCAAGGGACCCTTGCGTTAGTGTCAACGTGGAAGCCGGCCCTGGCCCAGCGAGTGGCCGCGGGCCTCCTGCTTTCCAGCGTCGCTCGCGAACAGCTCCTTGTGCTCTGTGCTGAGGAAGAAGCGCGACTGAAGCTCGCCGATTAGTTCGGCGGGAAGGCTTCTGGGATCTCGAACAAGCGTCTGGAAGCCAACATCGCTCAGGAACATGAACTGACCCGCATCGATCGCGACATAGACAGTCCTGCGGGTCTTCAGCCTAGCATAGAGCATAACGAGGCTTGTTACGGCGTTGAGGATTACGTCTTTCCCATAGCCGTCGACTAACTCGTGGCGGAACGCTGCCTAGACGCCGCTCCCGAACAGGCCGATGAGAACGAGATGCTTGTCGTAGATCTTCCCGGTGCGCAAATCGCTTACGGTGGCGATGACTCCGGCAGCGCACTGGAGACCCAGTAGCAGCACAAATCCCATGTTAGGGCTCTCGTGGATGTCTCACGATCAAAGCGATGAGGTAGTTGAGAAACTCGTCAACCACAAGTGTCTCATAGTAATGGCCGCGACTGACAACGCCTAACACAGCATGGCCATCGTCAAGACATCTCATGGAGATACTTGCGATCCGCCGGTAGGCTGCTATGCCCTGCTCCACGAGCTCGCGAGCCTTGACAGGCTGCGTTGGCTGAGTCCAATTGTCAAGTGCTGGCTTCAACATGGACTGGACAGTGAGCGTGTGAGCCTCATGGCATATGGCCGTATTCTTGTCTTGGCAGTGAAGCGTGCGTGGAATCATCGACTTCTCACCTTACTCTCGATATTGGGAGTGGCCCTTGCGGTTGCCCTGATCTGCAGCATTCCCATATTCACCGAGTCGGTCGGCATGCAGATAGTCCGGCAGGAACTCGCGGAAGATGCCTACGGCAACACCAGCCCTCCTTTGGCATTCCGCTACTATCGAGTGCCATCGGCGCCAGAGCCCATGACCATGCAGCAGGCGCTCGACCTCGGTACCTGGCTGGGCCAGTTGACAAGTCGCGAGATGGGCCTTCCTGTTGCCCGAACGCATGTTCAGATCGGGAGTCACGCTTTCATGATCCGGCCACTCTCTGGAGACACGCGCTACCAGGAGAGAGGGCTGCGCCTGGTACGCGTTAACTGCATGCCTGGCATCGAGCGACAGATAGAGATCGTTGAGGGCATACCCTTCTCTGAGGCCGACACAGCAGACACACTACTTGTCTGGGCGCGGCCGAGCCTGCTGGACGAGCTTGGCATTCAGGCTGGGGAGGAGTTCGACCTGTTTAACCATAACGCCTTGCACCCGGACCGTCCCTTGAGATTCAGAATGGGCGGAGCGTGGCAGGCCAAGGCCCCCAATGGGCCATTTTGGTACACTGATCCCCACCAGCTACTGGAGCTGGAATTCCTGACGTCTCTTGGGGCCTTTACGCGTTTCGTGGCCCCCGTTATGCCACAGCAGCTCGACTTTTCCTTCTGGTACTATGTGCTCGACGAAGGCCGCATCCGTCTTGACAGGGTAGAGGCATACGCAAGAGGAGCGAGGATCGCCCAGGCGAAGGCAGAGGGCATGCTACCTAGCATGAGGGTTGATCGCTCACCCATGAAGCCACTTCGGGAAGCGCAGCGTCGGGCGGTCGTGCTGGAAAGACTACTCCTGGGTTTCAATCTCCCGGTCATCGTACTGCTGCTGGTCTTCATGGCAGCCATGTCTGCCGTATCGCTTCGCTTTCAGCATGGCGAGTTGGCCATCCTGGTGAGCCGAGGTACCAGCCGGGTACAGCTGCTTGGCATCAACGCCGCCGAAGCGCTGTTGCACATTTCGATGGGGGCGCCTCTTGGCCTTCTGATGGCGAGGGGCTTTGCCCGTGCCATGAGTCTTTGTGCGGGATTCATGACCTTTGATCGCCAGGTCTCTCTGCCGCTCGTCGCGGGGGGACATGAGTGGAGACTCACGGGCCTGACTATAGGGTTCTCCTTGTTGGCTCGTCTTCTGCCAACGTTCCGAGCAGGTCGGAGCACCATCATCATGCACGGTCGGGCGCGCGCGCGCCCAGCGCGCCCGAACCGGGCTGTCTGGATCCTGTTCACGGTGATATTGAGCGTGGCAAGCGGTTACGCCTATCATCAGATGCGAAGCCGAGGCACTCTAGGGCTGGTGAGTTGGGAGCCCGGCGGGGAGGCGATCAACGATCCGCTTCTGTTCCTGGCACCCACGCTGTTCATGGTGACACTGGCTCTGATCGCCTCGAGTCTCTTTCCCGCGTTCATGCGCATTCTGGACCTCATCGCTGGGTTACTAGGCCCTTCTCTGTACCTGGGTGTCAGGAATCTCTCCGGGCAGAGTGCATGGTATACGACCTCTCTGTTTCTTCTTATCTTGTGCCTGTGCCTCGGCACTTTTGAGGCATCTATTGCTCGTAGCGCCGACTCCTGGCTGCTGGATCGCTTGCACTACAAAGTGGGTGCCGACTATAGCTTCACTCTCGGCACCAGGCCCGCCGCTGGACCAATGGAGCCCCTCGGCTTCAATAGCTGGTTGATGCCCGTGGCGGAGTATCGGAAGTTGCCGGGAGTCATCGATGCCACTCGTGTGAGCAGGCACCTTGGGGTGCCGACCACTGACACCTCACCGACGATTCGTCTGCTCGGCATCGATCGCCTCGACTTTGCACGAGTGGCCTATTTCCGATCGGACTACTCACAGCAGCCACTTGGTGAGCTACTGAACCGTCTGGCCATGAATCAGAACGGCCTCCTGCTAACGCGCGAGTGCATGGAGGCCAGCGGCCTGTCGCCAGGGGACACGCTCAGCCTGGACGTGTACGTCGAGGGAGCCGCCCAGCGAATGCCTTTTGTGGTCGTGGGCACCGTCGACTATTTCCCGACTGTCTATCCGAGCGAAGGCTGTGCGGGGATTGTCAGTCTGGACTACATCTACAACCAGTGCGGCGGCACTCACCCACACTCCATCTGGCTACGGACTGCACCCGACGTTGACATCTCCGTGCTGAACGCCAACTTGGAGGCAATGAGTGTGGTGCCCGTGAAGGAACTGGATGGCTGGGCCATGATTGCTGAGGACATGCAGCGATTGGAGAGAGTCGGGATCCACGGGAGCCTGACGATGGGTTTCCTGACGGGCTCACTACTGGCTTGGTGCGGGCTTTTGGTCTACACGGTTGCTTCGCTGATGAGGCGTGTGCGGCGCTTTGCCATTATGCTGGCTATCGGCCTGAGCACGAGGCAAGTCCTGGCGACTCTCAGTGTAGAGTATCTTGGCCTCATCATCTACGGCATCCTGGCAGGGGCTGTGACCGGAGTGTTGGCATCCAAGCTGTTTGTCCCATTCTTTCAGTTTGCTGAGAATCCCGCTCTCCAGGTACCGCCTCTTGTGCCTCAGATCGCTTGGATGCGCCTACTATGGATTGCCATCGCCTATTTCTTTGCGCTGACGATCGCTGAAGCGATCGTTTTCCTCAGGACGGTGCACAGGAATGCGCTTCAGGCATTGCGGCTAGGAGACGATTGACCTTCGCTCGCGTCCTGTGGCCAAGCGTGCACTCGGTTGAGACTCCCTCTGACGGGACTCCCGTTCGGGCTGAGGGCACCGTCCACACTCGGCAGCATAGCGTGAGCGGTCCTGGGGGTTCGCCGTTGGTGCCCTGGGCTCAGCCACATGCCATGTCGCAGCCCTAGGTCCAATACCGTTCAAACAAAAGCGACAGCCTCTCGGAAGGAGCATTGTGGCTGGAGCCAGTGGTAGTGCTCAGATCGGCTGTGGCCGAACTTTGGCATTCTGCGCTTGTCCACGCGCGGGTTGATGCGTGTGCGCCGCGGGGGAACGAGATCATCCGTGATGTCTCGCAGTAGGCGAAGATAGAGGCTAGGCAACTGCTGCGGCATGGTCATTTGAACTCCGGGATAGCGTCCTGCAGGACACGCAAGCTATGGACGAAGCTGATCCGATCCGGATCTACGTCTGCCTGCAAGGCCGCTTCATACATAAGAGAGCGGATAGCGTAGTGGGCGATCGAGAAGGCGCTGATGGGTATCGACTTCATCGATGGTCACCTCGATCTCCCATCGTTCATGGTAGGCACAGGCCAGCTCGAGTGCTGGACACTCCTCGGGGTCCAGACGTGTGGTGACCAGACGATGGACTTTGCCGTAGCCGGACAAGGCTGGATCGGTGATCGTGTACTCAATGATGCGCAGCAAGAGACGCTCCCCACCCTTGCGACGCTTGTACTCCGAAGGATAGAGATAGGCCAGTAGCAGCATCTTCAGCAGGATGGCAGGATCGTAGGGGGGGCGCCCAGCCTGCCCTTTGCCTCTGTATGGGTGAACCTGTCCCAGGGCACAACCTCCTTCAACTTGTACACCAAACGTGAAGCTTGCGCAGAAAGTGGTTTGGGGGAATGATCTGCTCATAGAGATAATCGCCGTAGAAGGAAGTCTTGCCCGTGGACTGAAACCGTTCCCTGCTCATGCCTGGCCCTCCCACCCAAGAGTTGATGCTAGAGCCAAGTCTACCCAACAGCACTCAAAAGGCAAGCTCCCCGCGAGTTTTTCGATGCCCTGCCTCCAGTTGACAC
>Ga0114919_10005180_pt1 | contig 10417 bp, 7 predicted proteins | sample BlataG_FD_88682 | JGI IMG/M metagenome (GOLD analysis project Ga0114919, IMG submission 88682) | Deep subsurface microbial communities from Black Sea to uncover new lineages of life (NeLLi) - Black_00105 metaG | ecosystem: Environmental > Aquatic > Marine > Oceanic > Sediment | place: Atlantic...
AGTTGATGGCGTTGCGATAGAAGATTCGCGCGAAGGACTTCGCGATAACAGTTTGGACCTTCGCCCCGCGAATGGCCCAGACCGCGTGCTCCCTTGATGAGCCACAGCCGAAGTCCTCACCGGCCACAATCACATCACCCTGGCGAACCTTGCCGACAAACCCCTTGTCCAGGCCTTCCAGGCAATGCTTGGCTAATTCCTGCTCATCATCGGTATTCAAATACCTCGCCGGTATTATCTCGTCCGTATTGATATGATCTCTTTTATATACATGAGCCCGTGCCATTTCTGTTTTCCTTAACAAATCAAAAAACTAAACACTCTCTATTGTTAGTACTATTCTGCCCACGTTAAAAATACAGAAGCGCCTTTCTTCCAAACGATTACATTCTCTTGGCGCTTCACGTCGAGATCCCCGATTTCCTTCTGAGCGTGCCAGCAAGGCAGCCACATATTATCGCTTGGAAAGCATTTCTCAATCTCCTCGAAGTTGTGGCGATTGAATCCCGTAAACCGTTCCGCCACGTTCTCGACGAAATCTGCGTATCCTTTTCTATTCTCGTAAACGCAGGTCCACTTCTTGTTGCCATCATCAAAGCCCAATCCAACATAATGCCCTACAAAGGATTCTATCATGAACACGTCGATCCTTCGCACGTCACTCCACCACACCGCACGCTGCCAACCAGGCTTCAGGAAAGGCCAACGATCCCACTTCAAGACAAACTTCTCCTCGTCATACTCGACAAAACCCCTGTATGAATCGAGTCGTCGCTTGACTTCCTTGATTTGCTGCCAGAGCTTCATCTCGTCTCTGCCCTACATATGTCGCCTTGGATCTGCCAGTTTGCCTTCGACTGCGCTTGCCGCCGCGGTTGCGGGACTCGCCAGATAGACTTCGCTTTTTGGATGTCCCATCCTGCCGACGAAATTTCTGTTGGTTGTGCTGACGCACTTTTCACCCGCCGCCAATACGCCCATAAAGCCGCCAAGGCACGCCCCGCAGGTAGGTGCGGATATTACACAGCCGGCCTCGTAAAATATGTCGAACAGACCTTCATCTTTTGCCTGCTTCCAGATACTCGGCGTGGCAGGCACAACTATCGTGCGAATGGCAACCTCCTTTGCTTCGAGAATTTTAGCTGCGATTCGCAAGTCCTCGATGCGGCCGTTCGTGCAGCTTCCGATATACGCCTGGTCCATCGCTTTGCCGGCGCATTCGCTGATGGGCACGCCGCCGCTCGGCAATTTCGGCAGAGCAACCATCGGCTCGATTGCAGAGCAGTCAAATTCTTCGGTCGCGATGTACTCGCCGTCTCTGTCGGATTCGTAAACGGTATAATCCTTTTTGTCCTTTAGATGCTCATCGAGATATTGCTTTGTAACTTCATCGAACCCGATTATGCCGTTTTTCGCACCGGCTTCGATGGCCATATTCGTTATTGTCATTCGCGCTTCGGCCGACATATCCCCCAGTGCCGGCCCGACAAATTCCATCGCCCTGTAAAGAGCCCCGTCGGTGCCGATTCGGGCGATGATAGTGAGGATAACGTCCTTACTATAGACGCCCGGTCCGAGCGAGCCGTTGAGGACAAATTTCATCGAAGCCGGTACCTTGAACCATAATTCGCCCGTAGCTATTGCCGCCGCCGAATCCGTCGAGCCGATACCGGTGCTGAATGCCGCGAAAGCACCGTAAGTACAGGTATGTGAATCGCCGCCCACAATCACTTCGCCCGGCCGAATATGGCCCTGTTCCGGCAGTAGTGCATGGCAGACGCCGGCCCTTCCGAGCTTGTAATAGTATTTTATATTGTGTCGCCTGGCCCAGTTATCGAGCCGTTTGTGAAGCTCGGCGCTTTTGATGTCCTTGGCCGGCTGGTAATGGTCGGGCGTTACAATAATTTTTTCGCTGTCGAACACCTTATCCATACCCTTCTCGACCAGCATCGATATCGCCGCCGGCGCCGTCACATCGTGACACATAACAATATCAATCTTTGCATTTACAAGCTCACCCGGCTTAACCTGTTCTTTGCCGGATGCCTTAGCCAATATCTTTTCCGTAATGGTCATACCCATTAGTTTTTCCTTTATCTGTCATTCCTTCGTAAGATTGTCACCCCTGCGAAAGCAGGGGCAGGAATCCAGTCACTTATTTGCTGCGGTAAATTTTTTACTTATAGTTCTACCTTTACTTCCGGCTGGTCGCCTTTGCCTTTTGCTGAGACCATTCTGTTGATGGCATCGACGTAGGCCTTAGCGCTTGCCTCTATAATGTCGGTCGAGATACCTCTGCCGATGTAGCTTCTGCCGTCTTCGGTTATTCGAACGGTAGCTTCGCCGAGTGCCTCTTTACCGCTTGTTACGGCCTTGATTGAATAGTTCTCCAGCTTGGGCGATTGGCCGGTGGCTTGCCTGATTGCTTCGTATGCGGCATCGACCGGGCCGTCGCCGCAGGCCGCTGCAATTTTGACTTCGTCTTTGGCGCACATCTTTACGCTTGCGGTCGGCAGCGTGCCGGTCCCGCAGGCCACGTGAAGATACTGCAGCTCATAGACCTGCTCAACAACAACGCGGACCTCGTCATTGATTATGGCCATCACGTCTTCATCAAAGACCTCCTTTTTCTTGTCCGCTATCTCTGAGAACCTTTGATAGGCGTGCTCGATTTCCTCCTCGGTGAGTTTGAAGCCGAGCTGCTTGCATCTATCAACGAATCCGTGTCTGCCGGTGTGCCTGCCTAAGACCATTCGCGAGCCGCCCAAGCCGATGGTTTCGGGTTTCATAATCTCGTAAGTCGTGCGTTCTTTCAGTATGCCATCCACGTGGACACCGGCCTCGTGCGCAAAGGCATTGGCGCCGACGATGGCCTTGTTGGGCTGGATGACAAAACCGGTCAGCCGCGATACCAACTGGCTCGTGCGATGTATCTCCGTTGTTTTGATGTTGGTGGATAGGCCGCCTGTGCTTTGTGACGCGAAGAAGTCCGGCCTGGTGTGAATGCCCATCACGATTTCTTCGAGTGCGGCGTTTCCCGCGCGTTCGCCTAAGCCGTTGACGGTGCACTCGATTTGTCGGGCGCCGTTTCGCACGCCGGTCAATGAATTCGCCACCGCCATCCCTAAATCGTTGTGGCAGTGCGTGCTTATGATGCATTTGTCTATGCCGGGCACATCGGATTTAAGCTGCGCGATAATTCGGCCGTACTCGTACGGCAGCACGTAGCCGACCGTATCGGGTATATTCAATGTGGTTGCCCCGGCCTCGATGACCGCAGCTAAGATTTCAATCAGAAACGACATCTCACTTCTGCACGCGTCTTCCGGCGAGAATTCCACGTCATCAACGAAGTTTTTTGCGCATTTGACGGCCTGGACGGCCATTTTCAAAACCTCATCGCTGCTCTTTTTGAGCTTGTACTCCATATGCACCGGCGAAGTTGCAATGAAGGTATGGATGCGTTTCTTCTTGGCTGGGGCGACAGCTTTGCTGGCGGCCTCGATATCACCTTCGCTGGCGCGGGCCAGCCCGGCTATGGTCGGGCCTGAGACCTGCTCAGCCACGATTTTGGTGGCCTCGAACTGGGCGGGCGAGGAGACCGGAAAGCCGGCCTCGATGATATCGACGCCCAGAACCGCAAGCTGCTGGGCGATTTCGAGCTTTTCGGTAATCGATAGAGACGCCCCCGGCGATTGCTCGCCGTCGCGTAAGGTAGTGTCGAATATTACAACTTTTTCTTCAGACATTTGTTTGCTCCTGAATTTTTTTTTGCTGATTGCGGGTAATTATGCCGTAAGCAGGGCTAAAATGCTACGAATTTACGAAAAAAACGGTGGTCTAATGGATTTTTGTGTGAAAGTGTTATTGCGCCTCAGCGGCGCAGGAGCAGCGTAAGTAGGCCAATAACGGCCCGGAAAGAAGAACAAATTGTGCAAATTTCGTTCATAAATCACATTATACAAAAGCAAAGAACTTTTTGCAAATGTTTTTTAATCGCAGATTATGTTGATTTTTTCGGTTGGGGTCTGGCAAAAGTTGAGCGGCTTTGGGCTGAGTGAAGGAAGTAAGGAGAGAAGTGAGCAGTGTTAAGCTGGGGAATATAGAGGATTTAGGGGTGGCGGTTTCAATTGATTATTGATGAATGATTATTGATTATGGGGGGGGGTTTTGGGCTAAAAATGAGGATTGATACGGTGACATTTGGCTGAAAAAACATTGATATTGGGCTAAAAATGGGGGTAGGAAGTGACATTTGTTGGTTGAAATCGTCGATTTTGGGCTAAAAATGAGGTTGAGAGGTCGGATTTGAGGGCGAAATTGGGTTTGTTTGGGTTTGTTTTGGGTTTGTTTTGGGTTTGTTTTGGGTTTGTTTGGGCTTGAATTGGGATTGAATTGGGTTTGTTTGGGCTTGAATTGGGTTTGTTTTGGCTTTGTTTTGGGTTTGTTTTGGGTTTGTTTGGGCTTGAATTGGGTTTGAATTAGGTTTGTTTTGCATATTAATCGTCGCTCGTATCTCGTATCTCGTATTGCGTATCTCGCTGGAGGATCGGGCAAGGGGCGAAGTTTGTGGGCGGGGGAATTGGGATTGTTTGGGTTTGTTTTTCCGCGTCTGCGAAGTGGTACATTTTCATAATCCTTTCTTGAATAGAGGTTTAAGATCATATTTTACCTATTTTGAAATTGGGATTGTTTGGGTTTGTTTTTCCGCGTCTGCGAAGTGATTCATTTTTATAATCCTTTCTTGAATAGAGGTTTAAGATCATATTTTACCTATTTTGAAATTGGCTTTGTTTCGCATAAAAAGTCTGATTTGTAGAGGCCTCTCGACAGTTGTAAAGAAAGCTCGACAGATGTAGAGCGGCGGCTGGCAGACGCAGCAGTTTTTAGTTCTTGGTTTTGAGTTTTGAGTTGATTGAAATGGTTCATTGGTCAATTTGTTGGTTATATCCGCTTTTGATGCATAAGTTCAGTATTTAATTGTTAGGTGGGTATTATACCATAAAATTTGTTAGATGTAAAGTGAAAAGTTGTTATCTTTGTAACCACGGATTTACACGGTTTAGCACGGAAATTTTTGATTTGACTGATGGAGGTGGTTTGGGGTATTCTGTGACGTGCCCCGGTGAGATAGCTGGGATCCCCTGTTGCGGGGCCAAAGTAAATGACCTTTCGGGGACAGGTCTCACGGGGTAAAATGTGGCTTGGCGGAACTTCTGACGTTGATGGGAATTATGGAGTGCCAAAAAAAAGCCGCAGGACATGGGTCACACGCGCTGCGGTTGGTCGCCCGAAGGCAGGTGCCTGTGAATTTTTCATCTTATTGTGGAAAACCCACAGACACGGATCCGTTACAATAAGGAAAATATAGCGGGAAACGGAGACAAAGTAAAGAGAAAAATATTTTTTTTGGGGAGAAATAATATGAAATTGCTTGGACTTGATATTGGCTCAAATTCGGTAGGTTCAGCATGGATTGATACAGAAGCAAAAACAATAAAAATGGGAGTAAGTGTTTTCCCGGCAGGAGTTGAGGAGTCAGACACAAAACGCGGTGCTCCAAAGAACCAGGCAAGGCGAGGGTATCGGGGGCAGCGGAGAAGCATTGAACGTCGCGCCAAAAGGAAACACCAGATGCGCCGATTTCTATTGGAAAAAGGATGGATGCCTTACAACCCTGTAGACGAGAAGAAATGGCTGCAGGAGAAGAATCCGTGGATATTGAGGAGAGAAGGATTAAGAATGGAACTAAATCCTGATGAGTTTGGACGAGTCTTATTACACTTGGCGCAGCGCCGTGGAGCTTATGGTTTTGATGTTGGTGAGGAAGAAAAAGAAGCTGGAAAGATTAAAGATGCGATTAGTGGAACGAAGGAAGAGATGAAGAAGTACAGCACTAAGACGTTCGGCGAATTGATTGCAATGAAGTTTGAGGAGCGGCGCAAAGAGGTTGGTAAGAAAAATAAAAGCGTGGGGATACCGATTAGGAATCGGAAGAAAAGTTCCGGGGAGGGAACGTATGAATTTTGTGCGGACCGATCGATGATTTGGGATGAGTTTGATAAACTGTGGACAAAACAGAAAAGTTTTGGAGGAGAACTCGCGGGGCAACTGACGGATGATTGCAGGAAGGAATTGGACGACCCTGAAGGAGATGAGACATGGCGATACAAAGGGGTACTTTTTGGTCAGCGGCGAACGTACTGGGACGTTGGGACAATGGCTCGTTGTGATTTGGAGCCGACGGATTTAAGGTGTCCGAAGGTGGATATGTATGCGCAGGAGTTTTTGGTGCTGGAGACGGTAAACAACATAAGGATAACGCCACGTGGTGAAGTGAAGCGACGGCTTAAGCCGGAGGAACGGGTAGCGGTCATAAATGTATTGGAGAAACAAAAGACTGCCAGCGAGAGTACAATACGGAAAGCGCTGAAGATAGACAAGGGACAGAAGAAAACACAATACACACTGAGTCTGGAGAAGGATCCGGAAAGAGGGCTAAACACGAATTGGTTCCGAAGGGAGATTGTGTCGGCCGTTGGCGCAAATAAATGGAAGGAGATGTCAACAGAAGCGAAGGAATCTCTTAATAGAGCCATTTTGAAGTTTGAACCGAAGGTGGAGAAAGATGTGCATCAATTGCGGGCGGGCTGCCAAAGGTGGTGGGAGTTTAGTGAAGAGCAAGCGAGCAGATTTGTCGAAGCGTGGAAGAAACGAGCCCGGATAGATGACCGCGTAAATTATTCGAGGCGGGCAATAAAGAATTTACTGCCTTACATGCGGGAGGGCTTCACAGTTAATGAGGCGCGGAAGCTTTTTGCAGAGGACGCGGAGAATGGAGCAAGCAATGAGCAGAGAGAACGTTATTCATTTTGTGCCAAAGTCGAGAATCGGGCGGCGCGCCGATACGTTGTGAAACATCCTGATTTGCTGCCGCCAGCTCCGGAGAAGCTGAGCAATCCGGTGGTACGCAAGGCAATTCACGAGGTACGGCGACATATTCAAGCTTACATACGAGAGGTAGGACGGAAGCCGGACCGTGTTGTGGTGGAACTGGCGCGCGAGGCAAGGCAAAGTGCAATCGTGCGGAACAGACAGTTAGCTAAGAACAGAGAACGCGAGAAGGAACGGAAAGAAATCTTAAAGAAGTTCCACTTGGAAAGGGAGACAAAGACACAACAGGCGAAGGCGGTAAAGCGGGTGTTGTTGAGCAGAGAGCAGAGATATCGGTGTACGTACTGTGGTGATGAGAGAGATACAATAAGCGAAGAGCTGGCCGCAAGTGGTGAAGGAGTGGAGCTTGACCATATAATTCCAGAGAGCCGTGGAGGGAACAGCTACTTGAGCAATCTGGTGTTGTGTCACAGCAGGTGCAATAGGGGGAAGGGGAACAAGACACCGATTGAATGGCTAACGGAGGAGCAATTTGGGCTGCTCGAACAACGGCTCAAGCACTTGAAGAAAGAGAACGAAGTGAAATGGGACAATCTGCATAAGGAAGCGCCGGATTTGGATGGATTTGTCGAGTCACAGTTGACGGATACGGCATACGCATCTCGGCAGGTGGCGGGCTGGCTGCGAGATGTTTTATACGAAGGAGAGAGAGATGGGAGGCGTCGAGTTTTCACGACAAAGGGACGCTACACGTCAATACTGCGGAGTGACTGGGGACTTATTCCTGATAAAAGCATAAAGAAGAAAGATCGCTCAGACCATCGCAATCACGCATTGGATGCAGTGGTGATTGCTTTGAGCGGACCGGAGCGGCTCAGTCAACTGGCAAAAGCTGCGGAGAAACAAGAGTTAGCCAAATCGGAGGGGTATGAATATCCCAAACGAAAGCGGCTGGAGCCGGCGTGGGGGAATTTTGACTCTTTCAGGGCTAATGTTATGAAGGAGTGGAAGAAGCTTGTTGTTGCACACAGGCCAGAGGGGCGGAAGATAACAGGGTCGCTGCACAATGATACTCAGTTTGGACCGGTAATCGATGAGAGCGGCAATCCAACAGGGGACTTTACAATACGGAAAGCTATCGGAGAGTTGACACATAATCATCTTCGAGTACCGCAGGGCTGGGAGGAGCTTAGGGACCAGCTTGAACAGAGCAAGTCTGAAGTGCAAAGAAGAAGGATGCGGTCGCAAATGCTTAGTCTTGCGGATGTCAAGCCAGGAAAAGCAGGGATAGTACGCGACCGGTGGTTTAGGGAAGAACTGAGGGGGTGGATGCGAAGAAACGGGTTAGACCCGGACAGTTTCGACAAGAACAAGGAAGATAAGAGGAAATTTAAGGAACTGGTGAAAGGTGGTTGCGTTGCTCTGGCAAGTGGGGTACCGGTTCGACGGGTGAGGTTGCTCCGGAGACCTACGGTTATTGAGATTAAGCGGAAGCACTGGGATCCAGAAACGGAGAAGATGGAGTATGACCCGAATCTGAAGTCAAGGAGATATTATGAACCGCAGAACAACCACCATATTGAGATCAGGAAAAATACAAAAGGCAAATGGATTGGGAAGGTAATTAGAAACTTCGATGCAGCTAAACGTGTAAGAGTAAAACCTCCAAGACAAAAGCCACGAGGATGGGCTCCACCATCGGCAGTGAATCGTGAGGACACTAAGCAAGGACGTTTCGTAATGTCACTATCCATCGGTGAAATAGTCTATATGAAACATCCTGAGAACGAAGAGACGGATTACTTTGTTGTATTCAAGATTGATGGAACTGGCTGTATCCATTTCACGCCACACTGGGATGCTGGCAGAGATAAAGAAACGGAGCGGTGCCCGGCACGAGAAGATATTCGGCTATCCGCAGCACAGTTACAAAAACTTGGAGTAGAGGAAGGAGGGCATCCGCAAAAAGTGTGGGTTGGACCATTGGGTGATGTGAAGTTTTTGCAGCTTGACTGAGGATAAGTAACGAAAGTGGCCTCGCGGCATAGCCGATAAGAATATATCGGCATAGGAAGAAGAAAAGCTGAGAGGTCACAAAATGATTAAGCGGATAATCGAGATATCACGTGCACGGACGCGGCTATCGGTCAGATACGGCCAATTGATAATCAAGGAGGAAAGCGAACAGGTCGGCAGCATACCCTGCGAGGATATCGGGGTGCTATTAGTTGACCATCAGGGGACATCATATACACACTGTGTTTTTACCGAACTATTAGAGAAAGGTGCGGCGGTAGTGCTCTGCGGAGGAAACCATCATCCGGCGGGGATGCTTTTGCCGATTGAGAGCAACACGTTACAGACGGAGCGCTTTCGAGAGCAAATAGAAGCGAAGGAGCCGGTCAAGAAGAGATTGTGGAAGCAGATTGTGCGAGCGAAGATTAAGCATCAGGCGAAGGTGGTCGGGCCAGACAGCGACGTTTATAAATCCCTGATGGCGTTGAGGGACAGGGTCCGTTCCGGCGACCCGGATAATATAGAGGCGCAGGCGAGCAGGAAGTACTGGCCTGCATATTTGCAGGACGTGGATTCGACAAGCTCACCACAGGTTCAGTTTCGCAGGGACATTAACGGTTCGCCGCCAAATAATCTTTTGAACTACGGGTATATGGTGATGCGTGCGGCGGTGGCGCGGGCGCTGTGCAGCGCGGGACTTCATCCATCGGTCGGGATTCATCATAGGAATCGATATAACGCATTTTGCTTAGCGGACGATATGGTGGAGCCGTTCAGGGGATTTGTAGAGGCGAAGGTCAGGGATATATGTGAGAGTGAAGGCGTGCCGGATGAACTTACGCAGGAGATTAAGGCGAGAATTCTGGAGGTGCTGTATGAGCCGGTGACAATTGGAGGGTTCAAGGGGCCTTTAATGGTTGGGCTGCATCGGACGATGGCGAGCTTACAACGGTGCTTTGCGGGCGAGCAAAGGTGTGTGGATTTGCCTGAGATATGATACTGAGCGGGTATAGAGCGGTGTGGATATTTACGATGTTCGACTTGCCGACGGATACGAAAAAGGCAAGGAAAGATTATACATATTTTCGGAAAAATCTCTTGAAAGACGGGTTCAGTATGCTACAATATTCGGTGTATGTTCGGCACTGTGCAAGCGAGGAAAACGCAGATGTTCACTACAAAAGAATCCATAATTTTTTGCCTCCCGATGGTGAAGTTCGGCTTATTACTATCACCGATAAGCAGTTTGGGAGGATGCACACTTTTTGGGGAAAAATGCGTAAACCAAGCCCTCCAGCACCGCGGCAACTCGAATTATTTTGACGGGCTTCGCCCGCAAACCCTTAAAAACAAAGGCCTTGCGGGCGAAGCATTGTAACAGATCCGTGCCTGAGTGCAAGCCACAACATCTAAGGCGGTGGGTATCATATTAGTCGAATTGTAACAGATCCGTGCCTGAGTGCAAGCCACAACGAAGTACAAGGGCAATGCATCGTTGAAATCATTG
>Ga0114919_10005182_pt1 | contig 10415 bp, 12 predicted proteins | sample BlataG_FD_88682 | JGI IMG/M metagenome (GOLD analysis project Ga0114919, IMG submission 88682) | Deep subsurface microbial communities from Black Sea to uncover new lineages of life (NeLLi) - Black_00105 metaG | ecosystem: Environmental > Aquatic > Marine > Oceanic > Sediment | place: Atlantic...
ACCGCGGAGGCCACGGAGAGCTGCGCGGAGGTGCGCGCGGTGGTCGGGAGGGTGTCGCCGCTGATCGGGTCGCGGGACTTCGAGGCGTTCGCGGTGGCGACGGCGATGACCGAGTCGCGGTGCCACAGCCGGGCCTGGAACCCGAGCGACGGGCGGGCGGCCCGCGTCGGGAGCGCGCGTTCCTCCCGGTGGGCGGAGGCGTGGGCGCCGCTGCCGGCGTACCAGTGGGGCAGCGGGGGCCTGTACGGGTTCTTGCCGACCACGGCGCTGTCGGGGTGCGCGAGCTGGTGCGACCCGGCGTGGATCTTCGACCCGGCGATCAGCACGCTGCTGCTCGCGGAGTACGCCCGCTCGATCGGCCGCAACTACCTGTCGCGCTTGCCGCCCGAGAAGCGGACGTGGTTCGCCGTTCGCAAGTCGATGGCGGGCCTGGAGTACCTGTACGACGTGGACGATCAGCTCGACGAGAGCCGCAGGATGCGGGAGCGGTTCGAGTCGCGACTCGTCGCGGCTGGCTTCGATCCTGGCTTGGCGGATCGGCGAGTGGATCTGCGGCGCTTCCCTGGCTTCGAGGTGGCGCTTCGCGACCTTGTGCAGAACAGCGGTTCGTGAGAGGAACGTGGCAAACCCCCATGAGCATCGAGCATCGTGAGGTCCCGGACACGGACGTCCAAGTCCATCTTGCAGGAGGCCAGGTGATCCGCATCCAGTCGTTGCAGGCGCTCTTGGCGATGCTGGTGCTGGCCCTGGGCTTCATGGTCTGGGACAAGTTCAACAGCCTCCAGCAGCAGGTGGCGGACATCTCGCAGGATCAGAGCGAGTCGATCCGCAACCTGAGCGACAAGGTCAACACGCTCACGAACGCGCTCGACTCGGCCACCAAGCAGCAGACGGAGGCCAGCAAGTCGCTGGACGAACGGCTCGACAAGGTGGAGACTCGACTCGACGCCCTCGAACGGAGACGCAAGTGATGCGAGCACGATTCACCCGCAGCAACCCCGCCACTCCCGCCGAGCCTGCGCGCCGCAACAGCGGCGGGGGGACCACGTCGATCCCGTGGGGGACGATCTTGACGACGAGCGCCGTGACGGCGGTGGTGACGTTCGCGGCGGTCGAGTTCGCGCGGCCGTTCGTGAAGAAGCTCCGCGACAAGACGGTGGGGAACGACGAGGAGGACTCGCAGGTGAACCCGATGGCGTCGATGATGTCGCTGCCGATGTTCTGGACGGGGAACCCGATGACGATGCCCACGCCGGGCAAGGGGCGCGCGACGCCGCACCACCCGATGATGGACTACATGCAGCCGCCCGCGCTGCCGGCCCCGCAGCCGGTCATGGTGCAGCAGCAGGGTCCGAGCACCGACACGATGATGTCGCTGCTGGAGACGCAGATCCGAGCGAACGCCGAGAAGGACGCGCAGATCCGGGAGCTTCGGGAGAGCCTGGAGCACCAAGACCGGATGATGCAGCAGCCGGCCTATGACCCGAGGGCAAGCCTCATGGGGGACATGGACTACGATGCCTGATCTCGGCTACACGATCACGCCTGGTCACTTGACGAGCTTCGGGCGCGGGATCTCCGGCGCGGGGCACGGTGTCAAGGCGTCGAACATGGACGGCCTGTCCGATCGAGGCAGGGCTGTCTGGCAGAGCTTGTATGAACAGGCTGCTGCGTACTACAGCGACGAGGAACACGCCCACAACTGCGCATGGAAGGGCGTGCGTTGGCTGTATTCACGAAACATGTTCGCCGGATGGCGATCACGGCCCGACGGAGAGCGAACGCCTCTCTTGGATCGGCTACCGGATCCCGGGAACATGGTCGTGCTTGGACGCATGATCGAATGGGTCTGCATCCAAGGGCTTGAGGCAGGCGCACCGGAGCTTGTGGTTCAGAGGTTCGAGGGGGCCGATCCCCCTGACCTGCTGTGGTCGCGCACGCAGAACATGCTCGTGTGCGTGCCCAAGCTCCCACCCGCGACGCTCGACACGATGCGCAAGTCGGTCCCTGGACCGTTGCGATCGGTCGCCAAGGAGTCGAAGGGCTGGGCCCAGCGTCCAGCATACGGCCACCTCGTCGCGGAGATCGAGGCGTTCCCGCTCCAGTTCTTCGGGCTGGCGGACAGCATCGCCTATCGTTCGGACAAGTGGACCAAGCGGTCCTCGTCTCGCGGGCTCCGCGGGCAGCAAGAATACATCCATCAGTTCGGCGACGACGTCGTGTGCCTGCAAGGGAACGGCAAGCCTCCGAGCTGCGTGGTGTTCTACGGCGGGGCGATGGACGTCGAGCCCCGCGGCATCGTCAACTGAAAGGCAGGTCATGGCCCTCGACCCCAAGACCCTCGCGATCGGAGTCGCCGTTGCCGGCGTCGGCATCTACGCGGTGACGCGCAAGCCGAAGAAGAAGAAGAAGGCCGCCCCGGTCGCGCCTGCGCCCGAGGATGTCACTCCGGTGACCGGGGTGACCGGGCCGTCGGGGCAGCCGATCTACGTCGGCACCGCGGTTCCGGCGGACCCTGCGCTCGTGCAGCAGCTTGGTCTGGATCCGAAGGAGCCTCCGATGGTCCATCTGACCCCGGAGGGCCAGGAGATCCTGCTCAACACGCTGGACAGCGAGTACCGCGAGGTCGCGCAGCCTCGCGGGTCGGCGATCCGCCGTTCGGTCGCGGCGATCTTCCCGAACGCCAACTTTGACCGGGACATCTCGACGCTGCCCGAAGTGTTCCGTCGGGTCTACGACACCGCGAAGGCGATGGCGGCGGCCTACGAGAACGCGACGTTTGGGCGCCTGCGCACCGACCTTCCGCCGCAGGGTTCCAACCTCGTGTTCCGCCAGCAGCTCAGCCTGATGCCGCTGCTGGACGTGCGCCTGTCGCCGAAGCAGGTCGTGCAGGTGGCCGCGTCGGATCCTGCCGGCGAGTACGCCGAGCTGGTTCATGTGGAGGCCGTCGAGCCCGATGCCACCAAGCCTGGCGCCTACAAGATGCGGGTGATCCCCAGCTTCCGGGGCTTCGACGTGACGCCGAAGCTGGCGAGCTTCCACGGCGTCGCGGTCGAGCAGGTGATTCCGGTGTCGGCCGAAAACATCCTCACGATCTTCCCGCTGGAGGGGTGAACCGATGCTGATGCTGCTTGCACCCTGGGCGACCGCGGTGGCGGTGGCCTATGCGGCAACGAGAAACCCGAGGGCCAAGAACCCCGCGTCTCGGGTGGCCGCTCGCGGCTTGAAGCAGGGGCGCAGGGGGGTCGAGCGTAACGGCCCTTGGAAGCGTCCCAGCGCCGAGTGCCACTCGATCAGGCTCAAGAACAGGTGGAAGCTGGTGTGCAGCGATCCGGGCGATCCGAGCACGAGGCTCGGGCGCCCGTACACGGGCCCGACCGAGCCGATTACCCGGTCGATCCCGATCGCTCGGGTGAACGCGGCCCCGCTGCTGAGCCGCTGGTCGATCGTGCCGAGTGAGGGGCGGGACTCGCTCATGGCGAGCCTGGCCGCGCTCGGCTACCACGGGATGCGGCTCGCGTGCGCGGTGCGGCTGTTCCAGGCGGAGTTCAACGCCTGGTCCCTGTACCTGGAGGACGAGGGTGTGCAGGTCGAAGCACCTCGCGAGCTTCCCTTGACGGGAATGTTGGACGCTGCGACCGAGGCGGCCATCGCCCGTGCCCGTGCGGCGGAGCCCTTCTATCAGGTCCCGTGGCACGAGCAAGTGCGGATTGCCGTCGATTCGCTGGAGCGCGCATGAGCACCGACTACAAGGGCGAGTTCATGCTGGACGCGATCATCGATCAGCGTGCGCGCGTCGACTACCTGGGCGACGCCTATGACCTGGACCCGTCGATCAACCGGCTGTTCGACGTGGTCGGCGCGAGCCAGATGGCGTTCATCCTGATCGGGCGGCTGCAAGAGTACGCCTCCGCGATCGGGAGCCGGTACTACATGGAGCAGGCCGAGCGGGAGCGCGAGGCCGCCGAGGAGCAGTCGGCCCGGCGCATGGGATACGACGGTCGCATCACCTCCAACCCCGGGCCCTCGGGCCGTAGGATCCGATGACGTTCTTCGCAAAGAAAGCCGGAAACAAGCGGTATCAGTCTCTCACGAACGTGCTGCTCGACATCGAGGGCACGATCGTCGAGGCCACCGACGGCGGGCCCTTCGGGCCCGGCGGCAACACGATCGCGGTCCAGGATGACGGAGCGTCGGTCAACCCGGCCGCGACCACGCTCAACTTCACGGGCACGGGCGTGACGGCGACCAACGGGGCGCCTGGGGTGGTCGACGTCGCGATCCCCGCGGCGCCTGTCCAGAACGGCCTGAACCTAGGTACAAATCCTCCGAACGGCGAGGTGTTCTCCTCGCTCAACGCGGGGAACCTGGAGTTTCGGGCCATCGCGCCAGGGCCAGGTATTGCGCTCGTCCAGACCCCTTCGCTCATCACCCTGCGCTCGGCGTTGGTGCTGACGCCGATTCGCTCGACGGCGGGGATGCAGGCTTTGCCGCTCATGCAGCGCCAGCTCTACGATGCGTCGGCGCTGGCCCCACTTGCCCTGACGCTCCAGTTCCCCGCGACTCCGCAGCCGGATGACATGGTGGCCGTGAAGGAGGTGGGCAACAGCTTCGTTCCCGTCGTGATCAACGGCAACGGCACCAACGTCGAGGGCGTGTTCACGCCTTCGGCCGCATCGTTCAACCTGGGACTGCCGCGGGTGGCGCTGACCTGGCAGTACGACGGCCTGGGCATGATCTGGCGCATCGTCTGAGGTGACTTATGAGCTTCGTCCGTCCCACGTCCAGTCTGTTCGTCTCGTCACCGGATGACCTTCCTCCGCCCGTCGCGGGCGTCCGCACGCTGCCGGAGAACAGCATCGTCGTGATCGAGGGCGAGGTCACGCTCCCGAACGGCGAACGGATCGTGGTGCCCGACACGTCGATCCTGCGGGGCCGCGACGCGGACTTCGACGGGCTCATCGGCAACGTCGACGCGCCGCTGATCGACACCGGCGACGACGGCATCGTCGTCAACCGGCTGTTCCTGCGCAACTTCAACGCGGGCGTGAACGCCTACTGCGTGCGCGGCACGAGCACGTCGGGACAGCGGCCGACGCGGCTGGATAATCTGTCGGTCGGCGGCAACCGTGGCATCTTGCTGGAGAACGTGGTCTTTCCCGCGGTGCTCGGGGTGCTGAACCGCTGCGACGTCGTGGGCATGAGCTTGCGGGGGAACGTGACCAACCTGCTCGTCGAGCAGTTCGTCATGGTCACGCCGACGCCGGGGGCGGTGGGCATCGACATCGAGCCGGGCTCCGTGCCCCCAACCGTGGTGAACGCCGCACGGTTCTCGGAAAGCTCGTTCCTGTTCCTTGACCCGATGCAGATCGGCATCCGGCGCGACATGAGCGCCATGATCAACAACATCGCGCTGTTCGACAACACGTTCTTTTCGGTGGTGTTGGGCGGCACCCCTACGACGGGAATCACGCCGGATGGCCAGCCCGACGTGCTGGTGTTCACCAACTTCGGCGTGCCGGATAGCAAGATCGGCGGGAACATGGGCATCCCCGCGAACCCTCTTTTGCGGGACACGACATTTCCCGCCATCAATCAGTTCGTCCCCGTAGGCAACGGCACCGCCAACCACCCGCCCTACGTTCTCGACCCCGCATCGGCCAGAGTCGCCATCAACCCCCCCGCGCCCACGCAGGCGCAGCTCCAAACGCTCGAATACACCGGCACCGAGCCCACCAACGCGACGATCTTCGCCTCGATGTCGGTGTCCTCCCCGGTCTTTGGAGGCAGCGATTTCAGCGGGCGGGTCGTGGTGCTGCCCGCCGGAGGAGGCCCGGCTGTGCCGCTTTCGCCATCGTTCCGCTCCAGCACCGGAGGTGCGATCAACTCGGCGAACACCATCGCGTTCCAGGTGTCGAGCATCTTGCAGCCAGGCGACCGGCTCCAGTTGCAGATTGCCAACAACACTCCGGGCGCAGCCCCGTTGGACGTACTGGCCTGCAACGTCGGGTTCATCGGCACTTGAACCATGTCCTACGCTCCCTCTGACGTCCCCCCGACCCTCGTCTGGCGTCCCGGCTCCGGGCTGTCGGGGCCGATGGTCTACGACGACTTCGTCGAGCTGGCGGCTGCGTGCGCCTCGACACCGACGGTGATCGAGGTGCAGTGCGACGGCTCGCTACAGCCTCCAGGGACCGACCTGATCCTGCCGGCCGGGACGTTCGATCTGAACGGCGCGATCTTGACTGGGCCGCGCAACTTGGTGCAGGGGCTCACGCCGATCCCCGACCCGACGCCGGTCAGGGTGATCGGCCTCAACGGCACGACGCTGCGCGGGGTGGGAGGGGCGCGCGATGGGATCTTCCTCGTCAACGCTCAAAGCACGCAGCCGGTGGTCGAGATCGTCAACTTCGGCGTGTGGGCGCAGGCGCTCTCGGGATTGATCGGCGCGAACGGCCCTGTGCTTGGACCGCTGGGCAGCATGATCGCCTTCTTGGAGGCCGGGTGTCAGTGGGACAATGAGGGGTACGCGGCCGTCGAGCTGACCGCACCGGATGCCGTGCTTCAAGCCCTGGTGGGGCCCGACTCGTACATTGACGATAATGCCGTGCTCGCGCCGCTTCCCGGCCAGACGGTCGAGCTGGGGAGATCGACGATCACGTCGCGGGTCGGGCCCCAGCCCGGCGTCGTCAACCTGCTCGTTCAGACCGACGGCGAGCTGGAGAATCTGCGCTTCAACGGGCCCTTTGGTGCGTTTGAGGCGCCGCCGGACCCGGCAAACATGCAGGACGCATGGAACCGGCTCGTTTCGCAGGTCGTCGTGATGCTCGGGCGCCCGATCAGCCTCAACAGCCCAGTGCTCGGAGCCGCTTCCGGTCGTGCTGACGTTCCCCGCCGACGATGGCGCCGTCCTTGCCACTCAGCGCGCCTATTTCATCGACACGACGGCGCTTAATGGCAACGTCAACCTTCCGCCTGCGGAGGGTGCCCAGGGTCGCATCTTCGTGAAGAACACCGGCAACCAGACCCTCGCTGTGAACCCGTCTCCAGGCTCTCCAGGCGACACCATCGACGGAGAGCCGATCCTGGAGTTGGTCAACCCGAACGAGTCGGTGATCCTGATCTCCAATGGGTCGAGCGTGTGGGGGGTGTTCTGATGGCGCACAACCTCCAGCCACTCCTCCTCGTGTTCGGCGCGCGGCAGATCGCCACGAGCGCCGCACGCCGTTGGCTCTACAACGGGTTCGTGAACGCGACCGCGGTCACCACACCGCTCGCCGTGCCGACCGGAAGGAGGCGCCATATCTCGCGGGTGCTCGTGAAGCAGAGGACCGGCGGCGCCGGCACGGCGGGCATCTTGCTCACCTACCGGGTGCTGGTGAACGGTGCGAACACGGCCGCCGAGGTCACGTTCCCCATCGGAACCGCGGGCTCTCAGGCGCTCGTCCTTCCGGCCGGAGGCGAGGTTCTGGTGCCCGACGATGCACTGCTGGCGGTGGTCGCCGACAAGACCGCGAACATCACGTCGAGCCCACTCGACATCGCCGTGTCCGTGGAGCTGATCTGATGCCGACGTACCGCTACCGCTTCTCGTGGGGCATCGACAAGGGCTTGCTTCCCGAGCAGGTCAACGGCAAGCCGCAGGTCGTCGCGATGTCCTCGTGCCAGTTCTTCGTGGACGTCGGGGTCGACGACAAGGACGACAAGGGCGACCTCGACGTGTTCATGCGCGACTCGGGGTTCATGTTCGAGCGCGAGATCGACGACTCCGCGAAGGACCCGCCGCCGAACCTCACGCTTCCGAGCCCGGACGGCTCTCGTTGGGAGATCCTGGTGGGAGACGACGGTTCCTTGACCACCCGGGCGATCAACACGTAGATCGTGAGTGCCATGCTCCGCGGCTCAACTCCGGCGCTGTTGGCCGCGGCTCTGGTCGGGGCCGGGGTGGTCGTCGTCGCGACCCGTCGGCCGCCGCGCCGCGCTGCGCCCCCGGTGAAGCCTCGCGACCCGGGAGACGAGCCGCAGGTTCCCCCGCAGCCGCCGGCGGACAGCGCGGAGCTGTGGGAGCGCGAGCGCAAGGTCGCGCCGCTCCCGTCGGTCCTGGATGTGGCCGCGGAGCCCGAGGAGCCGGCGTTCGACGACGGGACGCCGGGCGCGCGCAGGGCCGCCAAGCTCCCGCCGCGGGGCGTCGGCGACCTTCTCGAAGGGGAGTTCGCCCCGGTCGACCGCGGCGCCCCGCTTGCGCCTGCGACCACGGAGTCGCTGTGGCCCGTCAGGACCAAGGCTCGCAGCTACTTGCAGGTGAGCTACTGGTCCGGCAAGGGCGTGCGGGGGCGCTCTGGCAACGCCTTCGGCGCCAAGCGCAAGGACGGCGACGGACGGCTCATGTACCACGCCGGCATGGACCTCGGGGGCGACGAGGGCGATGTCGTCGTCGCGCCGGAGGCCGGCACCGTCGTCGACATCGTCAAGTTCTACCACGGGACCTGGGCGGTCTACCTGCGCGTCGCTGGCGACCTGGTGATCAACCTCGGCGAGATCGCCTATCCGAGCTGGCGCGAGTTCGGGATCAAGCCCGGCTCGGTGGTCGAGCGCGGACAGCCTGTCGCGAGGATCGGGAAGATGCTCCAGGACTCGATGCTGCACGTCGAGACGTGGGACGGATCGGGTATGAGCGACGAGGCCATGCGCACCTATCTGCGCGAGGGCTTGGGCAAGGGCTTGCTCGTGTGGCGCGACCGGACGTCGCCACCTGACCGGCTGCTCGACCCCAGCGCCTATCTACTCCAAGCGTCCGAGAACCAGTACCTCCGCGACCAAGGCGCCGCGTGAATCGGAGTGAACCATGACGTTTTTCGCAAAGAAAGCCGGCAACAAGCGGTACCAGTCTCTCACGAACGTGCTCCTCGACATCGAGGGCACGGTGGTGGAGGCCACGGATGGTGGACCTATCGGCCCTGGCGGCGGTGGGGTCACGACGATCCAAGACGAGGGGATGACCGTTGAGAACGCGGCCACCACCCTCAACTTCACGGGCGCCGGGGTGACGGCGTCGCAGACGTCGCCCGGCGTGGTGGAGGTGGTGGTCCCCGGCGGCGCCGGTGTCACCGATGCGATCAACCTCGCCTCGACCCCTCCGGGGGCCCCGGTGTTCCAGCAGAACAACGGCGGCGTGCTGGAGTTCAACGTGCTGCTCGGTGGCAACGGCATCGGGATCGGCACCAACCCTGGAGTGATCGAGATCGCAAGCGCCGTGATCGGCAACAACGTCGGCGGCGGCGCCGAGGTGTACCAGGGCAACACGGGGGCCAACCTCGACTTCCGCACCATCGTCGCGGGCTCGAACGTCACCGTGACGCAGAACGCGGACACGATCGAGATCGCCGCCGCGGTGGGCTCCGGCGGCCCCGAGCCCGTCACCGACTTCACGATCCCGGCGGTCCCGCAGGTCGGATACGACGAGATCACGCTCGTGCTCCCGCAGCGGGCGGTCGATCAGGACTTCACCGGGTCGCCGACGCCGCTGCGCCTGTCGCTCCCGGCGATCAACATCCCCGCCGACGCGGGGCGCCGGCTTGGCTTGGTGCTCCCCGGCGGCAATCCGACCAAGGACCTCCAGGTGCGAACCATCGACAACTTCGTCGGGCCGGATGGTGAGTTATACACCCCTGGGATCTGGACGTTTGCGGTGGTCGGCGACTTCGCCAACTACACGACCCTCAACTGGGAGGCCGCTGACGGCACCGTCTCCTTCCCAACCCCTCCGGCTCAGATCACGTCCATCACGCCGGACTCGATCGTTACAGGCGCCCTCCCGGTCAACGTGATCATCACGGGAACCGGCGGGGTGATCCCGGCGCTGGCCGACATCCAGGTGTTCTTCTTCCCGTCGCAGAGCGGACCCCCAGTGTCGGCGATGGTGAACGTCAACGCGGCGAACCAGCCTGGCGGGCCGAATACCCCCTGGAGCATCGATCTCACCATCACGACGATTGACCCGACCCCGCCTGGCGCCCAGCCGTATAGCGTCAGCATTGTGGACGCCATCAATGGCCCGTTTGCGGATCTGTACCAGGCGTTCGCCGTCGACCTCCCGGGTCCGGTCACGCCTTTTCAGCCGTCTCCGAACATCTGGATGTTCGACTGGAACGTGCAGGGCAGCGGCGCGGCTCCAGGCGGAGACCTGTTCCGGTTCAGCGTGGGTCCGGCGGGCACCAACGCTGTGTTCACCGGGCCCGATGCGCTGGCGGACGCGCTGGCGGCTGCCGGCGCCGCGGCGGCCATTGAGGGCCAGGCCATCGTGGTGATCCTGCCGGGAACCTACACCACGCCCACTGGCAACTGGACGATCCCCCGCAACGTGCAGGTGACGGGGTTCGCAGCGCGTCGAAGCCTCGTGCGCCTGTTCGGCTCTG
>Ga0114919_10005183_pt1 | contig 10415 bp, 8 predicted proteins | sample BlataG_FD_88682 | JGI IMG/M metagenome (GOLD analysis project Ga0114919, IMG submission 88682) | Deep subsurface microbial communities from Black Sea to uncover new lineages of life (NeLLi) - Black_00105 metaG | ecosystem: Environmental > Aquatic > Marine > Oceanic > Sediment | place: Atlantic...
ATTGAATATGAACTGTTGCAGAAAGTCAGAAGTTTAGGCATAAATGCCCCTGAGCCGGTTGCCTTTGCTTATCGAGGCCGCCTGTTCTATCAATGTTGGCTGGTAACCCGAGAGATCCAAGATCATCAAACACTTGTCCAAATAAGTCGTTCAAATGAAGAACAGGCTCGTATGGCAATGAAAGCGGTCGTCAAGCAAGTTTCAATGCTCATAAAAAATAAAATTTTACATGCCGATTTACATCCCGGCAATGTAATAGTGGACAATCAAAACCAAGTTTACCTTCTTGATTTTGACAAGGGTGGTGTTTTTCCCGGAGATAAAAATGCGCTAAGAACTCGATACCTGCGTCGCTGGAATCGGGCAATACAAAAGCATGGGCTACCGGAGATGCTCAGTGAAGTTAATGGGTTTAAGTCTCTTTAATCATTACAAATAGAAATAGTTTGGGTCATTGGTATTTGGAATTTAAGACCTGCCCGCTCGTGCCTTGCAATGGCAGGCGGGTTTGTTTGGAATTTGATGCTTGAGATTTGGGATTTCAAAAAATTCTTGGATGGTTATTAGTTTCGTTATGGATACAGCCGCCTCTAAAATACCAGCTTCAGCACCTTCGATCCTCATCATTCTGATGGGGTCTATAGGAGATGTGGCGCGGGGTCTGTGCCTGGTGTCACATATCAAAAACAATCTGCCGGGAAGCAGGGTAACATGGCTGGTAGAGCCGATATGTGCAAAATTGGTTGACGTTCACCCTTTGATTGACAAAATGATCGTTTTTAACAGACCCATGAATATTTTGGGGATACGGGATCTGTATAAAAACCTATCCCGTGAACACTTCGACATCACACTCGATCTCCAGCGTCACTTAAAGAGCGGCTTTTTCTCGTTTCTTTCCGGAGCGAAAAGACGAATCGGTTTTAACCGCCGCAATGCAGGGGAATTTAACTGGATCTTTAATAATGAACATATCCCCTATTCCAGCGATGAGCTTGATCTGCCCAAATTGCATCATTATCTTAAATTTACAGAATACTTGGGGTTATCTGAGCCGGCTTCCCTGGACTTCGGTTTTTCCTGCCTTGATGAAAAATCTAATCTACCGGATATTGTAGCTAAAACAAGTAAACCCTTTATCGCAGTTGTAATGGGATCATCCTGGGAATCCAAAGACTGGTTTTTTGAAGGATACTATCGACTGGCAAAAAATATTCTTTCTTCAATGAAATGGCGGGTTGTGCTGCTTGGTGATCGTTCACAAGTATCATCTGCAAAAAAACTGTGCCAAAAACTTGGTTCACATGAATTAATTAATCTTGTAGGAAAAACGTCGATTCTTGATCTTGTGGCCGTGCTTAAGGCCGCTGCGGCCGGTGTGGGACCGGACTCGGGGCCGGGTCATCTGGCAGCAGCGGTGGGAACTCCCTATGTGACACTTTTCGGTCCAACATCTCCGAGACGGGCATCACCCTATAAATGTGAACACCTTGTTGTTCAATCCGGGGTAAGCTGTGTTTCCTGTTATAAAAAGAAATGCCCTGACCTGGACAGGATATGTATGCGCCATATCAGCGTTGAATCGGTCCAGGAAAAACTTTCTTTAGCACTTGGAACTGTTGGTGCCTAAACGTCTCTAAATTTCTATCCTGTTATAAGTCCCTGGAGCCGGCTTTTAATGAAGGATTTAAAATCAATGTCGTTTTCACCAAAGGAAATCTCTATCCCGATGATAATCAAGTGGATGGGCCATTTTATTTTATGAGCAATCCGGACATAATCTTTTTCTGTGGTAAAAATAAATTCAACCGATAGATCCATTGCTGATTTTACAATTTCATCAAGTTCTCTATTCGAATACGGGTGATGGTCCGGGAATCCTGAAAAATTTTCTAATTTACACTTGAAACTCTCAATTGTTCGGCGAAAATCATCATTGCTTGCTATCCCGGAAAAAGCAGAGACTCTTTTACTTTTAAAGATATCAAAATCGTACTTGGATGAAATATTTAGTCTATCCGGCGATTCCAGGCTGTTTCCTGTAACAATTTTATAAATATATGGGGTATGAAATGAATGAAAAATCGGCTTTCTCGGAACAACGCTTTTTATTTGGTCCAAAGCTGCCGGCTTTCCGACATCCGATCTGGTTAAAATTACAGCGTCTCCCCGCAGTAAAGCAGAAACTGTTTCCCTTAAGGTGCCTCTAGGAAAAAGATAGGTATTACCAAACGGCTTTTTACTGTCTAAAAGAACCAGGTCTATATCTCGATTGAGCTTTAAATGTTGAAATGCATCATCAAGCAGTAAAACATCCGGTTTAAATTCCTGTATCGCCAATATACCGGCCTTAAAACGGTTTTGACCCACAATAACAGGAACCGTTTTTAGTCTCCGAGCTATCATAAATGGCTCATCGCCTGCTTTATCCGGCCCCATACAAATTATACGCCCGTCACATACGACGCCACCGATCTTCTCTGCTTCGCCTTTATATCCCCTGCTAATAATTGCAACACCATACCCGAGATGCTGTATGAACTCCGCGATATAAATCGTCATGGGTGTTTTTCCTGACCCGCCAACGGTAATGTTACCGATGGAAATAACCGGGCATGGGAGTCTTTTTGACTGCAAAAGACCTTTTTTGTATAAAGTTTCCCTCAGCTTAACTATTCCACCGTAACCAATTGATATTGCAAAAAGAAAGGGTTTAAGGAGCAAGGATCCGCTTTCCCCTCCGCCAGTCATAATCGCTTGGATCTTTCTCTTAACATTTCCTGGAATCGCCGTCATTTTGTCTGTATCCCGGTTGGCATAGGCTGTTTAGGACCTTAAGATGTAGAATAGATAAAGGTAAAAAAATAAAACATAAAGAAGCAGACGAGCATGGCTATAAAGTTCCAGTGCCCGTTGTTTTTCAAAAGAAGGTTCCACCTGAAAAAGCATAATGATTCCCAATCAACCGCTTTAAGGGATGGCACAAAACGGTTTACCTTTTGGCAATATTTTCTATATGATTCTCCAAACAATGGCTGTAATTTAGCTTCTTCTCGTTTTACACGATTGACCATATAAAAATAATAAACCACAATAAAAATAAGGATTATCCAACCATTGCCCGCAAGGAGCAAAACACCGAGCAACAAAAAGAAGCGGCCGATGTACATCGGATTTCTCATCAACATATAAGGCCCTTTAACAGCGAGCATTCTATTTTTATCCAAAGAAGAGAAGCACCAAAGTTGAATCAATTCACCAAAGAGAGCCACTATACATCCAACCGCAAACCAAGCAGGCTTTATGTTCAGAATTAAAATTACGACGGCAATCAAAAAAATCGGATACCGTAATTTTAATAAAACATATCTGAGTCTTTTGCTGTTGAAAATATCGTGGATCCGGTCCACTACATTATTTACCATTTTACCTCCCTTAAAGATAATGGAGTTATAAAGCCAAATCTCATACAATTTTCTTCAAGATTTTGCGCAGTCTATCTCTGATAACCCTGACACCTCTTTCCATATGGCTCCGTTGCGCATACTGTCTTTTTTCTTCCAGGGCCAAAGTTTCAGGCACATAGCTCATTTTCAATTTGATAATGGCAAAGTAATCATCCAGAACAAATCTCAGATAGATGCGATTCAGCGGAAAAAATCTGAATTCCTTTTCGGATATGGCAGCACTCCAGTCCACGATGTAAGGTCGGCCGTCATGTCCTACCAAGACATTGGCTCCATTTTTTAAATCACAATGTGCAAGGCCCCTTCTGTGAAAACTGTCAACTATGTTTTTTAGATCATCAAAAAAAGTCTCTGGTAGCTTCATATCCTTATTATGTTTTTTCAAAGGTCGGCTGGGTATCTCTTCAAGTGCCAGAGCGAGCCCATTAATAACCCTATAGCAAGTCGGAACACCTATAAGACCCTGCAGTTTTTTATAAGCCCTGCGTTCACGCCATATTAAAAATCGCCCGATTATGTTTCGGTAAAGAAACCTGGTGTTGCTGAAATCTTTTACAACGGTCCTTACCCCCTTTTCTTCTACCACCCAAATGACAGGTCTTGTGTTGGATGAATGCCTTAGAATTTCACAATGGTTTTCGGGCAGGCTGGAGAGTTTTAAAGATTCTAACATGTTCGCTTATGCTTTTTGAAAACGCTTATGATTCCAAACTGATATGTTTATTTGCTTTTTCTTGATATTTTTTTTTACTCTATTCATTATTTCAAAAAAACAAGTATGCCAAAGCATAAAAAAACAAGGTTCGCAGCCCAAGCAGCCATGAAAGGGGGAAGCATTTCTCCATATCCAATGGATAGGCAAAAGCTGTAGAATATCCAATAAAAAAATGCCATACAAATACCGTAAAATATGCTAACGGAAAGACTTTCCTTTAGCTTACTTCTACTCGAAATGCCCGCCCCCACCAGGCACATGATGAAACTGACAAAAGGAAATGCCAGTTTGGCATACAGATCTACTTTATAGACAGAAGCATCGTAACCTTCGTTTTCAATATTTTTAATATATGCAAGCAGCTCCAGAAAACCCATTTCCTCTGACTTCTTGGCCACCCTCTTTATATCCTCGGGCAAAAACTTGCCCGGCTCCTCCCGCTCTTCAAGGAATGTAACCCGATAATGGTTACTTTCTTTATCAAGCTTTTGCTCCATAATACCATAGAAAATCCATTTTCCTTTTTTGAAGACACCCTTTTTAGCATCAACCCGCCGGGTTAACCTAAAATCATTATCAAAAAAATTAAGGGTGACCCCTAAAATAGTACTGTTTGCAGGATTATAATACGTAATATGGCATATCACACGGTTACCCTTAATCCATATATTCTTCCCCTTAGATATAACGGCAGATTCTTTCTTAACCTCCGCATTCCAGATCCTGTTGGCCTTACTTATGGTAATCGGCACAATCAACTCCGATAATAAAAAAATGATAATACTTAATAATAATCCTATCAATACAACCGGCCCTAAAAGGTAGGTGATACTTACGCCGCTGCTTTTTAAAGCAATGATCTCATTGTTCTTGTTCATCAGACCAAAAACAATACTAACCGCCAGAAGTATACCAAGCGGCGCTATTTGGACAATTATCATCGGTACTTTAAGCTGATAAAAGCTTATAATTTTTGGAAATGGAAGATCTGCTTCTAAAAAATTATCTATCCTTTGAAAAAAATCGACCGCCAAATATATTCCGACCACCGTTAATAAAACAATACCAAAGTATTTAAAAATCTCCTTGGTCAGATATTTTTCAATTAAGGACATAATATTAACAAGTTAGGAATTTGGACTAACCCCCTCTGAGTCCGGATAAGCGCGACGTAATCCCTTTTAACAGATTCGAAATAGGACCAATCCTCAATTGACGCTCATTGGCTGTTTTAACGAGAAGATACAGTCCTAGACTGCCCATCACAATGTTCGGAAACCACATTCCTATGACCGGCGGACAGGCACCTGTTTCACCAAAAACCAACCCTGCAGTTAACAACAGGTAATAAATCAAAAAGAAGATCATACCCAGCACCAAGCCGAATGATTTTTTTGTAGACCCGGATTGTATGCCTAATGGAACCGCCAGAAGCCCGAGGGCAAAACATGCAATTGGAATTGAAAATTTCTCGTGCAACTCCATCAGTGCATTATAATAGTTACTATCTCTCCGGGTGCTATTGTTCAAATAATTCCGCAATTCAACAAGATTCATCTCTTTTCTATGTTTCGGCCCTTGTTTCAAGCTCGAAGCCACCTGCTCAATATCCAGCCGAAGCTCATAGGTTTCAAAATCAATGTAATTTGTCGATCTGTTTTTAACATCAACTTGATATATAACGCCGTTGTAAAGCAATAAATGATAAACGTACTCGTCGGGTTCACTGAATAGTTTCCCCCTTGGCGCCACCACGGTGCTGACAATATTTTGAGTTCTTTTATCTTCAATGAAAATATCTTGAAGCTCTTTAGTTTTAGGATCTATCTTGTGAATGTAAAGCACCACGTCTTTAAAACTGTCATTGAATGTCCTGTCCTTAAGTCCAATTTCAAGATTGGATGAAACGATTTTGTATGTCAGTTCTTTGAAAGCTAATCTTCCCCACGGCATTCCATATACTGTCATAAAAAGTGTAAGTAAACACCCTAATAGACAAAATAACATTGCCGGTGGCAACAACCCGTAGATGCTCATGCCACTGGTTTTTAGTGCAACAATCTCATTGTCGCCGGACAATCGGAGGAAAGTGAGAAGAACCGCTATCATGATTGACATGGGTATTACATAGGTGAGGAAATACGGGGTTGAATACGCAAGCATTATAAGGACCGTAAACACACCCACACGGTAATTTACAACCATGTTCGTCACTTTAAGCATCTCTACCATCAGAAAGACAAAAGTAAAAAACATCAGATTGATGACAAAAGGAGGAATCATCTCTTTGAATACATATCTATATATAATGGAACTAATTTTCATAAAAGTTTCAGGGAAGCTTATTTGTGATAATGACACATTACATAATACATCTATGGGCGCAGTCTTGTCATGGAAATTTGTTTCAATTTTTATTCAAATTATATCGAAAAAGACTTGCCGGCATGTTTTCTTACGGTGAATTCTTCCGGAGCTTCTTTTGTACTGCTGTTATCGAATTGCATCTGGTAAAGTTTAAAATATTCTCCTCGTCGAGCGATCAGCTCTTCATGTTTCCCCTCTTCTGCGATTCGGCCGTCAACGATAACGGCTATACGGTCGGCATAAGCAATGGTTGAAAGCCTGTGCGCAATCACAAAGGTTGTTCGTCCCTTCATCAGGTTTTCCAGAGCTTTCTGAACCAGTGTTTCCGATTCTGCATCGAGTGAAGAAGTCGCCTCATCCAGTATTAAAATAGGAGCATCCTTTAATAACGCACGAGCGATACAGATTCTCTGTTTTTCCCCTCCGGATAAACGCCCACCAAGTTCTCCAATATTTGTATCAAAGCCATCTGGAAAGTTCTGTATAAACTCATAAGTATAAGCTGCACGAGCAGCATTTTCTATATCTTTTTCAGATGCATTTTGGTTTCCGTAAGCAATATTGTTCCGAACAGTATCATTAAAAAGTATGGGTTCCTGAGTAACGATGGCAATCTGGTCCCTGAGTGAAGATATTGAAGCATCTCTAATATCAATGTCATCAATGAGGATAACCCCTTTGCTTACGTCATAAAATCTGGGAATCAGGTTAACCATAGAAGTTTTTCCGCCGCCGCTCATTCCAACGAACGCAAGGACTTCCCCGGCCTTGACATCCAGGTTAACGTTTTTTAAAACTATTGTGTCATCATATTTGAAATACACATTTTTAAAAATAACGTGGTGAGGGCCGCGCTTAAACATAACAGGATTGGGTATCTCTTGAATATCAGACTCCGACTCCAGGATATCAAATACCCGGTCCACACCGGCAAGACCTTGCTGTATAATATTATTCAGTTTGCTTAATTTCTTTAATGGCGCATAAAGCATAATGACAGCGGCCATGAAAGAAAAGAAGGTTCCGGCTGTGGAGGTGCCGGATATTACTTTGTAACCACCGTACCAAATAACCATGGCTATACCCAATCCGCCCAAAAACTCCATGAGCGGTGAAGACAAGGCTTTGAAGCGAACCGTCTTTAACTCAAACTTGAAAAGTTTACGAGTTTTTCTAAAAAATCGTTCTTTTTCATACCCTTCCATTCCAAATGCCTTTACAATTTTATTTCCGGCAAAAGTTTCATGCAAAGTAGATGTAAGGTCGCCCATAGCCTCCTGTGTATGGGTAGTAACCTTACGCACCTTTCTTCCCAGCGCAACAATGGGAAAGAAAGCAAAGGGTAAAACGGCAAGGGCGATCAAGGCCATCTTCCAATCCCGATAGAAGATGACAAATATTAATCCCACAACGGTAAAAAAATCTTTTAATGATCCGGTAACTACAGACGAAACCATATCTTTTATAATGTTTACATCATTTGTAACCCGCGACATCAGAACTCCTGTCTTTTCTCTTTGAAAAAATGAAATAGGAAGGTCCTGAATGCGATCATAAAGACGGTTTCTAACGCGCCTGATGATATTCTGCCCGACATAACTCATAAGATATTCTTGGTAATACATGGCAAAACCAAGCACTAAATAAATAGTTATTACTGCCATTGGAATCAGCTTAAGCATCCCGATATCTTTATTTATAAAAATATCGTCGACAACCGGTTTTATTAAAAAAGGAATAGCGGACCTTGCACCAGCCATCACCAGCATGCATATCATCGCCAAAAACAGTCTGAACCATTGATCCTTTATAAGCAACAGCAAGCGTCTGTGTCTGTCTTTTATGATCGGTTCTGATATTTTTCTCATGATATTCAAACGAATATATTTAAGAAAGGAAATTCATACCATTTATATCGTTATCATGCATCATACAACATTCCAATTGCTATATCGGTAACACGTTCGGAAGCACCCGGGCCGCCAAGTGCATCTTTGACTTGCAGCAGTTTGAGTCTTAACCTTTCAAGGCCGGGAGCATCACTTAACATATTGAAGACCGTATCTGCTATCCTGTCAGGAGATGCTTGGTCCTGAAGTAATTCGGGAACAATCTTTTTTCCGGTAATGAGGTTGACCAGGCCGATATGTTTGACGTGTATCATTGCTCTTCCAAGCCAGTAGCTTATGGGAGAAACTTTGTAAATAATTACCATGGGTGTTCCGGAAATTGCGGATTCAAGAGTAACCGTGCCGGATGCGGCAATGACAAATCTGCTTCTTTCAAAGATTTTTCTTACGTGGCCGGATACAATCTCAAGATCGGCAGCCCCCTTGTGTTTGTTAACGATTTCTTCCACGGTTTTTCTTTTCACATCAGGTGCTATTGAAACAATGAATTTTACTTTCTTAATCCTTTTGAGTAAAATTTGAGCAGCACCAAGCATTATGGGAAGGTGCCGTGCAATTTCCCGATCGCGGGATCCTGGGCAAAGACCTATAACAGAAATATCACTTTCAGGCTTTTGAAGAGCCTTTTTTTCATAATCAAGGTTTGTATCAAGTAAAGGATGCCCCACAAATGTAACCGGGATCTCGTGTTTTCTGTAGAAGTCTTCTTCAAAAGGCAGGATAACCGCCAGATGATCTACAAGCTTCCCGATCTTTTTTACACGCCCGGGTCTCCATGCCCAAATCTGTGGGCTGATATAATATAAGATCGGTATTCCAAGCTTTTTGGCCAAGGCTGCCACATTAAGGTTAAAATCGGGGAAATCGATCAGTATCAGAAGATCGGGAAGCAGTTTTTTAAGGGCCTTTTTGGCAACAGCCATCCCTTTAAGCAGATTGGGTATCTTGGAAAAGGCTTCGGTTATCCCCACAACCGAAAGCTCTGAAGCATCAACTAAAACTCTGACCCCTGAAGCTTTAAGGGCCTGTCCGCCAATGCCGTAAAAAAACAGCGCCTTGTTTCTTTCACGCATGGCGGCTACAAGCCGTGCCCCGTGAAGGTCACCTGAAGCTTCACCAGCAATGATCATAACATATTTTTGTTCTAAAAGCGGTTCCATACGATTGCTATCGCAAAAAACGTCTGTTGGTATCGCGGATCTGCTTCATAATGCTCAAAGCGATCTTTAAGGCATCACGTCCCATCTGCCCTGTGACCTCCGGAACTTCACGTCTTATTACCGCTTTTACAAACGATTTTAACTCATCTTCCAGCGCATCACCCTTTGCAAAACTGAGCTGTTTGATATCCATGCCGGGTATAAGGCCACCTTCAACTTTATCGTTCCGCTGAATAACGGTAATCCCTTGATTTGCAAAATCCACGGATATATAGGCATCTTTTTGAAACAGTCTGATCTTCCTTTCACTTTTGGTCGATATTCGACTGGCAGTAACATTGGCGATACACCCGCTTTTAAACTCAAGACGTGCATTGGCAATATCAACATGTCCGGAAATTACAGGAATACCAGCCGCATGGATATTGACGATTTCAGACCTGACAAAGTTAAGTATAATATCAATGTCATGAATCATAAGATCGAGTACAACACTCACATCCGTACACCGGTCCTTGTAAATACTCAATCGATGCGACTCAATGAACATCGGCTTTTTAATAATATCCTGCAGGGCCACAACCGCCGGATTAAATCGTTCAAGATGCCCAACCTGGATAATAAGACTTCTCGACTTTGCAAAATCAATGAGCTCGTTGGCCTGTTCAGTGGTTTCTGACACGGGCTTTTCTATCAAAACATCGATATTGTTTTCCAAAAAATCCTTAGCAACAGAAAAATGAGCCGGTGTGGGGACAACGACACTGACCGCATCGACTTTTCCAAAAAGGTATTG
>Ga0114919_10005185_pt1 | contig 10413 bp, 7 predicted proteins | sample BlataG_FD_88682 | JGI IMG/M metagenome (GOLD analysis project Ga0114919, IMG submission 88682) | Deep subsurface microbial communities from Black Sea to uncover new lineages of life (NeLLi) - Black_00105 metaG | ecosystem: Environmental > Aquatic > Marine > Oceanic > Sediment | place: Atlantic...
AAAGCTTTAGCTCGAGATCAACATTCTCAGTTAAAAGAATTGTTAAACGAGACTAACATAAAAGATTATCGTATTGGTGTTTACGATGGAGATACTACTCCAAGCGAAAAAAGACGAATATTAGCAAGTGCAAATATAATAATCACTAATCCTTACGGTTTACACTTTTACTTACCGTGGTTCAAACAAAGTTGGAGAAGGATTTGTAGTAATCTAAATTATATCGTACTCGACGAAATTCATATATATAGAGGTATTTTTGGGTCTAATTTTGCGTTACTCTTAAGACGATTGAAGCGAATTCTTGACGCCTTTGAAGTAAAACCGATTTGGATATTGTCAAGTGCTACAATTAACAACGCAAAAGAGTTCTGCAAAAAGTTAATTGGGGAAGATTTTGTAGTCATTGATAAAGACGATTCCCCATCAGGACCAAAAAAAGTGATACTATGGGATTTACCATATGATAAAGTTTCGGGAAAATATAGATCTGCACATCAAGAAACCAAAAACCTATTTATCACCCATTTAAAATACAAAAGTGGGATACAGACCTTAACTTTCACTCTTTCAAGAAAGATGGCTGAATTGCAAGCCATCTGGACAAGGAAAGCTCTACCCTTGTTAAAAGACAAAATTCATAGCTATAGGGCAGGTATAAGTAAAAAAAAAAGAAGAGAGATTGAAGAAAATTTTAAAAACAAGAGAATATTGGGAGTTAGCTCTACAAATGCTCTTGAATTAGGAATAGACATAGGTTCACTAGATGCTACAATTAGTTCTGGTTTTCCAGGAACTATTTCAAGCTTCAAACAACAAATTGGTCGCTCTGGTAGAGGATCTGAATTATCAATTTCAACTTTTATTCCAATGCAAAACCCCTTAGATTTGTTCTATGTTCACAATCATGAACAGTTATTTGGAAATATACAAGAAGAAGTATTAATAACTCTAAAAAATAAACACATTTTAAAAAATCACTTATGTTGCGCTGCTAAAGAGATTCCTATAAGCTTAGACGAATACCAGAAATTTGGAATTGAAGATAAGGAGACATTCACCAATAGCATTAATGATTTAGTTTCTGAATCACTGTTGATGAAGAGAATGGATAAGTACTATTGGAAAGGAGACTTTTTTCCTAACGAGAAGTACGGGTTGAACGCTCTTTCCTCTAGAAGTTATAAAGTAATCCTTAGGAAGAGTGAATTTGAAGAACTACTAACAATTGAAGACGAAAGTTATGTCTTTCGAGATTTACACCCCGGAGCAGTGTATCTTTATGAAGCTGAAACTTATTTAGTCCAAGACTTAGATATTGATGAAAAAATAGTGTATTTATCTAGAGCTAATGTTGAATTTTACACTCAATCGCTTAAACATACCGAAATTTTTCCACTTGAAACGTGCTTGCAAGATAACACGGGAAAGAATAATCTAATTGAGAAATTCTTTGGTAATGTAAAAGTTGAGCACGAGTATTATTCCTACAAAGTCATTGATACATTATCGCAAGAGACTCTATCTCGACATCCATTAGATAACATTCCAATTAGAGAGTTTGAAACTCAAGCGGTTTGGTTTGGGATTCCGTTTGAATACCAAAAAGAGTTAGAACTTAAAGGGTTCGATTTAGGTGGTACTATTCACGCGGTGGAACATGCTATGATCGCAATGGCTCCAGCGTTAGCTCAAATATCAAGGTGGGATCTAGGTGGAGTTTCTATCGATTTCGATCCTGTTAAACAGCAACCTGTAATATACATTTACGATGCTTTCAAAGGGGGTATTGGTATAGCTGAACAGCTCTACTTTAACTTAATCGAATTACTGAAGCTAGCCTTAAAATTAGTTGAAACTTGTAGCTGTAAAACTGACAACGGTTGCCCAGCGTGTGTAATGTCTCCTAAATGTGGTAATAATAACGATCCTTTAGATAAAGATGGTGCCCTCTTCCTTTTACGGAAGCTCCTTTCTATAGATCAAAATAATACTAATTAATTGTATCGGATACTACAAGTTATCTAATCCTAAATATTTAAGCTTGGCTTCACTGGGTTTTCCAGTGTTCATTTCCCAATCACGATATTTATAAAAATGTTCTTTTAGTTTACTAAAATTAGGCGTTCTTCCCGCAGAACCACCATTGCTAAAAGGTCTGGTTAAAATTTGAGGTAATCTATCATCTTTAGGAGTTAAACCCATTTTAATATTGAAAAGCCGTTTCATATTTGCTATTCTTTCTCCGTATAATTTGACTTCATCAAGACCAAATTTGATTCCCACAACGTGTTCTATTAGTTCGGCATTGTGAGTTGGTAAAGGATTGCAAAAGGAACACATAATCATTGAGCCGTATAATGCTCTATAATCCATAAGTAAAGAACAAAATTCTGCCATTTCTTCATTATCAAGGTATTTATCAATAAGTTTAATACCAATTTCTTCTAAAGGAACCCCTACTAAAACATAATAAGCATCTAATAAGTTGTGAGATGGTCCCTTTAAACCAATGCCATATGCGATTGCCATTCCATAATTAGATCGGAGATCGTGATAGGTAACCTCTAAATTGTTAACAGTAGCAATTTCTTCCTCAGATATATTAAATTTTTTTGCTAAAGCGTTAGATCCTTCTGCTAAGATTTTACCAATTCCTTCTTTGAAAACGATTTTATCTAATAACTCTTCAACAATTTGAGTATTACTCCATTCAGGTTTCAACCCGTCGATATCTTCTGTTGTTATATTTCCCTGCTCGAAATGATGTGTTAAGCAAGAAATACTACCTCCAGAACTTATAGTATCAATACCATAATCAAAACATTTTTTATTGATGTGAACAATCCATTCCAAGTTGTCGTTTAAAAGTAGGGCTCCGTAGGATACGAGAGTTTCATATTCTGGACCTTCGATCTCTTCTGTTTTGTACATCCCTTCTTTAACAGCAACTCTTCTACCGCACCCAATAACACAAGAGTGGCAAAATCTATTTTTTACTAAAATAGTCTCCGCCATTGTTGCTCCGGAGATTTTAGCAGCACCATCCCATTGAGGTTGACTAAAATATTTAATTGGGAGTTCACCCGTCATATTATACATATCCAACGCTCCAGAAGTTCCTAATTCTCCCATCATCTGAGAGACGAACGACGACTTTACATAATCTCTTGCGTTTATTATAGTTTTTCGTAATTTCTCTTGATTAGATACTTCCAATTTAATTTTTGTTCCCTTGACAAGTATTGCTTTGAGTTTTTTCGAACCTAATATCGCGCCCATACCGGTTCTTCCCGCGGCTCTTTGTTCAGAAACTATATTCGCATACTTTACGAGATTCTCCCCTGCTTGACCAATACAAGCAACTTTAGCTTTTTGGTCTCCAAAAAGTTCTTTTAATTTTTCAGTAGTATAAAAGGTTCCTCTTCTCCATAAAAAATTAGCGTCTTTGAGTTGAACCTCGTCGTCATTAACTTCTAGATAAACGGGTTCTTTTGACGCACCGGTAATTATAATCCCATCGTACCCCGCTTTTTTTAACTCGGAACCAAACCAGCTCCCGCAATTTGATTCTCCCCATATGCCTGTGTATGGTGATTTTGAACAGACGACCCATCTTCCCGTATTAGGGGCAAAAGTACCATTTAAAGGGCCTGTCATTATCATAATTATATTTTCTGGAGAAAGAGGATCGGTTTCTTTACTTAATTTATCGTATAAATAACGGCAAGCGTATCCAGATCCACCTAAAAACTCTTTTGCAAAATCCTCTCTAAGAGGATCAACTGAAATGTGTTTTGTTGTTAAGTTAATTTCTAATAATTTACCTCTAAAACCTCCTAACATGACTTTCACCTGAAGGAAAATATTAATCTAAGTTGGATATTAAAATTCAATTTTTATTTATTTCTTTTTTCCCTTTGTTTTATAATTTAATAAAAATCCTCTAAAAATATTCTTATAAAACATTAAAATAATTTTTTAAAAAAAGGAATTATTATTGTAAATATGAAAAACGATCTCGATCTAAAGTGGACTGATCTTGTATCTCCTACGATATCCCCCGATGAGTACCTTAGAGATTTCGGACCAAAAATAAAAAGTAATTATAAAGTCTACGAACCAAAGGCTGAGGTATTGACTCAAATTTTAGCGCTCTTGAAAAGAAAGAAAGAACAGTTAAAAATTGTGGCGTTTGGTGCTGATTGGTGTCCAGATTGCCATAAAAACGTACCACATATGATTAAGCTTGTAAAACGGATGAAAACAAAAGATGTGGAATTCCGCATCTTGTATGGAATTATGATTAATGCTTTGAGTAAACGAGAAGAAACAATATGGCATAAAACAAGATCTCCTCCAGAAGCGGTAAATCCTAAGTTTGAGTTAAAAGCAATTCCAACCTTCTATTTCTTTAATAAAAACGGAGAATATATAGGTCAGATTATAGAACATCCCAAAGAAACTATTGAAGAAGACACCCTCAAAATAATTAGAGAAAATCTCTAATATTTTTTTTATTTTTCATTCTACTTCTCTTAAGCCTTTTATCAAGAATCAAGATTTAAATTTGTATGTCGATATATAATCTTTATGTCGAAATTAAATGTCAAAAAGGTCATAATTTTCAAGCATGGAGTTTCCTACTACATTCTCGAAGGAAGTGTGAAGGGACTTGATACCCTTGAGTTAGAGTTCAAAATAGACGAAATGGACGATGTGTTAAAATCCCTCTTCGTTTTAGATACCAGCGAAAAAGGCTATATAAGCTCGATATCCTACGATGCAGCTTTGGATACTTCTCAATTGTTAAAATCTATTATGTTAGACATTCCTGATAAAAACTCTTTTTCCTCGTTAATAACTCAAATAAAAGGGGCGAAAATTAATCTAGCAATAACTGGAAAAGAATCTGTATCGGGAACGATAATGGGAATAGAAGAAATTGAAAAAATGAGCAAAAATGATAAAATTGTAGAAAAATTATTGATTATCCTCGGGAACGATGATGTCATTTCCAAAATTAATTTTACCGATATTAAATCTTTGGATATTGTTAATGAAGATATAAAGAAGGATCTCAAATTTTTTCTCGATACCGTCATATCGGGAAAGAAACAAGACGCTAAAAAAATCATGATAAACTGCGAATCTGGAGGAAACGACGAGGTTAAAAGAATCATTTTTGTCTATTATATTCGAGAAAGCCCAATTTGGAAAACTTCTTATCGTTTAATAATGAGCAAGGAGCAAGCACTAGAAGAAAAATGCCTTCTTTCTGGTTGGAGTCTTATTGAAAATACAACTAATCAAGATTGGGAGGATGTTGAGTTATCCTTAGTTGCGGGAATGCCTGTTTCTTTTAAATACGAATTTTATCGGCCTATTTTTATCCAGCGTCCCATAATCCGCCCTTCAAAAGTGCTAAGTGCAAAGCCTACTGAAATCGAAGAGGGGATTGAAATGGAAAAATATAAAGACTACGCTATGGCGGAAATGGAAGCGAAACCAAGTGCAATGAGAAAAAAGGCTAAAGTAGGTCGAAGAGGAGTTCCCCCCACTGTGCCCGCACCTGGAGGTGCTTTAGGGTATGGTGGTATGCAAAGCATTATGACAGACGACCTTTTACTTGATAAAGTAAAATCCCAAACAAAAGTACAAACAAAAGACTTAGGAGAATTATTTGAATATAATATATCAAATCTGGTCTCGATAAAACGGAAACAATCAGCCCTGGTTCCTATTTTAACTGAATCTATAAAAGCAAGACGAGTTTTACTATACAATAAAAACGAATACGATAGAAATCCGAACGCTTGTCTCGAGATCACAAATAACACAAATTTAACACTTGAAAGAGGGCCAGTCACGATAATTTATGACGACAATCTAGCAGGGGAAGCAATCGTTCCTTTTCTAAACAAAGAGGATACTCGACTTTTGAATTATGCCGTTGAACAGGCAGTATTAATAACCCACGAAGATAAGTCTGAAAGTTTAAGCGTTCACAAAATTACAATTGGAAGTGGATATTCCTACGAATATTATTACACTAACCAAATGACAACCTATAAAATAAATAACAAAACTAACGATGAAAAGGTACTTTACTTGGACCATCCTAAAACCTATGGATATAAATTTATCGATAAACCTATTGATCCCGAAGAAACTCCAAACTATTGGCGTTTCAAAATTACATTAAAACCTAAGGATGCAATTATGTTTAAGTTAAAAGAACAACGCGAGGATTACTCGAGCTATTACATAAGGAACTGGTCTAAAGGTGACATTTTAAAGAGAGTAGGGTTTTATATCAAGCAGAAATTCATTGACGAAAAGCTTGAAACTCAATTAAAAGAAATCGCAGAACAAATACAGACTTTAAACGATAAAAAGAATAAACGGGAAACTTTATACGAGGAACGAGATACTATGTCAGACGAACAATCAAGATTGAGAGAAAATATTTCTGTACTAGGGGACGATAACCAATCTATGACTTTAAAAGAACGATATGTTAAAAAATTGAACGACCAAGAGAGTAGATTCGAAAATATTTCTGCAGAGATGAAAAAACTCGACAAAGAAATTGAATCTTTGAACAAAACAATTGAAAATCAATTGAATAAATTAAAAGCTAAATAAAAAGCTTTAAAACTTCAACTTTTCTTTTTTATTACAGTATTAATAAGATTCTTAAAGATAAAAAAAAATAAATTATACCAAAAATAAGATCTATCATTGTTATTTTAATAGGTGTGAAATATGAGTATTGAAGAGCTCGAAGAAGAAGTAGAAAAACTAAAAATTGAAATGGACCAACTCGAAGAGGTTTGTGATACCCTCCCCGAATGCTCTGAGGACGATGCGTGTGAAACGTGCAAAACGTACAAAAAAATTGATAGTCTTAATGACAAAATTGAAGAATTAGAAGAAAAAATCGAATCCCTAATGAGCAACGGCGAAGACGACGATTAATTATTAAAAGACTTTATTTTTTTTTATTTATTTTTCCTTATTTTAAACTCTCTAATTCCTTTATAGCTAATTCAATTCCATTTTCTAATGTTATTTTGGGAGAAAATTCAAGTATTTTCCTTGCTTTTCCGGGATTCGCGTAAAATTTATTAACATCGTAGGACCTAGATTTTATGTAATTAACTCTACTCGAGCTTTTCGTTTTTTCAATGATAATTTCTGCTAAATCTCTTAAGGATATCGGGACTCCTGTAGAAATGTTAAAATCATCATATAAATGCGAATTTCTCTCAATTTCTTGAATGCAACCCCAAATTCCCCGAATAGTGTCCGTAATGTAAGTGAAATCAAATATTTCCTCTCCCGAACCGTTAATTACCAAGTCTTCTTTGTTGAAAGCACGGAGTATAAATTTTGGGATTACTCGGTCCAGATGGTCGTTGACTCCGGTATATACGTTTGAAAACCTTAACACTCTAGTTTTTAATCCGTAATTTTCTGAGTATACCTTACAAAGTTCTTCTCCAGTTAATTTAGAGACTCCATACACATTAATAGCTTTCCGATCTGAAGTTTCTACAACCGGTAAATTCCTTGGTTCTCCGTAAACTTCTCTTGAAGACCCAAAAATCACCCAAGGGTGTTTATCTTCAGTCATTTGGGTTCTCACAGATTCGAGAACATTGATCATTCCCCCTACATTAGTTTTAATAGATTCTAAGGGATTTTCATGTGCTATTTTTACTCTACTAACTGCCGCTAAATGAACAATGCCATCTATGCCCATTACTCTAGATTGTAAAGCAGAAAAATCTCGAACATCATCCAATGGATTTTCTTTAATATCAAAAGGTATAACTTCAATACTTTTGTCTGCTAGAAATCGCTTTAGGGTAGAACCAATGAAACCAGAGCTTCCAGTTACTAAAATTTTCATTGTAGTATAAAATAACTTGGATGTTAATTAAGACTTATCTTAAATAAAAACAAATTAAAAAAAAAAATAAAGAGCTATAAAGAAATTGGATATTACTTTTTTAATTATTTTATTCAAAATAAACAAAATTAAAAAAAGAATTTGTATTTCTCTAAGTAAGACTATTTCTCTAGTTAATTTCAACAATATTCAATATAGGTGTTATAAAAATGGAAGAAAATAAAAAGAAAAAATATATGACTCAAGCTATAAGTGACGAAATCCTTGAAAAGTTAAGTCTAAAAAACCGATATGCGTTTTTAAATACGAACCTAACGGCTATTTTGGAACCAAAGGAGTTTAATTTTCTAAAAACAGCTCAAAAATTCTGCATGCGTTTCGAAAAGAAAAACGAGATTACGCATGGTCCTGATGAAGATGTTTACGATTGGATCCCCGCATTTGGAGCCGTAGGATACCTAACAAGATCTCACAATTTCGACTTGATTGATGTAAATTACACCGATTATGGTCTAGTTATGGAATTGATGAGGAATTTAGCCGTAGGTTTTTTTGACCCTCAGTTTTCCATGGCTGGTGGGGCAACTCAATTAGCTATTAATCCTCTTTTAGAACATCACGAAAACATTCCTATCAGGTTAGAGGTACTAAAAAAATTCGTAACGGGAGAAACACCAGGAGCAATATTAATCACCGAACCAGAAAGGGGTTCGGACGCAGTACATATGTTAAGCACATGCGATGAGCAACCTGACGGATCTTTTCTTCTAAACGGAGAAAAGATTTACAGCACTAACGCTCCTAAGGCAGGATACGTCGTTGCTTACGCTACTGCAGAGCAGAACAACGGGAATACAATGGCTCAGTTCTTAATTGATACATCGTGGGATGGTTGGAGCGTTGAACGCGTTTTCATACCATATATACCAAAAGTGTGGCTAGGTAAGGAAAGGTTTGATAACCTTAGAGTACCAAAGGATTATGTGTTAGGTGGTGTAGGTAAGGGGCGAGAACATCTTTTTGAAGGATTGGTTCCGGAAAGGATAGGGATAGCAATCGATTGTATAGCCAAATCTTGGAACGCAATTGCCCACGCGGCTATATATGTAAATAACAGAATGCAATTCGATCAAGTGATTTTGAAATTTCAAGGAGTAGGTTTTACTTTAACTGACCTTTGGGCAAGATTAACTAACGTCACGCTTGGACTTTTAATGTTTTGTAAAAATTATGATGGTAAAATGGAAAAGTTTGGAGGGGAGCTTCCCAGAAACATTTCACAAGCCTTAGTAGCTTCTGCTAGTCAGTTCAAGTATCATGTTGCTAAACTTACAGAAGAGGTTTGCTACGAAGCTGCCAATCTTATGGGAGGTGCTGGACTATGCGATAACACTTTAATGACCGACCTGGTAAACATCTCTAGAATCGCTGAAATCATAGGTGGAAGCAGGCAAATCCAAAATTATGTCATGTCGATGTCGTTACGTCAAGTTTATAAGATGTCTGGTATCTAAAACCGCTAAATTTTGTAAATTTTACATTTTTTTTTATTTATTTTTGTTAAAAAGCGTAATCCATTATGGTTGTTTAAAGCATAAAGTTCTTCGCAAAACTGACGAAATAAATGGGAGAATTGGGAGTTATTATCGTTTTTACATTATCAGCTTCTTGAGTCTCTTTGAAAACTTTTTAGATATCATCAAACTCGTCTCGAATTGACAATTTTTCTTGAACTGGATTATAGAAATAAAGTTGTCAATTCCAACTAACGATAGGATACCGTATTCCTCGAGTGATATTAATTCACTAATTCTTGAATTTCCAATTATAAATCGGCTTTCTAATAACCTTATAATATCGGATAAAACACTAGGACTTAAGTAAGAAACTATTACTCTCCCGGTTTGAGTTAATAAAGCAGACGAGATGACAAAAGAAGAAAATGTATGGAGTTCTTTGAAAACTTCAATCAAATCCTTTTGAATTTCTTCTGAAACTAGTTTTTTGCTTTCGATGATTTCATCGACATTTTTATCAAAGTTTTGATATTTTGAGATTTCACCGTCGAAATTTTCAGTTAATCGTGTTAGATCAAATTCAGATAAGAATTCGCTTTTAATTGCTCTTAAATGGTTTCTCAATTCGACGAGATTATCAGTTCTATCACTAAATAACGCAAACATTAATTCGCTGGAGTCCGCTTTTTCTACTTCAAAGATAAATCTAAAAAGTCCTACTTCAATTTCTGATAGCTCTTTTGTTTTCAAAGTCTGCTTAACAAACGAAAAAATAGCACTTAGGAAGCTACTCGTAAGTTTAATGTCAAAAGTATCTTCATAAGTTTTATAGAAAAGAAGTTCCCCTGTAGATTTCATTATGAAGATATTTTTTATCATAGTACTATGTAAAAATATTAAGTTTTAACTCACGAATAGAGATTTTATAATCTTTTAATAATAGTTTAGATTTAAAAACTCTTGTATATATCGGGATTC
>Ga0114919_10005187_pt1 | contig 10413 bp, 7 predicted proteins | sample BlataG_FD_88682 | JGI IMG/M metagenome (GOLD analysis project Ga0114919, IMG submission 88682) | Deep subsurface microbial communities from Black Sea to uncover new lineages of life (NeLLi) - Black_00105 metaG | ecosystem: Environmental > Aquatic > Marine > Oceanic > Sediment | place: Atlantic...
GCACTAAGAATAGAGAAAAGAAAGACCCTTTAGTATGTGAGGTTTGCAATATAGAGATGGTTTTAGTTTTTGTTTGTTTCACATATCAATATGACATGAGTAAAAAATTAGGGCTAAAGCCTGGCGAGGTAATACCTTCAAGGCAGATTAAAATAGATACAAGCTAAAGAATGCTGAAACTATGAGAAAAATGCCGGAAAATTTCAAATAAATAGACAAAAGAAAACAGGAAAGGTATGTCTAAAAAATAAAAAAATCAGACAAATTGAATTTAATAAATCTAAAATGAGCAGTCAAATCCCTTAGCCTTAGCCTCTCCCGAAAGTTTTCGGGATTAGCCTTTTATAAGATAAGTTTTATTACATGCACATAACTTATTGTAAATCAATAAACAATTTTGAACTTAGCCCCGATGGCTATCGGGGCGATCTCATGAACGAAGTGAGTAAATTCCGATACTATAAAATAAAAAGAAGAGATCTTATGGACAGTATGAATTTAAAGAAAAAATTAAATTCCGGTAAAAGAATATACGGTACCGCAATTGCTTCATCATCAACAAAGTGGGTTGAGGTTGTCAGGCAGGCAAATCTTGATTTTGTATTTTTTGATACAGAGCATATACCTTTGGGAAGAGAGACTCTTTCGAATATGTGTACAATATATTCAGCTATTGGAATTCCACCAATGGTTCGCATACCATCTCCTGATCCCTGGAATGCCTGCATCGCGCTTGATGGAGGAGCATCGATTATTCTTGCACCCTATGTTGAAACTGTGGATCAAGTTAAGGACCTGGTTGGAGCTGTAAAATATCGTCCACTAAAGGGAAAAAAGCTCCAACAAATTTTGGACGGTAATGAGATAATGGATGAGAAATTAAAAAATTACATTGATGAAAGATGTAAGGATAATCTCTTATTCATAAACATTGAAAGCCAGCAAGCTATTGATAATTTACAAGAATTACTTTCGGTTCCGGGATTGGATGGAGTGATAATAGGTCCGCATGATCTATCCTGCAGCATGAGATTGCCGGAAGAATACACCAATCCGGTTTTTGAAGAAACGGTAAGCGGGATCATTAAGGAGTGTAACCGGAGAAATCTCGGAATCGGCATTCATTTATCCGGGGAACCCGAACAACAGGTCAAATGGGCTAAAACAGGAGTGAATATAATCCTGCACAGCTCAGATGTTTCACTATTCGGAAAAATATTGAATCACGAAATATCAACTATTAAATCAGAATTAGAGGATGATCTTGATAATACCGGGTATCATTCTACTACTATTTAAATTAATCAGTAGGTTAATATGAAACTCATATTTGTTTTTCTTCTTATGTCATTTTCTTTTTCGTTTGCCCAAGTAAGCAGCATTGACCGGTTTTTACAGGAAATCGCTACTGTTTTTACTCCGGAAGACGGACTGCCTGAGGCAAGATTTTCAGCTATCTGGCTTGATGAATCCGGGAACATCATAGCTGCCTCTTCCGGGGGGGAATACATTTATGACGGAGACAGGTGGAAGATCCTTTCGAAATCATCATCGGATCTGTCGAAAGAGAAAATGGGGGTTGCAGAAGATGTATTGTCCGCCGCTGACTGTCAGCAGAAGGTTTTTGTCGGAAAGAAGGATGGACTGTTTATGCAGGGAGAGAGAAAGGACGAATGGATTGAAATTTTTCCGGCTGATGGGAATTACAGCTGGAAATTATCAAATGTAAGTGTACTGCAGGCAGATTCTAAAGATCGTCTGTGGTTCGGTTCAAATGAAGGAGCAGGATATTTGCAAAATGGCCAGTGGAAACTGTTTACGGGAAAGGATGGACTGCCATTTAAACATTTTACATGTATTGCCGGAGCACCGGATGGGGAGATCTGGTTCGGGACTGAAAAAGGAGCAATCAGAGCTGACGGGAAACAGTTTTACTATCGCTTCAGCAGAAGATGGCTACCGGATGATCATGTGAATGATATCCTGGTGGAGCAGGATGGTACAGTCTGGCTGGCAACAAATAAAGGAATAAGCCGGATTGCTTTCATATCAATGACCCTGGAAGAAAAAGCAAATCTGTTTACGGAGCAGGTTGAATCACGTCATAACAGGATGGGGTTTATTGCACAAAACCGGTTGAAAGTCCGCTACGACGTAAATTCATGGGAACCCGCCATTTCTGATAATGACGGGATGTACACAGCTATGTATGGTTCCGCTCAGGCATTCCGTTATGCGGTTACCGGGAGTTCAGAAGCAAAGAAGCTGGCTAAAAGAAGCTTTGATGCATGTAAATGGCTGGTTGATATTACACACGAAAAAGGATTCCCCGCAAGAGTAATAATTCCAATCGATTGGCCGGAACCGGTTAATGAACAATATGGTCATGAGTATAATATAAGAAAACAGAAAGAAGATCCTTTCTGGAAGGATATTATTCCAAGATTTGTTAAAAGCGATGACGGAAAATACCTGTGGAAGTGTGATGCAAGTTCAGATGAACTGGCTGGACATTATTTCTTCTATGGTATTTATTATGATCTGGTTGCTGATACAGAAGCAGAAAAGAACCTGGTGCGGGAAGTTGTCAGTGATATTACCGATCATTTAATACGCCATGGATTTTCCCTGCAGGATCATGATGGCAAACCAACCCGGTGGGCTAACTTTTCTCCGGAGTTTTTTAATTCAATCTGGGGATGGGATCAAAAAGGGTTGAACTCCATGATGATGCTTTCATTTTTGAATGTAGCCCATCATGTTACCGGTGATGAAAAGTATCTGGAGATTGCAAAAATGCTGCGTAAGATGCATCATTATCATATTAATGCCATGTTATCCAAAATGTATTTTCCCCCGGAAGATGTAGTACCATGGGATAACAATCTCTGTCTTATGAGTATATACGGTCTGCTTAATTATGAGGAGGATCCAGAACTGATTATGATGTATAGAGAAAGTTTGGAAAACGCCTGGTTACATATTAGCAATCAAAAGAGTGCTTACTGGAACGTGTTATATGCTGCACAAGCCCAAAAGTTTAATGACTTAGTTGATACCGGTATATATAGTACCGGAAAATATTTTTCGGATGCAGGCTCTTATGCGGAATTCACAGCTAAGGAATTTTACAAAACTGATTATAAAATGGAAGATGTTCTTGAAACACTTCAAAGATTACCACTCGATTTAATTGGATATAGAATGGACAATAGACATAGATTGGATATCGTTTTTGATCCAACACCGGGACAAGTTGTCACAGAAGGATGGCGGCCGGTTAACCCCGAACGTCCGGATAACACATTTGAACTGTCAGTTGAGCATAAGCAAAAAACAGGCTGGCACGTTGACGGCAAGGCCCTGCCCATTGATGAGCGCTGCCATGTCAGGCTGGACCGTGACGGGTTTGTCCTGGATGCAACAGAAGGAAGCGGTTATTCCGAACATGAAGGGACAATATATCTTTTGCCGTATTACATGGCCCGTTTTCATGGACTGATTAAATAAAGATCTTGAGCGATGCAATACCATTTATTTTTACTAACATTTACTATTGTATTGACGGGCTCAGCGACCTTAAAAGTTGGTACAAAGCCGGAAGATGTACGGTTAAAACACAACAATCCCGGCCTGGTTGTTGACTTGGGAGTTGGGCTCTGGGCTAATCCAATTCCAGTTGACTGGGATGAGGACGGAGATACAGATTTGCTGGTATCAACAACAGATAAACCATCAAATGGTCTATATCTTTTCGAGAACGACGGAAGTAATGTTTTTAGTCCTGGTAAGCGAATAGCTGATGGCGAAAAAAGAATGTCAGTTTCCTATCCCGATGGGAAAATAACCGTTTGTTCACCTGGTATAATTTATAAAGAATTCAGGGAACAGCTATATAGCAACCCGGCCAAAATTGAGTACAAACAAGAATTCTACAGTGGGCGTACCAATCAATGGAAATATGCCGATTATAACGGTGACGGCATCTTTGACCTGATCATCGGAGCTAGCGATTGGCGTGAATATGGCTGGGATGACGCATTTAATTCTGAAGGCATCTGGACAAACGGACCCCTGCATGGTTATGTCTACCGGGTTATTAATAACGGAAGCAATGAAAACCCTAAATATGGTAAAGCCAGGAATATTTTAGCTGCTAATAAACCATTGGATGTTTATGGAAAACCATCACCGAACCTGGTGGATTGGGATAATGATGGTGACTTTGATCTGCTGATTGGAGCGGAAGATGGATTTTTTTATTATCTGCCCAGAAATAAACTATGAATTTTAGAAACCTGTATTTTTTTGCGTTATCCTTAATTTACTTGTTTACAAATAGTTGTACAACAGATCAGCTTATCGTCAACGATTTAAAATGTGAATACCTGAAAGATCCACGTGGGATAGACAAACAAAATCCGCGTTTGAGCTGGAAAATCTTTTCGAAACAGAATGGGCAGAAACAAACTGCCTATCACATTCTGGTGGCAAGCAGTGAAAAATTGCTTGCAGAAAACAAAGGAGACCTCTGGAATACAGGGAAGATTGAGTCAGATCAGTCTGTTCATATAGTTTACCGGGGAGAGGAACTGGAAACCCGGGAACAGGCCTTCTGGAAAGTACGGATATGGGACCGGAACGGAAAGCCATCAACCTGGAGCAGAACCGCCACATGGGAAATGGGACTAAACCCATCAGAATGGCATGCAAAATGGATAGGACTGGCTCAATATAAAATGGTGAAACCTGACGAAAGGAATCCTGCAATTTATTTCCGAAAAAGAACTGAATTTCCCCACCAGATCAAAAAAGCCCGTGCTTATATCAGCGGACTTGGATATTACGAGTTGTATATCAATGGCAAAAAAGTGGGAGATCATGTATTATCACCCAATCATACGAATTATGACCGCCGGCAATCTCCGATGGATTTTGACGAACCAGCGGTCGGAAACATGTCCACCCGGGTCTTATATGAGACCTGGGATATCACATCTTTTCTCCGGTACGGTGAAAACATCTTTGAAGTATGTCTGGGTAATGGATGGTATCTTCAAAATGAAAGAAAAGAAGATCTGCCGTATTCCTATGACACACCCCGGTTTATTGTACAATTTGAGGTTGAATTTGTGGATGGAACACGAATACAAATAGTGAGCGACAGCTCCTGGGAAGCCTCCTTTGGTCCAATTTTACATAATGGATTATACAGTGGTGAAATTTATGATGCCCGTCTTGAAGAAAAGAATTGGGAAAAGGCAATAGCTGTACGGCCACCCACGGGTAGATTGACGGCACAGATGTCTCCGCCCGACCGGGTAACCAGGACAATCAAACCGATTTCAATGACCATACTCAGCTTATGTAATTATTCCCTGGTACATGTATCTCTATTATGGCGATAAAAGCATCCTGGAGCAACATTATTCCGGGATGAAAAAATGGATCGCTTACCTGACACATCTCACGGACAGGTCAGGAATCATCAATGAAAAGAAACTGGGAGAATGGGTGCCGCCTGATGTAACGGAAATACCGCCTTCTTTTGTCAGTACGGCTTATTACTATTACGATTTAAAGCTTATGTCTGAGATTGCATCTGTTTTAAAGAAAACGGAAGATTCCGGGTACTTTATAGATCTTGCCGCGCGGACGAAAGAAGCTTTTAACAGGAAATATTATCAGGAAAACGATAAATCCTACTCCATCGGACGACAGGGTGCCAATGTATTTGCACTGGGATTCGGACTTGTCCCGGAAAACCGGATCAGCGAGGTATTTAAATCCCTTGTCCGGAATATAGAATCAAATACAGATGAGCATTTTGATACCGGTATGATGGGAACTCCACTGGCATTGGATGTTTTGTCCCGTTACGGGAGGGTGGACCTGGCATATTCAATGATGAACCAACATGATTACCCCGGTTTTGGTTATGCAATTGACCGGGGAGCAACCACTATCTGGGAAACATGGCGGGGAGATGCTTCACACAGCCACCCCATGTTTGGTAGTGTATGTCAGTGGTTCTATCAGGCCCTTACGGGTATTAATCCCGACGCGGAACACCCTGGTTTCAAGCACATTATTATAAAGCCTCAGCCTGTTGGGAGCCTGAAATATGTCAAAGCCACCCATGCATCTGTCTACGGTAACATTGAATCGGACTGGGAATGGGAAGGAAACGATCTCATTGTAAATCTTATCATTCCTGTCAACACTACAGCCACTACAATTCTTCCTGCAGCAGATACGGATGATGTAACCATCAATAACGGGGCTGCAGAAAATTGCAAAAATGTTTCTTTCATTGAATTCCAAGATTCTTTGGTGAAATACCAGGTGGAATCGGGACATTATAGATTTCGTTTAAAAAATGTCAGAAGTCTGGTGCAGATATCGAGGCTTTCGGTACCAAAGATCATACCTGCAGATTCTCTTTTGTTCTTTCCAGACACAACAACAGTACAGATCCTCAGCGGAGAGGAAAATGCAATTATAAGATATACCCTTAACGGGGACGAACCAGACGAACAATCTCCGGTCTATTCAGAACCAATTAAAATCAACAGCAATACTACCATTAAAGCTAAAGTTTTCAAGACCGGCTATAAGCCCAGTTCATATAAAACAAGTTCCTTAACTTTTGCTGATCCTGAGATAAATGGGCTGATGTATCAATACTATGAAGGCAATTGGGAAAAAATTCCGGATTTTACATCATTAAATCCTGTAAGCTCCGGTGTTATATATGAGATAGGGCTGGAACATATTCCTTTTAAGCAGGAAAAATTCGCACTGATCCTCAAAGGGGCGATTGAAATTCCGGCAACGGCACTTTATACCTTTTATCTGAATTCAAATGATGGCAGTAAATTATATATTGACGGTAAGCTCGTCATAGACAACGACGGTTTGCACGGGGCTCTCGAAAAAGAGGGACAGATCGACCTTTCCGAGGGAAAGCATTCATTGCGGATCACTTACTTTCAGGCAGGAGGCGGATTTCACCTGAAAGCTTATATGGCCGGTCCCGGTATGGAAAAGGTGAGTATTCCTCCTGACATGTTGTTGAAATAAAGAACATAGCTTCGCAAATTTACCCTGTGAAATACTGCCATGCAGTAAAGTCTTAGACTTTATTTCACAGGGCGGGTGAGTAAATTACGATACATACACTTATTGTTTTATTGTTTGGCACGGTAAGTTGTGACAAAGGCGAAATTTTTCAATATAAAACAGACACATTTATCAAAGATTGGCTTCTTTGCGGACCTTTTCCAAACTGTGAAAATTGCTCCTCCACCGATTTTATTCACGGAGAAGATTGTCATGGTTTCTATAGAGATTATCCAAGCTATTGCCATTTTTTATTACCTTTAGACGGATTATGAGGACAGAATATAAGTAGAGAATTTGAGGAAAATTCTAAAAGCTCACAGGGAAGAACTAACCGAAAAATACAATGTGAGCGAGATCGGTATTTTTGGCTCTTTTGTAAAGAATCGACAGAATGATACTAGTGATGTTGACATACTGGTTGAATTTAATAAAGGGATAGACTTATTAACTTTTGTTAATTTAAAAAACTTTTTATCAGACCTGCTAAAGGTCAACGTGGACCTGGTCATGAAAAAAGCTTTAAAACCTAAAATTGGTCAGCGGATATTACAAGAGGTTGTGAATATTTAGTAATATTTGAATTGCTTTCAAAGATTTCTTCTTGTGATCATCCGCAGAAAACATGCGCATTCATCCCTTGTGTGTGAAAGTCGCATTTGTACAAAATAATCGGGACGAAATCATGGTATTTTCTTTTGAAAAGGAGACAAAAAAAATTGTTGCCACAATTCAAAATGGAGACATTATCGAACACTATGAATGCTCCCTTCGTGCTTGTGTCAATCCTGTCTGCACCTGTGGCATTGTTCATCTGTGTCTTTTCCCTTTGGGGCATGAAGACCAAAATAATCTAATTTCACCTTATAAAGTCAGTATTGATATTATTAATAAAAAACTCGATTATAAGGATGAAGATAAGATCCCCAAAGAAAGTTTGAAATTTGCTAATATACTTATTTCAAACATGGATGGCGCTGATTTCCGTTTTTTATGGGAGGGTTATTTCGCATATAAAAACAAAATGACCGAGGAGGCAACTACTGATTCAATCGAAGCCCATTTTGACTACCAGGAGGTCGAAAACAATGGGCTCATGTCAGCATATAACGATGTCCTGCCATATGGTGATCAACTGTTAGTTAGCATAAATGGTAAAAACTGTATAATTTTTGACCAGTACTGTCTGTTGCCAATGTGTCCATGTACAGACGCGAATTTAACTGTTTTTTCAGCCGGGGAATTTGATAAAGTGGGGAAAGAACTATACTTCGTAACATTGGATTACAGGAAAAAAAAATGGGGAATGTTGGAAGGGCGAACTAAATCTGTTGACACTAAAACTGTCAGATCGGCTATAGAAGAGCAGATTCCTGACATCTACAATCGGTTTCCCAATCGACACATGAAACTCAAGGGCATCTATTCCCATTGCAAAAAGATACATTTTGCACATACACAACAACTTCATCCTCCTGAGGTCGGCAGAAACGAACCATGTCCATGTGGAAGCGGGAAAAAATATAAAAAATGTTGTTTGAGGAAATCAAATTAATCATGTACGACTAAGCAATTAATGGATATTATCTCGATTAATATATTAATAATCTGATGATTATATCAAGATTAGGTTTTCAGAGATGTACTGAACTATACAAAAAAGCATCAAAATGTCAATCAATACCAGCTTTTACTGGTTTCTGATTGTTCTGCTTTTATGCAGCCACCAGGTATCGGGCCAGGGAAAATTACTACGTGGCGAAAAATGGGAAAAATTTTCAGGTACGGGAAAAACTGCTGATTTTTATGTTGCACCCGGTGGAAATGACAACTGGTCAGGTACCCTGGCAGAGCCCAATGCAGCTAAAACCGATGGACCGTTTGCAACCATCGAGAGAGCTCAGCTGGCGGTAAGATCACTTAAAACAATGGTATACTCTGCAAAAAGTGATCCCGTTGAAACAAGATGGATTGGTTCACCTCACCCTTTTGGTAAAGGAAAAGATATTCTGGTTTATATTCGTGAAGGTTACTATACCCTGGAAGAGCCGCTTATCTTCAACCCGGATGACGGGGGAGAACGCATCGAGACAAACCTTCCTTCCGGCGCTTTTGAATATCATAAACTGAAAGATCATTACGTCACCTACGCTGCCTATCCCGGGGAAACCCCGGTGATATCAGGAGGTCTGCCGTTGCATGCATGGGAAAAAGAGAGGAATGCCTGGAAGATCAGGAATCTGGATACAAGTGTACAGATGCTTGTGGTAAATGGCAGAAAGCAAACACTGGCAAGAACACCGGATTCCGGTTATTTTGTACCGCCGGTACTTTCAGAAGCACCCGACAGGCTTTACTTTAATAAAGGTGAAATCAGGCAATGGAAAGAGATGGATGGTAATCGTGTGTTTATGTTATTGCGCTGGCATCATGGGAAAAATTCCATTTCCAGGGTAGACGAAATAACCGGCACAGCCTGGTTGAGCGAACCGGAAGATGGTGTGGTGATCGTACCACCCCGGTATTATATCGAGAATGTTAAATCGCTAATGGATGCCCCCGGAGAATGGTTCTACGATCAAAAAAGAAAAGAATTAAGTTACATTCCGGTATCCGGACAAGAAGATCTAAATATGACCAGGGCATCGGCACCTCAGATCAACGAATTACTGGTGGTGAGGGGCGAACCCGGCAAACCGGTCCGGAATCTTCGTATTTACGGCATAACCTTTGAAGCTGTATTACCGGGAAGCAATGCAATGATTTATGAATATGCTCATGGATGCGAGCTGGTTGGTTCAAAGCTCAGATCATGCGGGGGTACGGGAATCTCGGTTAGAAAAGGGTGCTACCAGATCCGTATTCTGGAAAATACATTCCGTACCATTGACAACATAGCAATAAGCATTCATGGCTCCGAGGAACCTGCTGACGGGAAAGACATCCTGCGTGAAACCACCGTTTCCTATAACAAATTTTTTGACTGCGGAGGAGTTAACATTGATGCTTCTTTTTCCCTGCTCACCACTATTTCCCATAACTATATAACAAAAACCCGGGGGCGGTATGCTATATCAGTGGGTGGCTGGAATAATCTCGAGGAAGCCATTGACGGTGGCTATCTGGTGGAATACAATCATCTGGATGATGTACAAAAAGATGCCGATGATTCCGGTGCCATTAAAACCGCAGGCACAACATTTAATTCAGTGGTCAGAAAGAACCTGGTACATGATGTCAGGGCGGGATATTTCAATGATAACGTGGGTTTTTGGTTCGATAATATGTCAC
>Ga0114919_10005188_pt1 | contig 10413 bp, 9 predicted proteins | sample BlataG_FD_88682 | JGI IMG/M metagenome (GOLD analysis project Ga0114919, IMG submission 88682) | Deep subsurface microbial communities from Black Sea to uncover new lineages of life (NeLLi) - Black_00105 metaG | ecosystem: Environmental > Aquatic > Marine > Oceanic > Sediment | place: Atlantic...
CCAAGGGGGCTTTCATGGTAGAGCCGGTCACCATCAATGGTTGGAGTTCCACGGGTGCCGGGACGGTCTCCGGTCCAGCCTTTGCCGTTTTTCACCTGCCACAAAATCTTACCATCCATATTCAGGGCGGTGATGACCGTTTCTTTTTCGATGTTGCCGGCCGTATAAATCATTCCAGATGCAATCGATACGGTGGAATATCCATGTCCCAGTCCCTTAGCTGTCCAGTGTAGGGCAGGGCCTTCCTTGGGCCACTTTTTCAAAAGACCTTTTTCAGTAGAGATGTTGTCTCGGTTAGGCCCATGAAACTGGGGCCAAAAGGACTGTTTGGTTTCGGACCGTTTGCTTGCTGAGTCGTTCAGGTCAAGTTTAGTACTGTTGTTCCCTGCTTCGGCTGTCCTCAGGAACCATCCAGCGTCAGTACTAATATGAAGCAGCGCAAATCCTAAAAGACATGGTATTGCCAGGATGGCAATCACTCCCAGTTTTTTTGTTTTTGTTTCTGAATTTAACAAGGATTCTCCTTTATCTTGTGCCATATGAAAACTATGAGTCCCAAGCTCTAAAACCATGATGCCGGGGCATACAATTACATTGATTGTTCCTGCAATCTTTTAGACTTAACAAAACACAGATTTGCAGTGAATATCTTTCGGCTCAAATCATTTTAGTAAAACCGGGTTTGGGCACAGGATAGCTGTCATGGGCACCAGGTTTGACAGGCGGTTCCATATCGTCGCGGCAATCTTCTGGCTTAGGTGGGTAGTAGAAGTCTGACTTATTGATCTGCTCCCAGGTAACTTCCTTGCCGGTATAACAGGAAATTTGTCCCATTACGGTAATCATAGTGCTGCGGACCATGTAGTCGCCGTTATTGACGGGCTTGCCGGAGCGAATCGCCTTAAAGAGTACATCGTGTTCTCTTTGGTAAGGGTCGCATCTTCCCTTCCAGCGCCAGTCTGTTTCGCCCCATATCCGGCATCCCAAAATAGAGGCCTTGCCTTTGCTGCCAAGCACGATGCTGGAAGAATCGTTGTGGCATCCGTTCGTAGTACGGCAAAAGGCGTAGATGCGCACACCGTTGGCGAATTCGTAAACGACTGAATGATGGTCGAAAACATCACCGTAGATCGGTTCGGTCATCGAAGACCGTCCGCCCATACCGTGACATTTCGCGGGGGCCTTGTTCCCCATCGCCCAGCTGGAACGGTCCAGGTTATGCACCAGCGACTGGGGGACATCGTCTCCTGAAAGCCAACGGAAGTGGTACTGCGTACTACATTGCCACTGTAGCTCCGTCAATCCATCCTTACGCTGGATGACACCATATGGGCCGCGGAGGAAATTTTCTTCAATGGCCACCACGTCACCGATAGCGCCATCGTGTATCCGCTTGACCGTTTCAGCATACCCTGTGTGATAGCGGCTGTGCAGACCGGAAACGAGGCACAGCCCTTTCTGCTTTGCTATCTCAGATGCCTGCTGCAAGAGCTTGAGCCCGGCCGGGTCGATGCCGTGGGGTTTCTCTACAAACACGTGCTTTCCCGCCTTAATTGCGGTCATGGCGTGGAGTGGATGGAACTTGGCTGCGTTGGCAATCACTACCACATCCGACGACTCAATGACGTGCTTGTAGCCGTCGAATCCGGCGAAGCAGTGATCATCATCCACTATGACCTGATCTTTTTTCTGTTCTTTCAGGATTCGGAGTTTGCCTTTGACACGGTCCATAAAGATGTCACACATTGCTACCAGCTGTGCGCCGGGATCCGCCGTGAGTGCCTGGGCGGCGGCGCCAGCGTTACGTCCGCCGCAGCCGATCATGCCCACGCGGATGATATCGCTGCCGCCGGCATAGGCAGCTTCGCCTGTAGTCAATTTACTTGCCAGTGCACCGCCTGCTAAAGCTGCCGTACTTTTCAGGAATTTGCGCCGTGTCGTATTTTGTGAAGCATTCATTGGACTCATCCTTTCATTTATTGCGTTCTATTCGCCTGAACGTGATTATTTTGGTTCTATAGAACTGGCTATCCGAAAACCTATGATATCCATTTCGGGCAGCCACCACTTGCTCTTGGGTATCTGTGGGTCACCGAAGCGCCACCACTCTTCTTCGAATGCCCTGGCTGCGCAGCGAAGCTCCTCTATCGAGCTGCTGTAGTCACCACCGCGAGCTACGTGCACCTTGCCGCTCTTTGGGCCTTGTGGATTGACCCCGTTAGAAATAAGTCGAACCGGGGAAGTGCCGGAGTTATAGTCGGGATTTCTAACGGGGTTGACGGCCGGGCTTTTTTTGGCTGCATCCTTGTATGCCTCGGGACTGTAGAAGTCGTAAACCCATTCACGAACGTTGCCCAACATATCGTACAGGCCCCGGCTATTGGGTTTTTTCTTGGCCACCTCGCCGGTCTCATCATCAGAATTGGCTTCATAAGAGGCGAAGTCCGCAAGCTGTTTTGGATCGCTTCCAAAGCCGAAGACATTAATGGTGCCCGCACGGCAGGCATATTCCCATTCCGCCTCGGTCGGTAAACGATATTTTCTACTTGTCTTTTTTGAAAGCCACCTGCAGAAGGTCATAGCATTGTGCCAGGTCATCCCCATCGCTGGATGCTTCTTACCATATCCCATCGTAAGGTCACCATAAACAGGCGTAGGCCCCGTGATTGCGTCAACGTCTTTTTTTTGCTCCGCTTCCTTCTTTTCTTCTTCCGCTGTGAGGAAATCTTTTTTTGAGCTCATCGTCTCTTGATAATAAGCCATAAAAAGCTCAAGAGTAGTCTCAGTTGTACATAGGTAAAAGGGAGCGAGACGCACTTTGTGTTGCGGCCCTTCATCGTCTTTACGGCCGGGTTCGTCCTTCGGACTTCCCATTTCAAAAGTACCGCCGGGAACAAGTACCATATCGAAGGAAATATTCTCACCACTTTTGGAAGTAATAGTCTCGGTATATTTTTTCTTGTGTTCACTGTCTTTGCCTTCCACGTCTTTCGGAGACTTACAGGCAACGACACTAATGGCGAGCAGTACCAAATATGTGACCGCACGACAAGAAACAGTTCTATAGTGTTGCATCATGACACCGCGCATATTAATAATTGGACTAATTTTTTACTCTATGTGAATCAAACGAAACCTTAGTATTCCCTGTCTTTTAGTTTACCCGGCTGCGGGACGGGATATTTGCCATCGGGCCCGGCCTGCAGAGGCGCTGGGGAATCCATCGTTAGCTTATCGACATCCGGGGCAAACTCATGTTTGCAGTTGAGGATATCGTCGAAGGTTATAACTTGACCGGTGTGGGCGGCCATTCGGCCCATGGAGTTCACCAGACTTGCTTCGGCGCCGCGCTTCGCTTCGTTATAAGGTTTGTCCTTACGAATGGCGTCGATCAGGTCGCCCCATTCGAGCTGGTACGGGCTCGGCTCGGGCTGCGGGACTTTCCATATCAGGTTCTCGCTTGTCATATTGTGCCCTTTGTAAGTACGGACCTTGCCCGGGTGATGACCTGAGGTGGAGACTACACCTGAGCCTTTGGTTCCGTGGACATAGCTGCCAAATCCACCTTTACAGCCGCTAATGGCTCGCCCGTAGTATAGAAGCTTGGTTCCATCCGGGTAAGTGTATTCGACCGAGTAGTTGTCGAAATTCTGGTCGACGGCATTGCCGCGGTAGTGTCGGCCGCCTGAGGCGTGAGCCTCGATTGGCCAGGCACCTTTCATCCAGGAACATTCGTCGATCTGGTGTATATAATAGTCGCTGTACATGCCGGCGCTGGCCCACAGGAAGCTGTGGAACTTCTGGATCTGGTAGAGAAGCTCGCTGATGCCATCCGGTTTGGGACCTACGGCGCACGCCCGGCCGCCCATCCGGTAGGCTCTCATCATGACAATATCGCCGATCTCGCCGTCGTCGATTCGGCGTTTCAGCTCCTGTCGGCCCCTGCAATGGCGGACCATAAGGCCGACACCCACTTTGAGGTTCTTTTTCACAGATTCTTCGGCGAGCTTCAGGAACTTGCGCGTTGACGGACCGTCCACTGTGATGGGCTTTTCCATAAAGACGTGCAGGTCCTTCTTGATGGCATATCCAAAATGCACCCAGCGGAATGCCGGAGGCGTTGCAAAAATCGCCACATCACCCGTGTCAAGACAGTCCATCGCCTTCTTGTAACCATCAAAGCCGATGAACTTGCAGTCCTCGGGCACGTCCACCTGTTTATCGTGTCTGTCCTTCAAACTCTTGTAACTGCGGGCAAGACGATTCTCGAAAACGTCTGCCATGGCGACGAGCTTGATTGGCCCGTTCTTGACTGAAAGCGCATTCGATGCCGCGCCGTTACCCCGGCCGCCACAACCTATCAGGGCCACCTTAATAGTATTGTTCTCTCCCGCATAGATGCGCGGAGCGATACCCCCTATCAGGGCCGAAGTCGCAGCGATTCGGCCGGTGTTCTTCAGAAACTCGCGACGAGATGTGTTTTTTCTCGTGTTTTCGCTCATAGTGGTTTTCCTCCTAACCGGTGTCTAATTAAGATGTTATGTTCGTTCCAGAAGTCACCATTTGCTCATGGTGAATTGTTTCATTGTATCCAGGTCATTATCAGCAAAGCAACTTACGTGAACGGATGGATTTACACTATCCACCTTGGTTGTTCATATATACCATAATTGCCGGAATTGTCAACAGTTTATGTGCGAACTGATTTGAATTTTTTTCTTTACTCTATGAAGTAAGTATGCACCACTTTGTCAAAGGTCACGGGTTGTGAACGACGACTTTTTAGGTATGTCTGGTTAATAAGCCGGGAGTGAGAATTGGGCCCGGTAGGATTCGAACCTACGACCAATGGATTATGAGTCCACTGCTCTGACCAGCTGAGCTACGGGCCCGTGACATTGTTTTTTGCGTTTCCATCATGGAATCGCCTTTTTTGACCGCGGTTATACGTCTGTTCACTAATGCACCATTATCGGTATTATACCCTGTTTGTTCAATAGTGTCCAGGGGAGTCCGGCACAAAACGCCAAGTTCTCCGCCAAGTTTCTCCGGGGCAATGTCGATGTCATCGGTTCCGGTGGCCGACAAGGCTTTTGTTTCTTTGCTTCCAGACCAGGGATAATCCTGCAATCGCTCAATGACTTTTCTCAAGTCGAAAGTCTGAATGTGCGTATATACCCCAAGTGATAAATTCGACCTGTCACTATGTCGAAGTATGTGCATGCGCTCTTTCAGCGTTGCCCCAGCGGAATCTAATGCGTTTGCAAGCGTATGTCGCAAACAATGAAAGTCCGCCCTGCGACCTGCATCGTCCATATAAGCGATACCAGCCTCAGCCAGGTCCGCCTTGAGCATGTCTGCCGTGCGGTGATGAGTAGGCATGTTGAACGCCTTGTTGTTAGGTTTTTTGCCGGCAAAAAACTCTTCTAACTGAGCAGCTCGTTTGTACTTTAACAACTGATCTGCATTCTCGCGATTTTTGCAGAACTTGGCCTCAGCCGTGACAATATATTTTTCAATATCAAACGAAGATACTTTCAGGCTCTGCAATTCCCGGACCCTCAAGCCGGTTTCGATTGCCACAAGATACAGGACCGCTCTCTCGTGTCCCATCATGCCAAATCGCCGTGGGGCTTTTTCAGTTGCCTCTATAAGGCAGCATACTTCGGCAAAGCTCAATGCCCTTCGATATTCACCCTTCCCCAAGTTCAACCGTTTCAAATGAGCAACAGGCGATTCGGTTGCGCAATGTTCGGACACCATCCATTTGCAAAACTGTTGAACGGACGCCAAATAGTAGTTCTTGGACATGCCGGAGATTTCACCTAAATCTTTCAACCGTTTTCGTTTGGTCTTTTTGCCGTTGATTGTTTTGGTTTTGACCGTCACTACCGTTTTATGAAACCCTGCTATGGCCTGTTGTGCCTTATGTGCTCTGATGTTAATCCAGTATTTGAAGCCGCACGAATCGAAAACTCGTTTGACCCTTCTACAGGTGACATCGGCGTGTCTTTTGGTATTGCCTACCTTTAGGGACTTATGAAAATCCTCAAGATGTTTACTTAGTGGTTTACCTGCAGCCACTCTTGTGCTATCCAGTAACCCGATGCTGACAAGACGGTTTTGTAATTTCTCGGGGACATGTTCAAGCCAAAGAGTCAACTGCCGGTCCGGTAGTTGACCTGCTATTCGGCAGCTCACCAGGCGTTCGATCTGCCGGCCAAACATCTCCGACAGCTTCTTTTCCTCAAAGGCAGGGAATCGCCTTACTATGTGAAGATGGTCCCGGCACTCAACGTACCACTTCTTTGCCGTTCTTGTGTCACCTTCTTTAGTTTTGTATGTTGCCTTGAAAACTCTCATGTTTTTGCCACTCTTGGCGATACGGGAAGCCTGCATTTACCCAGGCCCTCAACTCTGCCAGCCGCCACACAGTACGACGTTCGCTGATTTTAATAGGCAAGGGTCCCAGTTGTCCAGACGAATGCATAGAATATAACAAACTACGGCTTATCCCCAGAAATTTTGCCGAATCTTTCGGAGACAAAAGCAAAGGTTCCACTGCAACAATGCCCTGTTTAACAGCGTTTGGCTGATTTAAGCTGATTTCTGCCTGTGTGACCATATTTACCTATCCAGGTTCAATTGAGGCGGCCGAGCTTGCCCCTGAGCATACCTGAGACTCCCCTGGGCCGGCGTTCGGCGATTGTGGCGAGGCCTGGTCCAGCGGAAGGCACTCATTACAAACAGCCTCAACTTGACCGGTTGGACTCTTCCGAAGCTCCCCCTCTGAGGTTGGCATCAAAGAGCCGCAAAATCCGCAAAAGGATAAATTATCCATCGGACAAAGCCTCCGCTCGTTGATGCTGATTTTTCAGATCAACAATCATTTTTTCATATTCTCGTATCGCCTCATTATTAATCTCGCGATACTTTTTTGTGGATGTCCCTTCTGATTCTAACCGGGCCAAATCCTTTGCCAATTCCTGGTGCACCGTCAAAGCGTAAAAAGCAATTTCTGTGGTTGCCTCTAAAAAAAAACAAAAAAACTTCTCGCTCTTCCAACATAGTTTATCCAAAATTTGCTATTCTTAAATTATTAACGCCAAGTGCCGGACGTTTCAATTTGTCGATCCCTTTCTCAATCTTAGCCAAAAGTTTTACCGCTTGGCCTGTGTTTTGCCGTGTGCCTTTCGCATATAGCTCTGTGTTATTATACCTTCCACCTGGAGCGAGCGTAAGAAGGCGAGCCTCCTTAACAGAGAGTGATTGTTTGAATTCGTAACCGAGCTTTTCAGGCTTCTCGCCTTTTTTTAACCGCTGCAACTCATCCATTGATCTTTTGATATTTCGGAGTTGATATTCAGTAGCTCCCAGCTCCCGTAAATCAAAAAGTTTAGCGGCAAATTCATCTTTGCCAAAAAGTGATAATTCACGTCTCAAATCTTTGGCGGTTTCTGTTAAAGCTTCCGTGCGTGATTTTCTATCTTCGAGATATTTTAACTGATTAAGATCCTTACGAACCATTGCCATGCTTGGCTCTTGATAACCAATCTCTTTCATGCGTTCGAGAAGTAATTGGCCTTTAGTTTTTCCAAAATCGACTATACTCTGCTTCAACTTCCCCATTTCATCGTGTATTTTTTTCCATGGGGCCGGAGTAGTTATAGACTTGATGGTTTTTGCAACCTTTGTCCCGGCATCAACCAATTTCTCAAAACTTTTAGCGGTCTCTTTTGCCTTTCCCGTTATATCTGCAAGCCCCTTGCTGCCACTTTGAGTGCCTCGTGCCAAATTTCTAACAATAGTAAAAATCGAAGCAAGAGGAGAAACAAGAAGTGCCTTTCTCCCCCATGACATTGACGCTTTCTTTTGAAGATTATCGAGCTCGCTGCTTAGCTTTTTTGTCACCTCGACAGTCTCTGCGAGTTCAGTATTTATCCCACCGAATGCGCGTTCAACCAGCCCAAGCGTGCCCGCCATAACAACCACTCCAGCGGCCAGGCTCGCAATTCCTGCCGGACCACTGAGACTTTGTAAAATCGTCTGGCCGACAGCCAGCCCTTTAACGGCCGTTGTTATTGCGCCAATGGCTGATACGATTTTCGGCCCAATAACGACACCGGCCGAGAGCGCCGCCGTCCATTTTATAAAATGCCCTGTCGTGCGAATGGTCTCCATGTCAATTGCTTTTATGCGATTTGCAAATCTCATCATCATCGGTGCCAGCCCTTTTGCGATTTCTTCTCTGATGTCACCGAGTGCGTTTTTCATCTGTATCATTGAGCCGCTGTATGTTCGAGCTTCGCCTTCGGCCAGGGCGAAGTTCTTTGCACCAATTTCAAGTACCCGATTGAACTTCTCCTGCGCAGAAAGCCCCTCTCCCAATTTGATGCCATACCTTGTAAGTGATGCTGTGTCCCCGACACGAGCTCTACTAACCAACCGCATGGCTGCCACCACATCTATAGAGTAAGCAGCGGCCAACCCAATGGCGGCCTTCGTTGCGTCTTGCAGTTCTTTGCCGCTTAGCTGGCCCATCGAAGCCCCCATCTTCATTAGCTCCAGGACGGCCTCGTCCCCATGAACAGTAACTTTTTGGATTGAGCTGGCGAACTGCTGCATGTCACGCATCGCGTCCGCCCCGCCTTTGCCCAGCAAATTCAAAGCATCGTTAAGACCGCGGACCGCGGTCTCCTGCCGGGCATACAAATCCAGAGAGCCGGACAGGAATCGCTTAATTTCTCTTGCCCCGAAATATGCTCCGGCCGAAATCGCCAACTTTTTGAAAACGCCGCTTAGGCTGCCGGCAGACTGCCCTATCTTGCCGAATTTCTTCGAGGCCTCGTCCCGGGCCTTAACTATCACATTGACGCTGTGAGTTGCCATACAAAAATCCTTTCTCAGACCATTTGCTCTTTCAAAAATCGATAAAGTATTGACTTTCTTAATACTTTCTGCTTACAGATCGCCATAAAGAAGCCGTGAAGCCAAAATTTCACATTATCCAGTGACATAGATTCGCAGAAATTAACAATCTCGTCCGGGGCTTCACCGGCGTTTACTTTTTCAAAAACACTGGCAACCGCCGATTTGATTATACTGCCGTCAAACTCAACTTTTTTCGTTGTCGTTTTTGCCATGCTCTGATTTCTCTTCGCCGACTTTTTCAATCTCTTTGGCCGAGATGCCGAGCTGCTTATCAATGAAGGCCTCATTCAGCTCCCGTGCCTCACCAAAGGTCAGAAGGTCCTGCAGTTTCTTCACGTTGAATACAATCGGCTGTCCGGTTTCGGGATTATTCATATTGCCCCACCCAACCAGGCCGATTCTCAGGGTCTCAAAGAGCCGGTTAACAGCTTCAACCCCGGTTTCCGCTTGTTCGATGGATTCCTGAATCTTGACCCTCTCTATCCACTGGTGTCCGCTCAGGTGCTCGAACTCGAAATAAGGCTGTTCTTGTTCTGGACGATCCTGATCACTTTTCAAAACAATCTTGAATTTTTTTCCCACCATCGGCATCATTTACCCTTTCATTTTCATAGTCCACAATTTACCATAAATGGCCCAGGGCGGCCGACCGCCCCGACCTATCCAGTCTAAAACTCTTGCAAGGCATCGATGGCTTTTTCAAATAGTTGTCACTATGTCTTCCTTTTGCTCAGGATATATGCGATTTGCTGATCAATATTTTTCTCTAATTTTTTGTGCGTGGACATCTGCACATCTTCGGCTGTACCGGCAGCCCCTCTACTTTCAGTTGTACCCATTCCCGCAATAGGCTTATCCGCCGGCCAGTGACATCACCGGCGAACAAACAGACCTTATTCATATTTAGCCCCACCAGGTCCAGCCCCTTTTCTACTCTCAATTTGTGCAGGGCAACGATCACCCGAGATCCCAAACCGAAAAAATCAACCAAATCATCTATCGGGCCGTTTAGCAGCTCGCAATCCATGCCTGCCATGATTTCCTTCGGATCATCAATCACCAGGCCCGGGGCCTGAGCTTGTATGGGCTTAGCTTCCACAGGGCACATGATTTCCCTTCATTACCTCGCTACGAATCCTTTCCAGGGCATCCTCATCAAACACACGGAACCTGCCGGCAAGTTGAACCGGTTTTATACTACGCGACATTATTATGTAATCAACCTTGTGAACAGGGCATTCAAGCTGCCGTGCAATTTCCCCTACTGTTAATAGTTTATCAGCCATATTAACCTCCAAAAATAATTTATTGACTTATGCTTTACTGATAAGCCTATAATCGCACAAACGAGTCAGCGAAAAACAGAGTAAAATTGGTGTTTGGAAAGAATGTCTTGGTTGTCCGCGGTTATTGACCCATGACTATGCCTCGCAGCTCCGCGACCGCACGCCTGGACGCTACGTGGTGCGAAATTGCCCTACC
>Ga0114919_10005189_pt1 | contig 10412 bp, 8 predicted proteins | sample BlataG_FD_88682 | JGI IMG/M metagenome (GOLD analysis project Ga0114919, IMG submission 88682) | Deep subsurface microbial communities from Black Sea to uncover new lineages of life (NeLLi) - Black_00105 metaG | ecosystem: Environmental > Aquatic > Marine > Oceanic > Sediment | place: Atlantic...
CTGTGCTTCGAGGTGTTCCTGGAAAACTGGTCCAGGGTCTTCTTCGTCTCCGCGACACCCGGCCCCTTCGAGTTCGCGGAATGCCAAGGCGAGGTCGTCGAGCCGCCCAGCAGGCCCACCGGCCTTCTCGACCCCGAAATCTTCGTACATCCGGCCGGCAATCAGGTCCCGCACCTCCTGGCCGAAATCGAAAAGCGAGTCAAAGCAAAAGAGCGGGTCCTCATCACCACCCTGACCAAAAGAATGGCCGAAGACCTCTCCGGCTATATCGCGAAGAAGGGCTTTAGATGTCGTTATCTGCACAGTGAAATCGACACGTTCGAAAGAATTGAGATATTGCGAGATCTGCGCCACGGCGAATTCGACGTGCTGGTCGGTGTCAACCTGCTGCGAGAAGGCCTCGACCTGCCCGAAGTTTCAGCCGTCGCCATCCTCGACGCTGACAAGGAAGGGTTCCTGCGGAGCCAGACTTCGCTGGTACAGACAATCGGCCGGACCGCACGAAATATCAACGCAACAGTCTTTCTATACGCCGATAAAGTCACGGCGTCGATGCAAAAAGCTATTGACGAAACGAACAGACGCCGTAAAATTCAGCTAAAATACAACAAAGACCACAACATTACACCCCAGACGATAAAAAAGGAAATCCGCAGGAGCCTGGCCGAGCAGATAAAGGCAAGAAAGACCGCCCGACAGGCCATTAGTGCCGGCAGCTCGGAATTCGACAAGGTCGAGCTGGCCTCGCAGATTGAAAGAGAAATGCTCGAAGCAGCACAGCAGCTCGAATTTGAAAAGGCCGCCTTCCTGCGAGACCAGCTTAAAGAGTTAAAGGAACTGCCCGAACTGGTACTCGTGGATTCGAGAAAAAAGAAAAGGGACTTTTTAGCCACAAAAAAACTCAAAAGACATAAAAAAGATTGATTAGCCGCAAAAAACGCGAAGCGAAAAAGGGTATATTTTTGTGTTTTCTGCGCCTTTTCGCGGCAAATAGTGTACTCTGTGTTCTCAGTGGCTGACAGTGGCTGAAAAATTAAAGGCAAAACCAAAATGAAAAAACTCAACATTGCAAAAGCACGGCCTCTAATCAAAATGGCAATTGAAGAAGACCTCGGAGCCGGTGATATGACAAGCGAGCTCATCTTCAAGGAAGACACCGTCGCCAGGGCCAAAATCATCTCGCGTGAGGAAATAATCGTATGCGGAATGAATATCACCGGGGAAATCCTCAACCAGTACGACAAACGGCTGAAGCTAAAGGTCAACATAAACGACGGACAATCCGCCCATGTCGGCTCCCGGCTCGCCATAATCGACGGCCCCCTGCGCCCAATGCTCAGTGCCGAGCGGGTAATGCTCAATTTCCTCCAGCGGCTCAGCGGAATCGCCACCACAACAAACAAATTCGTCCGCGCCATTCAGGGCACAAAGGCCAAAATCTACGACACCAGAAAAACAATGCCCGGCTGGCGAATCCTCGAAAAGTACGCAGTCCGCTGCGGCGGCGGATACAACCACCGACTCGGTCTCTACGACGGCATCCTGATTAAGGACAACCACCTGGCCCAGCTCGGCCAGAACTTCCCGCCAAAACTAAAAAGAATAGTCTCTGAAGCCAGGAAGGTAAAAGGCGTCAAGTTCGTCGCCGTCGAAGTTGACCACGTTGACCACCAGCTCAACCACGTCCTCAAGATTCCCGGCATCGACATTGTACTGCTCGACAATATGGGTCAGTGGCAGCTAAAACACGCCGTCGAAATGAGAGACGATATGTGCGGCAAAAACAAAAAACCCCTGCTCGAGGCCTCCGGCAATATAACACTCGACAACGTCTCTGCCATCGCCCAGTGCGGTATCGACAGAATCGCCGTCGGCGCAATCACCCATTCCGCAAGGGCCGTTGACATCGGACTCGACAGGTAACCTGTGGCACGCCCAATGACCGACCTGCTGGACCCCGACAAAATAAAGGCCAACCTAAAGACCCATCGCATCGGCAAAGAGGTCCTCGTCTTCAGCTCCACCTCGAGCACCAACGACATCGCCGCAGAATACGCAAAGAATACAGATAACGACGGCCTGGCAATCTTCGCCGAAGAACAGACCGCCGGCCGTGGCCGCACGCCCAGCAAATGGCTCACCAGCCGCTCCGACAGCATCCTCTGTTCGGTCGTTTTGATTGATTGCAAACTCAATCCGGAGCTTCTCTCCCTCACCGCCGCAGTCGCCGTCACCGAAGCCATAGGCGAACCCGCCAAAATCAAATGGCCAAACGACATAATCCTGAACGGCAAAAAAGTGGCTGGTATCCTGCTTGAATCAAAGCCAAACAAAGCCGGCAATGCCTGCATCATCGGCGTAGGAATAAACTGCCATCAAAACAAAGAATCTTTCCCCGCCGAACTGCAACCAATCGCAACAAGTATCGACATCGAGAGTTCTTCAGTCTGCGACCGCATCTCGCTGGCGAAAAGACTACTGACCTGCCTCGATCACTGGCTCGAAATCGCCGGGCAGGACAGCGACAAAATAACGGCCCAGTGGTGTCGCCTAAGCGTCCAATTGGGTCACAGAGTAAAGCTCACCTGCAGCGGCGCTGAATTCGCCGGCAATTGCATCGGCATAGACCCCGAAAAGGGCCTGACCCTCCAGCTCGACTCCGGCGGCGTGAGATTATTCCCCGCCGCACACTCAACAATCGCAAAATAACCACAGCTTGCCTCGGGCGGTCAATTCGGGTATTATGACCATTAGAAGAAAGTTCAGCAGCGTAGCTGAGCAGCCGTTATATGGGAAATTCCAGATGAAAGGTTTCTGTGAAAGGACTACTCTACTGACAGAAATGGCAAAGCGGATGTTGTTGGTCGTGATGACTTTGTACATTGCCGATATTGCCCTTCCGGCTGGCCTGGCGCGGACGCCGGATGGAATTGACCAGGCCCGCCTCAAAAATGTTACGGCACTACTATCGAAAAAACCAAAGGGCTTTGGCGAACCCGTTACCGACAGAAACGCCTGGAACAAACTGGCGAAGAATAATTCGTTCAAAGGTATTATCACCGACGCCGAAAAGCTATTGCGAGAGCCAATTCCTGACCAACCCGACGACCTATACCTGGACTTCTCTCGCACCGGTAACCGGACGCGATGGCAGAGAGTCAGCGGCCGTCGCCGAGGAAGGGTCCGGACGCTGGTTCTGGCTGAGTGCCTGGAAAACAAGGGCCGGTTCGTCCCTGCGTTCGAAGAAATCGTGCGGGCAGTTTGCTCCGAACGGACGTGGGTTATGCCCGCTCATGACCGCAGTCTAACCAACTTCAACGGGAAAATCATTGATATCGACCTCGGCTCGGCAATGCTCGCCTGGTCCCTGGCTACCGCCGACTACCTCCTGGCCGACAAGCTCGGCCAAGAAGCTCGCCGAATGATTCGGGATAACCTCGAGCGCCGTATCTTCAAGCCGTACGAGGACATGGTGGCGGGTAAACGCAAGCGAAACTGGTGGATGACGACGACGAACAACTGGAATGCCGTCTGCCTCGGCAGCATAACGGGCTCTGCTCTAACTGTGATCGATTCGCCTGCCCGACGCGCACTTTTTATTGCCGCCGCCGAAAAATACTCGCAGAACTTCCTCAAAGGATTCACCGACGACGGCTACTGCTCAGAGGGCCTCGGTTATTGGAACTACGGCTACGGCTATTATGTGATGCTCAGCGAAATGATTTATCAAGCCACGGACGCAAAAGTGGATATAATTGACAATGAGCAGGCGAAAGCAGCCGCCAGATTTGGAGCGAAAATTGAGATTATCAACGGCGTTTACCCGGCCTTTGCCGACTGCTCGGTCAGGTCCAAACCCAGTTCGAGACTAATGTATTTTGTCAGCCGGCGCTTCGGCATGGCCCTGGCATCCTGGGAAAAAATCGACCCCGTCGGGCCAGGCGGCTCTCTATATGAGAGTATGATGTACAGCTTCGACAACTCGGCCTCCCACACACGGCCCGCCAAAGCCGCTTCTCAGGAACTGCCCATTCGGTTTTGGTTTGATAAGGCCGGTGTGCTGCTGTGCCGGCCGGCGCCGAATTCCCAGACGCAACTTGCAGTCGCCCTCAAAGGCGGACACAACAGCGAGCATCACAACCACAACGATGTCGGCTCCTTCGTCGTTGTCTTGGGCAATAAGGCCCTGCTCCTCGACCCGGGCTCAGAAGTATATACCGCCCGAACATTCAGCAGCCGCCGCTACGACAGCAACGTCCTCAACTCCTACGGTCACCCCGTCCCAATTGTCGCCGGGAAACTCCAGCGAACCGGCAGCGAAGCTCGCGGCCGTGTTATAGACCGCAGCTTCACCGACAGCACCGACACACTCGTATTGGATATTTCTTCTGCCTACGATGTGGCCGAGCTCAAAAAACTCGAACGCAAGTTTGTTTACTCGCGGTCGGGCCATGGTTCGTTAACAGTGACCGACGAGGTCGCTTTCTCGCAGCCGCGCAATTTCGCCACCGCCCTTATAACTCTCGATAAGTGGAAGAAGACCTCTGCGTCGTCGCTGGTTATCTACGATTCCGACAGGGCTCTGCGAGTGGATGTCGATACGAACGGCGCCGAGTTCGAAGTAAAGGCCGAGACTATCGACGAAGATGTCAGTGCACCAAAAAAACCAATCCGATTGGGAATCAATCTGACAAACCCGGTCAGTAGCGCCACTATCTCTCTCAAGATAACTCCAATACAAAAGAACCGGGGCCCCAAGAGCAAACCAAGAGCGTCTAACGAAAAGGAAAGTCATTCTCTGCTCAAGTATCTTAGCACGAGGTAGACTGCCACAAGCACGTTAGTTAACTTTCGGTGATATAGGATTAGGAGTTAAAAATTAGAAAGGACAACAATTATGAAAACAAACAGACAGCTTAAATACTACCTCGCAGTTTGCCTGGGATTGCTCGTATGCTCACTTACTGCCTGCTCCGGCCGGTCGGCCCTCACCGGCAGTGAGAAACAGCCCAAAGATTATCTGCACGCCGGCGAAAAGGATGTGCAGAATTGGCGTGAAATGAAATTCGGCTTGTTCATCCACTGGGGCCCCGTCAGCTTAAAGGGCACCGAAATCGGCTGGTCACGAGGCGGCGAGCGCCGCGGACGCTCCGGCACCGGCTCCATCCCCGCCGAAGAATACGACAATCTCTACAAGAAGTTCAACCCCGTAAAATTCAACGCCGATGAGTGGGTGCAAATCGCCAAGGACGCCGGTATGAAGTACCTCGTCTTCACCTCCAAGCACCACGATGGCTTCTCAATGTTCGACAGCAAGCTCACCGACTACAAAATAACCAACTCCCCATTCAAGCGGGACGTCGTAAAAGAGCTCGCCGATGCCTGCCACAAGGCCGGCCTAAAGCTCGGCTACTACTACTCGCCCGGCGATTGGTATCACCCCGACTACCGCACCGAAACTCACTCCCGCTACATCGAATTTCTCCACGGCCAGCTCCGCGAAATCTGCTCCAACTACGGCAAAATTGACATAATCTGGTTCGACGGCCTCGGCGGCTCGGCAAAGGACTGGGACTCCGAAAACCTCATCAAAATGATACGAAAGCTCCAGCCCCACGTCATTATCAACAACCGCGCAGGCCTGCCCGCCGACCACGACACACCCGAGCAGCGAGTCGGCAAATTCCAGACCGACCGCCCCTGGGAAACCTGCATGACAATCTGCCGACAGTGGGCCTGGAAGCCAAACGACCAACTCAAATCGCTCCAGCAGTGCATCCAGACGCTCGTGCAGGTCGTCGGCGGTGACGGCAATTTCCTCTTCAACGTCGGTCCTATGCCGGATGGCAGAATCGAGCCGCGACAGGTCGAGCGCCTAAAAGAAATGGGCGGCTGGCTAAAAAAATACGGCCAAACAATCTACGCCACGCGAGGCGGCCCTTTCAAAAACGGCCGCTGGGGAGCCAGCACATACAAGGACAACACCATTTACGTTCACGTCCTCAATTGGCCCGGCGATACTCTCACGCTGCCGCCCATCCCCAATAAAATCATCACCAGTTCTGTCCTGACCGGCGGCACTGCCACCGTCAAACAAACCGACGAATCCATCGAAATCTCCGTTTCAGAGTCCGACCGCCACGAAATCGATACCATCATAGAGCTAAGGCTCTACGGCCCCGCCGGCGAGATTACGCCGCGCGCCCTGCCATCTCCCCGCCGGCGAGATTACGCCGCGCGCCCTGCCATCCGACTCCCTGACCGCCGGCAAAAAGGCCAGGGTCTCCAACGTTCATCAGAACAACCGCAGCTATAATGCAGGCAAGGCCGTGGACGACGACCCCACTACCCGCTGGGCCACCAACTCCGGCACAAAGCAGGCCTGGCTCGAAATTGACCTCGGCAAACTAACAACCTTCGACCGCGTCAAAATCAGCGAGGAATTCGGCCGTGTCCGGCAATTCGAGCTGCAGTACAAAGACGGCAACGACTGGAATACCTTCATCGAAGGCAAAAAGCTCGGCGCCGGCTATTCTAAGCAGTTCAAGCCCGTCACGGCCCAATACGTCCGGCTCAACATCCTCGACGCAACCGATGGCCCTACAATATGGGAGTTCCAGCTCTTCGCACCCAAAAAAGTAATACCTGGGAAATGAAAATCAAATGGGCAAAAATATCAACAAAAAAGCATCGCAGTCAAAGACCTGTTGCGAAACCGGCTCTTCGCGTGGTATAATCCCGAAAAGAATCCTTATCATCCTGCATAGAATTTCTATGTAAACGTATTTTGCAGAAAGCTTGAGACATACAGAAAAAGGAACTTATACTATGGCAGAACGTTTTGACGTCGTGGTAATCGGCGCCGGCCCGGGCGGCTTCCGCGCCGCAAGAAGATGCGCACAAAAAGGCGCTTCGGTCGCAGCAGTCGAAAAAGAATTCCTCGGCGGGACCTGTCTCAACTACGGATGTATCCCCTCAAAGGCCCTGCTCGCATCCGCCCACGCCCTGCTCTCAGCCCAAAACGCCGCTCGGATTGGAGTCGATGTCGCCTCAGCCGTTCCAAACTGGCCCAACATACAGCAGAGAAAAGACGCAATCGTGGCCGGCTTTCGCAAAGGTATGGCCGGCGCCGCACAGGCCAACAATCTAAAAATGATTCGAGGCCATGCCGTCGTCACCGCGCCGAACCAAATCAAAGTCGAATCTGATGGACAGATAACAGAAATTGAGGCCGATATAATAATCCTCGTAACCGGCTCCGAGCCAATCGAACTGCCGAACATACCCTTTGACGCCCAGACCGTCATCAGCAGCAAAGAAGCCCTCTCGCTGCCTGAAATACCATCGTCAATGCTAATCGTCGGCGGCGGTGTCATCGGCTGCGAAATGGCCTGCGTCTATGCCGCCGTCGGTACAAAAGTAACGATCGTCGAAGCGCTCGACCGGCTTCTCCCCAACGAGGACCAATGGGTAGGCCGCCTGATTCAACGCGAATTCAAAAAGCTCGGCATCGATTCAATAACCTCTCAGAAAGTCGCATCAGTCGATAAAACCGCCACTCCCGCAAAAGTAATCATCGAGGACGGCCGGACAATCGAAGCCGAAAAAGTCCTCGTCTGCGTAGGCCGAAAAGCGCTCGTCGACAAGCAAACCATTGAAGCGTTGAATTTAGAGATGGACGGCACTGCTATCAAGATAAATGAAAAACTCGAAACCAACGCCCCCGGCGTCTATGCACTCGGCGACGCCGTCGGCACAACCTTTCTCGCCCACGGCGCCACCACCGAAGCTGATGTCGCCGCAGTCAATGCCACCGGCGGCGACCAAAAAATGTCCGACTATTCCCTCATCCCGCGCGTGATTTTCACCTTTCCCGAAGTTGCCTCCGTCGGCAAATCCGAGCAAACCTGCGAATCCGAAGGCATCGAAGTCTCCGTAGGAAAGGCATTCTTCAAAGCCAACGGCCGAAGCGTCGCTTACAACCAGACCGTCGGCCAGATAAGGTTCATCCGCGACAACGCTGCGAACAAGATAGTGGGAGTCACAATGGTCGGCGATATGGTAACCGAATTCGTCCCTCTGGCCGCAGCTATGATTGGCGCAACCGAAAAACCACCGCTCACCTTCCCCCACCCGACCGTCTCAGAAACCCTCGAAGAAGCCCTCGAAGACGCCTTCGCCCCGAGTTCGTAAATCCCCTCTAAAGTATGACAAGAAAAATTGGTCCACAGAAAGAGTATATCAGCTTTTGACGTAGCTATTATAATCGTCAACTGTTAACTCTATCTCTCGCAGAATTTCTCTTATCAAGGGCCGAGCTAACATCCGTCCTCTGTGATGTGGCACGGTAGTAACTCTACCGTCGGGGTGTCTGTAAAAGGCATGGCTTCCTTTTCGCCGAACTTTTTCAAAACCCAATCGAAGCAGCAACTTCTCCATCCGTTTGGCGTCGATTAGTTTTAATCTGCTCAACCTCTCACCTCAAGCTGCTGGATTCCCACAAATTCAGGTATTTGCTTCTTGGCCTCCGGGTCCATCTCCTCCAGGCATAATTCGACTACTTCTTTGAGATTTTTTTGAAGCTCATCCAGAGTTTCCGCCTGCGTATGCGCGCCGGGAATTCCCGGAACAATCCCCACATACAGGCCGCTTTCTGGGTCCTTTTCAATATATCCGGTTATCTTATACACACTTATCTCCCGATTTAGCAGCTCACAATAACGGTTTATCTTCACAAAACAAGTCTATCATATATTCTTCAGGATGTCAAGAAAAGTCATAGACACAAAACCTTGGGGCTGGGGGCCGGCTTCGCCGGCCCTTTTTTGCTTGTCTGAACGCGGTCTAACCACTAATATTTAGCCGGCGGTTTCACCGCAGGTTTACGCGATACGCACAACGCTATACGAGATAACCCGTGAGCCAAAAAACTAAAAATTGGAGCGAAGCGGAAATCCCGACCTCCCGGGATTGTTCTCTGCGCATCATCGACTGCGGCCTTGCCGATTACCGCGAAATCCTCGAGCTGCAGCACCGGCTGCGCGAAAAAAGACGCCGGAACGAAATACCCAATACCGTCCTGCTCGTTGAGCACCCCCCCGTCATCACGCTGGGCGCCCGCCAGAGCGCCAACAAACTGCTCACCGGCCGAGAGGATTTAACAAAACAGGGCATCGACGTCATCGAAATCCGCAGAGGCGGCGGCACAACCGCCCACAATCCGGGCCAATTAGTCTTCTACCCAATCTTGCATTTGCAGCAGTTAGACCTGGGAATCAGCGAATATATCAGAGAACTCGAAGCCATAGGAATAGAACTGCTCGAACAATTATCCGTCGAGGCCGCCAGACAAAAAGGCCTCCCCGGCCTGTGGGTAAAAAACCATCACCCCGCAGACAAACAAATATCAACCGCACAGGATGCAGCAGATAGAGTTAATCAACTAAAATCAAACTCGGTGCTCTCCGCGAACTCTGCGATTAAAGGAAGACGACATACGACATACGACATACAACATACGAAAAAGATTGCCTCTGTCGGCGTCCGCGTCTCAAAGTTTGTAACCTATCACGGCATGGCAATAAACATTCAAAACGACCTGACCATCTTCGATTTGCTGATACCCTGCGGCCTCGACGACGTAGAAATGACCTCAGTCCTGAAAGAAACCGGCAAACACCAACCAATGAGTAACGTTAAAAGAAACTTAGTTGAACTGCTTAGAAAGCATTTTCAACAAGCGAAAAAATGAAAAGCACTAAACACTAAATCCTAAATCCTAAACAATATCAAATGACCAAAATCCAAATTTTCAAAACAAAACCGCTTATGCTCGCTGAAAAATTGTTTTGAATTTGTTTAGGATTTAGATATTAGAATCTAGGATTTAATAACGAATTTGTTTCGAATTTCGATATTAGGATTTCGGATTTACACAATGCACAAGTCACAAACCACGAGCCACACACCGCAAAGACTGCCGTCCTGGCTGCGAAGGCCCCTGCCGGCGGACGAATCATTTCGCCACACCGAGCAAGTATTGAGCTCGCTCAATCTGCATACTATATGTAGTAACGCAAACTGTCCCAATCGAGGCGAATGCTGGTCAAGGGGTACCGCAACCGCCCTGATACTCGGCAATATCTGCACGCGAAACTGCAAATTCTGCTCGGTCCGCACCGGCAGACCCGCCCCGCCGGACCCCACCGAGCCCGCCCGCCTGGCCGAGATGGCAAAACTGATGAACTTAAAGTATCTGGTAATCACCAGCGTTGACCGCGACGATTTGCCCGATGGCGGCGCGGGCCATTTCCGCGACTGCATCAACAAAGTTAGAGACCACTGCCCGGATATTCACCCCGTTAGAAATTCACAAACCGATAAGAATACGGCGAGAAGGGAGAAGATTTCTA
>Ga0114919_10005190_pt1 | contig 10412 bp, 11 predicted proteins | sample BlataG_FD_88682 | JGI IMG/M metagenome (GOLD analysis project Ga0114919, IMG submission 88682) | Deep subsurface microbial communities from Black Sea to uncover new lineages of life (NeLLi) - Black_00105 metaG | ecosystem: Environmental > Aquatic > Marine > Oceanic > Sediment | place: Atlantic...
AGGTTGAGATGGTTAAAGGCACGGAGTAAGAAACAGTCCCAGAAAAGAAAGCCCGAGGTGTAGTGGAGGACTTCGGGGACCTTCTGAAAAACTATGACATTCAAAGGGCCGTGATGGTCAACAAGGAACACCAGCGAAACCGGTGCCCCACACATTTTGGACTATCGTTCAGTAGAAAACTACCTCCTGAGGGCTAGCTCGAAGGTGGGACAAGGGAAGCAAGGAATGCTGCTGACGAATACACTAGTCGAAAGGCATAAATCACCTCATTTAAGGGCGGTTCTTTGCCTCCTCGTTTCTCAATGTGTGCCAGCTCGGATGCGGTCGACCATATGTGGCTTAATTGTGTTATCGCATAGTCCGGTGCATAAGGGCCAAGTTTTTCCTTTAGCGTTCCAACATCTGGCGACTTACCAGCCTCTAAGATCACAGGCTTCTTTGACAAAGCTTCACAGACCTTGATCCACAAGACTACTAATGCCTTTCGCATGTTATCGCAGGAGTTTGATAATTTGCCATTTTCGAGATCTGCTTCGGACTGCTCAAACAATTGCCACGCCTCAGTCCAACCAAGACGACTTGTAACTTCTCGAACGGATCTCCGGGCGCCCCATTCTGACGAAACCCAGTAGACCTTAAGAATAACATCTTTTGATGTGAGTGTTGAGTGAGTATTATCCACGACTATCTGATAGCGCCCTGGAGAAGGAGGTCTGAACGAAAGAGTTCCCCAGGAAAGTTTGGCTGATGTGAATGTGACATATGAGGGCAGTCCCGCAGCATGTGCTCCCGCTCGAATAGCGTCGAGTCTGAAGCCCCAGACTTTAAAGTTGTCATCGTCCATGACTTGGACACGAACATCGTCTAACACCTCGCGCTTTTGCTCGACGTTAACTTCAAATATGTAAAAGCCCTCGACATCGCGAACCTGCAGCTCGAGGCTCCAATACTTTCCTGCTGGGATAGAAATCGAAAATGTTTCCGATAGTCTGTCAGTCATATTGACTCCTCGTCTAATTCTACCAAGCTGGGGAAACCATATTCAACATAACGCCTAAATGCCCATAAAATGCCTACCACCTCTAGCCAAGTTGCTTGCCTGTCTCCCCGGAGACGCCTCGCGGGACGGAAAAGAATGTTGGAGGCAATCCCAACCAGTTACACAATGTAACCAGTTCACCGCCAAAGCCGGTCTCCGTAAAAGAAAAAGGGCAAACCATTAAGGCCTGCCCCCATTTTCCATTAACAGGATACCGCTTTTTTGCGACAAAGCGCAAAAAGCCCGGCTTTGGGCAATAGACATAATTCCTTCGTGCCAGCTTTACCTGAAAAGCGACAAAAATGCCTGAATCTTCCCACGCCAAGCGTAATCCTGAAAACGCTGCGACGGGGGCAAGCCGCGAAATACCGTACCTCCCCTTTTCTGTGTCCTTCAGGCTTTAACCTGCTCCCTAGCTCTCATGTCGGTTGCCCGAAGCTAGGCCCGTTCCGCTTTGTCGGAAAGTCTCTCACCGGGGGCATAACAAATCTTCACGGCTTACTCGTCAGTTAGGCCCAGCAAATAAAATCTATGGCAGAGCGGGGTTTTTTCGTAGCAATATAAGTACACGTCCCTGGACACGGACATTTCCTTAATTCGTCGGATCGCCTCTACAACTTCGGCGTTGACGAGGATTTAAGCTACATAGCGAGTTTCATATTCGGCCGAGCTAATCTTTTTGTCCTTCCAGTCCTTTAGCAGCTCCTTCGAAGGCGAGACCACCGTTTGCCTCTTTTCTTAGGGCTTCGGCTGGTCTCTCATAGTCCTCTGGGGTCTCCAGAATAGCGCAACGAGTCGATAATTTTCTAATAATAAATAATCCGCCCTATTGTTACCTCGGGGTAGTCTGATCCACTGATGGTTGGCAGTCGCAATGATGTGGGCGGCATGGTCTGAGTCTCTATGCTTTTCGCGGGTAAACAGTCACACCGTCTGATATGCCGAGTATCCTAGCAACGGCGTGCCAGCTACGCAGCAGCAGTCACCCAGCCATAACCTTACCAGTGCTCATAGCGCACTAGCTCATCCAACGCCTTCCGTCTCTTGTGTCCGGGCTGGTCGTCGGGATAGCCAAGTGGCGTGAACGCAATTGGCTCCACATCTTCTGGTAACCCCAATACCTCACGTGACGCATTGGGATTGAAAGCGCCCACCCAGCATGTGCCAAGCCCCAGGTCAGTTGCGGCCAGAATCAGGTGGTCCATGACAATGGCCACGTCAACATCGTTGTAGTTCTTGCCATCACGCCGTACCCAACTCCGAGAAGGCGTCCCGCATGCGCAGATGACTATCGGGGCCTGCCTGAACCAGGACGCGCTGTATATCCGCCCGAGTTGCTGTTCTCTCCCTTTGGTGTGTATAACGATTAGCTGGAAAGGTTGGCGGTTGGTGGCGGTAGGAGCCAGACGGGCTGCCTCCAGTACTTGTTGGAGCTTTTCATCTTCGACCGAGTCTGGTTTGTAGGCGCGGACGCTGTAGCGCTTGGTTACAACTTCTAGTAAATCCATAACACCTCCTTGGTCAGCTTGGACCAGCAGGGAGCGAGCGTCTGTACTCCAAGCCAATCTATACGCTTGATTGGGTACCAATCAGAACTCCAGTTATGGGTCGGGACACCTTATCTTCGGTAGAAACCATCCGCCTCAAACTTTTTGTATTGCTCCAATCCTTTCTCAGTGGGTTCGTAAGTGTATAGCGAGAGCCTTCCTCCACTATGTTGTCTTATCAGTCCTGCCGCAAGAAGCGCCTTGAGCGCCGCCCCGCCCATGTAGCCTATTAGTTGCAGGCAGTGGTCCGGTACTGCAAGACCGGTACGCTGGTGGTCCCGGCAGATATCGCGCAGAAGATAAGCTGGTTCCTCCCTCACACTCCTTAGCACTTGCCTCATGACTTCTGTAGTCTCCAGCAAGGTAGCAAAATCATCAATAGCGGTCATTTATATTCTCACCCTTCCCCACGACTGACACTTTGCTGAGAACTGGCTACTTCTCTGCTATTGTTCCTCTTCGGAGCCTTCGTTAATTCTCTAATTCTCTCAACAAAAAAGAGACCGGGAGATATCCAGCCTCTTTCTGTATTATACTAGTTTTGCATAGGGAGGGCAAGGGCGCCAAGACTTCTACAAACCGAGGTTCGTAATCTTCTTCCAAGTCACCCCGATACCTCTGGCCGCCGGTTTCACTTAAAGTCCACTGAGTAAATACCCTGCGCTCGGGCAATAGACGAGCCTTCGAAGCACTAGGGTTCAACTCTTCGCTATAAGGTGTAATTCAGTCCGACTTCAGCAGTCGGCCCGCTATTCTTCGAAACCTTTGGATATTCTGCTGGCGAGCTTCCTCACCCTTTCCGTACTCCACAGCGCATCGCTTGCTCTGCCCAGGCTGACCCTCTCCTCCCCGCTCTGCGCCTTCATAAGCGCCCGGCGTGTGTTGATAAAATCCTTCAGCGTCTGCTGGACTTCCCAAGAGTTCCAGACCGCGCTAAGGAAGACTAAGGGTAGCTCCTCCTCATCCCACCACTTACCGTGGTCAACGACATAGTCCACAGCATAGTCAGGCTCAGCCCAGCTAGTACCATGCCACCAGTCAATTTCCGGCAACTCTTCATCAAGCAGCATGGGGGCGATGTACGGGTTGGTAAAGATGGCAAATATGAGGATTTTGGCTGCCTTATTCAGTTTGTGCTGCTGGATGAGGGCCAGCCCGTAGTTGTAGAGATTGTGAGGATCATCCCCGTTTCGCTGATACCACCGTATCGCCTTTTCTAGGTCACCGGATTGATGGTAGAGGGGACCGATGAGGTAGCGGGCACCCTGATTGTCGTTCGAGTTGAGCTTCAGCATCTGCGTGAAGATGCCTATGGCTTCCTCGAGCCTGCCTTGTTTGCCGGCAGTCAGACCGAGGCCGTGCAAGGCCCGCATATAGGGCCTGGATTCGAGTATCCCCCAGAACTCACCATCGCGCAGGTCTCTCACCTCTGGCTTGGCAAGCACAAAGGCCTGCCTATAAAGACCTTCAGCCTGTGCCCAATCCCCCTTTCTCCAGGCGATGTTTCCCAGGTGGTTGTATCCGTCAGCATAGGTCGGGTCTACCTCGATGCTCTTGAAGAAGTAGCGACCGGCCTCTTCTTCATCTCCTCGTTCGAGCAGGTCGAGCCCCTGGTCGAGAATGTCTTCGGCCCGCTCCCTTTTTGAGTCACGCGTACCCGGAAACACTATAACTCTACCTTTCTTGCGCTTTGAGCACAGTTTACCAAATCCAGTCATCGGTTAAAAGGGTGATAGACCAAGGGGAGTTTAGTCTTGTGCTCAATACAATCTGAGTGAAAGTTCAACAGACAGGACTTTTACCACACAGTTAAACAGCTCAAGCTAACGTGCACTCGGAGGCACGTGGCCAACAACCAATAAGGGTCCTCACCTCGGCTTATGCCCTAGCTTATCATCACTGCGACAACAGACGTGATTCACGTTCTTACAGGGTTAGATACCTCGAGGGGTGCTGGCTTTACGTTATTCCTTTCCGAGGATATAGCATACATCCTCTGGAGGGAGTATCGTAAAAAGCTTCGGTGAATTGGTTGACCGGAAGCCGGTTTGGTCCGATCGCCTCGTGTGGGTCATTGAAATGTATACAATCTTCCGTAAATCCAGTTAACAGAATGAAGTGATAAGAATAACCTTTTGAGGTAGTTTCCCACTTAACCTTGAGTTTCATGCGAGGTGTTACATTGTCATAGATATCTCTGTTCACTTCGACTATTACTGGTATTTTTACCGTTAAGACCGACTTTAGAGTCTGAATAGCTTCCTCTGGGCTAGAAAATCCGCTCTTCAATTCTACGGCTAAGCCAATATTTGCCAAATAATCCCTTAATCTGTAACAACGACAGCCTTGTTCAGGTGTAATGCCTAGTGCGTAGGCAATTTCAGACTCGCTTCGTTCTATTCCATAGTAGGACAAATACATTCTGCAAGCTGCAGCACCGCAGGTATACAGTGTTTCCTGTTTGAAATAGGGCACATCGATGAACATATGCCACACGATTGGTGCACTGCCGAGTTGAGCGTCACAAGTCCAGCTCCTCGGCTTTTCCCTATCTTGAAGTCATGCTAGATCTAACAGCGCTGGCAACAACCTTCCTGGCATAAAATAGGCGAAATCCTCATCTCCTCCGGGCACCTATACTAAGCAGGTAGCTGCTGTTTATCCTGGGATAGAATCTTAGCCCCTCGTTGGGGCTTGCGCCACTGGTAACGAGAATCCTTCTCAGTTCCTCTTCGGCGCGTTCCGTAACAGTTACCACGGTTCCTTCCTCAACATAGACCTGTCGTTGGTTGTCCAGCCTTGCTCATGTATGCTTTCCGCCTTTCAACGTTTGACACGCGGGAGTCTGCCATTAGGATTACTCTGCTCTTCCTGCAATGCCTTACAGTTCACACAAAGGGCAGCCAGTGGCAGTGCTTCTAGCCGAGCAGGATTTATAGGTTGCTCACAACTGTCACAGAGCCCGTACGTTCCTTCATCGAGTTTCTGTAAAGCATGCTCCAGCTGAACCAAGGTGTCCCTTATGCGACTTTGTAGGGCTACGCGTTTTTCCAAATCTGCCGCTCCATTGGCCTCTTCTGCCACCTTACCAAAAGGACTTCCATTTCTCCTTTCTGTAAGGTGGCTGCTAACATTAAGTTGTTCCAACTCCTCGGTTAATTGTTTTCGTTCCTGCTCTAAGCGAGAGCGGATAACGTTGAAATCCATAGCCATCTCTCCTCCTTCCACCGATGGTGAAGGTCAATTTGGTATTCTTAGTGCTTGTCGAAAGCTATTGAAATGTGGTCAATTGGGAGAGCAATAGCAGGAGACAACACTTGGTTTGGTATCAACGCTACTAACAGACCAATCTTCGCTAATGATGCTCGGCACACACGTTCCATCTGTCCACGCCAGAGATACGAGCAATTTTGGATGTTACGATATCTCCCATCTCAGTGTAGTCTTCTGCCTCCAAGACAGCGATGACATCATAAAGCCCGGTCACAGCGTGGGCCGATACCACACCGTTCATCTGTTTAATTGAGTCCGAAACTTCTTTGGCTTTACCTTGAGCAGTGTTAATTAGTACAAAGGCTCTCTTTGTCATTTCCACCTCCTTTGCGCTTCAGCAACAACTTACCTGCGGCCTGTATTCGTTCGCTTCCACACACTGCGTTAAGCCGCTTAAAAAGCACAAATAGACACTACCCGAGTAGAAAGTTCGCAGTGTTGGAAAACGGTTTTCTGTAGCAGAGAGAAGAGGAGTCAGCTAGAAGATGCATTCCGGGACGGTTCTAAACGCAGACGTTTCCCCCTGCGCTAGACCTGCGGTAGATCTAAATGGGGCAAGTGTCTGCTTGCACAGATGATTGACTCTTGACTTCTGTTACTGTCGACGGGCAGCAGCATACTCCTGTGTACACCTCCTACCATCAATCAACACAAAAGTGACAGCATACTCGTGATTAGAAAACGCAGAAAACCACTAATGACTGTCAATTGAATTCTACCCCCCTAGATACTTTTAGGCAAGTCCAGAAAAATGAGTTTGCCCGAGTTTGCAGTGATTTGCAGGCGATAGCGCCCAGCCCGCTGACCTTTTATGCCATTCCCCAATCAATGCCCTTACATCTAGCTTTGGGGAAGCTAGCAATGTTACTGAGCAAACAGATAACTAAGCTTTGCCTGGAGCGCTAAAATACAACACAATTACAATTACAGAGTAACCTAATATAAAAGGCTTAGTTGATTTTGGTGGTGTGAGGTGGGCTGCCGTCAGTGAATATTGTGATCGGTGCTGAAGTGTTTCTATGCATGATTGGATTAGTTTTTTGAGGCAGGTCAATCCCTGGGCGTGCGGAATGTGGCTACGCCATTGGTAAGAGTGGTGGTGTTAGCATAAAGGAATTATTATTTCGGCATTCCTATCCATTTTGGAGTTCTACTCCTTTAGTCACGGTAGGCATGCTTACATTATCTCCTTATTATGACTTCCTGGTTCTTTTTTAGCTCGACCTTTTTCCGGCCCTACGCATCCTGTACCAGATGAACAGTATAAGCAGAGCACCGAGCACAACTAATGTATACTTCAGCCAGTCGGGTATCGTCGACACAGAAGCTATTTTAATTTCACCAGCCTTGGTCCATTCTCCAGCATTTGCAGCACTATCCACGGCGCGTACTCTCCAGTAATACGACCTTCCTGGTTGCAAAAACTGAGTCTTGCTTAAATCCATCAGGTATTCTGAATCGGGCAACTCTGTTTTCTCCAGCAGGATGCTCCCAGTTGGGAAACCAGCATCATTGGCTAATTGCAAGGTGTAAGTTACCGGCATACTCTTGTCCGTGACATCTTCCCAATCAAGTAGGATATCGGTGCCTTCTTTGACTAAAAGCGGGCTAACCAGGAAAAGATTCGGCTTTGCTGGAGCTTCCGATTCAACGGTAAAAGTCAATTCCTTGGTGTTGAGACCATCACCTATTATCATGATATGGTCGCCGTACGCGCTAATGGGAATATGGAAAGAGGTCATGAATACGCCACTAGCATTAATGGTGGCCGAGTAACTAACTCGTTGTCGTATTCGACAGTTACAGTCCCATCCTTAACAAATCCCGTACCACTGACAACGATTTCTGCACCAACATTACCTGCTAGCATGTTGATTTCAATTACAGCCGGCATTATAGGTGGTTTCGGTATAGGTAGCTTTGGAGGGCTGATTATGTCACGGGACACTCAAAACCGGCCAGTTGTGGACGGGTTAAAAACCGCCAGTGGTAGGTGGTTAAAAGATAGCTCATTCAGTCTTTCCCGTCAAGGTTTCCTCGGTCTGTTTGCTGCGTAGCTCCCTCCGGTTATGCATACGGTAGCTCCTTCCCTGCAGGCGGATGACCTCAGCGTGGTGCAGGAAGCGGTCCAGGATTGCCCCGGCGGCCGCGGTGTCTCCTAGTACCTGACCCCAGTCTTCCATGGGACGGTTGGTAGTCAGGATGATTGCCCCCTTCTCATAGCGTCGCACGAAGACTTCCAGCAGGTCCTCCGCCGCCGTAGGCGGCAAGCGCTTCATCCCCAGGTCCTCCAGCACCAGCAGGTCTACTTTACAGAGCTGGGCGATGACCTCCTTGCGGGTGCCGGTGGCATCGGCCTCGGCCATATCCTGGGTGAGGTCGAAAGCGGAGCGATAAAGGGCGGTATGGCCCGCCTGTATGGCGGCCACGGTCAGGGCAATGGCGATGTGGCTCTTACCCGTTCCGGGCGGACCGATGAGCAGGACACCGCCATGCTCTCTCACGAAGCGGGCGGTGGCCAGGTCTATAATGAGAGACCGGGGTACCTGGGGGTTGAAAGACCAATCATAGCCCTCAAGGGTCTTCACCTCCGCGATACCGGCCTGCTTGAGACGGCGGGCAAACAGCCTGTCCCGCCTCGTGGCTAATTCATCCTCTACCAGCAGTTCCAGAAATTCGGGGTAGGCCAGGTGGTGATGGATAGCCTCTTGGTTGCGTGCCGGCAAGGTTGCGGCCATTCCTGACAGGCGCAGGTAGCGTAATTTGCGGTCAAGTTCCGGATTCATACATTTACCTCCTCGGCGTATTCGGATAGGTCACGGATGATGTCGTGGGACTGGATGAGAGGCGGCGGAGCGGGAGCCCGGGCAGCCGCCTGCTCCACCAGGCGGCGCAGCGGCTTATAGCGAAACAATCTGTGCTCCAGGGCGACCCCGCAGACCCAGTCCACCCTCTCCCTGGGGTGTTTGCGGGTGAGGGAGATCATGCCTTGAAGAAGTCGGTAGGCGCGCACGTCCCGCTCCTCGATGGCTCCCCTGGCCCAGTCCAGCGCCCGGGGGCCAATGTGCTCAGCTTTGGTTAACAGGTTGGCCTGATAGGCTTGCTGGCGGGCCGGCTTATGGGCGGGACGATACTCGTCCAGGGCACTAAAGGTGCCGGCAGCGGCTCGGGTATAAACGCCCACACACTGTCCATTGTGATAGATGCGGATCAGGCGGTCATCCCAGTATACCCGCACATCCTCGCCCAGCAATCTGTCAGGTACTGCGTAGAAGGCTCTGGACACTTCCACATAGCCATCCAGGTGGACACTACGGGTGCCCACCTCAAAGAGGCTGAATCGCTCCGTGGGCAGGGATTTAAGCGCTGGTTTCTCCACCTCCAGGAAGTGGGTATAGACCTGCTTGCGGGTCGTCCCGTGGATACGCACCCGGGCTACGGCGCGGTTCCAGCGCTTAAGGAAGGTGTCCAGCTCCTCCAGGCTATCGAAGCGCCTTCCTTTAAGGGCGTTATCCTTGACGTAGCCGCCGCCTCGCTCGGCAATGCCCTGCTCCTGGGGATGACGGGGACGAGATGGCAGGGGGACGAAGTCCCAGTGTTTGGCAAAGGCAGCGTATAGCTCGCTGATGTCTGGGTCATAGAGACAGGCCCGGGCAACACCCGCCTTAAGGTTATCAAGACGCACGGTATGAGGTACCCCACCAAAATCCAGGAAGGCATTCTCGTGGGCACGGATAAACGACACCTTGTCCTGTCGCCACATGGGCTCTTCGTAGCTGTGGCTGCAGCAGGAGAGTGTCATCCGGAAGACCCAGGGGCGTCGCCACCGTCCACTTGAAGGATCAAGAGTAGGCGGCCCCTGGAAGAAATCTACCTGCGCCTCCTCGCCCGGCGGGTGCTCCATGACAGCGGCCACCTCCGGGTGGCGCCGCTTGACGGTACGAACGAAACGTTTGACCGAGGCATACTGGTGACTGAAGCGGTAATCTTCGCACAGATCCTGCCAGATACGCTGGGCCGTCAACCCCTTGGCTAACGCTGCCTCGATGATTTCGCGGTACGGCTCGCAGGCGCTGGCCGGGCCGGTGGACACTCTGGCGGGTTTTGAAACAGACCCAGCGGACACTTTGGCGGGTTTTGGCTCCCGACGAAGGTCGTACCTGGCTACCGTCTCCCGGTCTACTCCGGTCTCACGCTGGATTCTCCGGTAGCTCCAGCCAAGCTCAAGTAACGCCTGTATTCGTTGTTTATCTGCCATTTTAAGGTAGTTCCCCATTGGCACCTCCATCTTTCTTGATGAAGTATGCCAGATTTTCCCTACCTTAAGTGGCGGATTTTAACCTGTCCCTCCCTGGCGGGTTTTGGGTGTCCGCTAACATGTACATTTGTTAATATTACTGACCAAATAGCCAACCTTTCAATATTGCATTTCTTATTTCCCCTCCGTAATTCTATAGTTGGCGTTCCTGCAAAAAGGTCGAGCGCCTTCGTATTGAAGCTGAGTTAGCTATAGTATAAACTTGAGTTGGAGACTATTCGACTTGAGGTGAAGA
>Ga0114919_10005191_pt1 | contig 10410 bp, 11 predicted proteins | sample BlataG_FD_88682 | JGI IMG/M metagenome (GOLD analysis project Ga0114919, IMG submission 88682) | Deep subsurface microbial communities from Black Sea to uncover new lineages of life (NeLLi) - Black_00105 metaG | ecosystem: Environmental > Aquatic > Marine > Oceanic > Sediment | place: Atlantic...
GGGGGGGAAGGGGGGGGGGGGGTCATGTAGAGAGGGGGGTCGATCGACGGCAACCGGGGAAGACTTATAAGAGACGAAAGCTTGGGCGTTATTTGGTGATTCAAGCATTACCAAGCATTACCAAGCAGTCGTTAGATCTAATACATACGTCTGTATATAATTTATAACGTGTTATTTTGGGTGATTCTTGCATCCCAAATAACTCTACATAATTTTTTCCTTCGATATGTCTGGGCGATTTTTAGAAGAAGGGGCAATAGCATATAGACCAGCTAAGGATGCTTCAATCAGAACACGTGTATCCAAAAAGCATGCCCGCAATAGAGACTTAGAAGTCGTGTTCAACCCATCCGACCACAAGGAATATCTCACCGGCTTTCACAAACGAAAACAACAACGTCGCAAGGATGCATTGAAGCAGCTGGAGAAACGCCAGAAGTTCCAAAGATTGGAAGATAGAGCTGAGAAGAGAGAGGCTTTCAAGAAGCAACTGGGTTTAGAAGATCAAGATCTATATAACAACAACAACAATGATGGCGATGACGATGACAAGGAGCCAGAGGTGCAGGTTTTTGATGCCGGGAATCTTGTCAGTACCGTCACAGTATGTCCATTAAAAACAGGAGATACCTCCTCAGAAGAAGAAGACAATGATAATAATAATGATGATAAAAAAGGAGATGAAAAACAATATCCAGAACCAGTAGTAGTAAAGCATCAATATGCAAAGATGACTAAAGGGGCACTCAGAGCTTTGACGAAGACGAGTATAAAGTTAGGGAAAGTTAAGAAACAGCCGTACGCAAATAGGAAGAATCCAGCAGCAGCAGCAGCAGCAGCTAGTAGGAAGGGTGGAGGAGGAGGTCGTAGAGATAGTGGTGGTAGAGGTGGTGGTGGTGGTGGAGGAGGAAGACGTCGTTGATGGTTTCTTGTCTTTCAAATGAATCAACAGAGTTCAATCAATCTGCTTTCTACAAAGGTGTATATAACTATTATTACACAATTAAAGCATGCAACAATATCCTCTAAAATCTCTCTCTCCAATCCATTCCTCTTTACTCTCTAATCTTGATGCAATCGCCCATGTCCACTGCCCCCCTGAGCTGTCAAAAACCTCGTTGGCGTGTCCACTAATTGCATGCACGTAACACCCACTGACAATGCCAAGAACAATGTAACAAATACAATGAATGCCTCCATATATCTGACCTGTCTTTGACACGTTGCATCACAACCAGTAGTGTTGTCGTATTGCTGTTGTTGAGTAGATAAGAGAGCACGCCTTCTTTGTTGTTGTAATTGAGACGCGCTTTGCCCAATACTCCTACTGGGTGAAGATGGGATGTGTACTAGAACCATTGGTTTATCATTGTCGTTATTTAATGATTCTATCAATGCAGTGACTACAGCAGCTTCTTGCTCTTCAGTATCTGGGCAGATCACTACCAAGTCGTTGCCAGACGTTGCTTCTGTTGTTGAACGGTAATAAGGAGATGAAGGATCACATGCGAGTGCTTTCACCATATCATCATCATTACCTTTGATGTTGTCATTTCCTAAGAGTACAGATTGTACTGCGTTGGGTAGCTGCATGTGTGTGGTAGTAGAGGAAGAGGGAGGTGGATGGTGTTGCCCAAATTGGCCGACCACTACGACCAATGATGAAGAGGAGGATACTAGAGGCTGTAAAAAGGCATACTGCTGTGCTTCGTTTTGAGAAGAGAGTTGGGCAGTATTCTTGATGTATCTGTAGAGTGATGATATCAGGTGTCTAGAGTCTAAGGGCTACAGGGACATTGGAGGGGGGGGGTTGAGGTGAGGAGCGTCGGGGCAAAGATGGGGGAAGGAATTGCTGTTTACTCTTTGAGAATACCTACCTGATAGTTGACTGTGTTCCGTTGCAACTTGCTTGAATAGATTGTAACAGGCGCGAGAGAGTTTGATGCACGCACAGTCTGAATACTAAAGGAGAATAGGAGCACAGCCAAGAGTAATGATCGAGCTTGTTGAGCCATGATGGCTGGCACTTTATAAAACTCAAGCAATGTATTTATCTTGGTTTGAATGCGTCATCTATTGGTAGAATTATCTTTGAATTGTTGTTTCTCAGCGATTTGGGGCATCAAAGAAATGAACAACCCTCCCCCCTCTAATTTTTTGGAGAGCGGATGCACTTCGGGGCGGTTGCCAGGGAAATTAGTAAAGAACAAGCGGTATACAGTGTGAATGTAATACGTTTAAGAACGGTACAGCATTTGATGATTTGTAGAAGTCAGCTCCACCCTCTAATATTTGCTTTGATGGACTTTATGACCCAGATCTCGATTTGAAAATCCTTCGAATTAACTTGTGCTGATCAAAGAAGTAGCCAGCTACAATGTTTAAAAAGCTGGGCAAAGCACTTTCTACCAAAAATTCAAAGTATAAAATTAGAATTGATGTCGCAGTGGTAGAAGTGACAGGTTTGCCAGATGCAATTCCAAACTGTAGAGTCATCTTACAGCGAGGCTCTAAGCTTCAGATGACAAAAATCATCCCTGTCCAAGAAGGTAAGCAGATCCAACTCATTTCCAATCAGCGTGCACCGTGGTTTGTGTTTCACCATCGATTCCAACCGACCCGGCTCCCCCAACACACAACGTTGCATCTCTCTCTCCTTACACACGCTTATCCCCCCACCCCCACTCCCACCCACAGGCAAGGCAACAGTCAAACAGGAACTCAGCTTAATAGCCACCCTCACTCGTGATGGTAAGGGTAAATTCCTCCCCAAGGACTATTCTTTCAAAATCCAAGCTCCAGAGGGCAACAAGAGCAGCATGGTCACCATTGGTAGTAAAGCCATAGACATCTCCCCCTATTCCCAACACAACGCCTCCCAAGAACCCCTCCTTGTAATCATCCCCATCCGTAACAAGGCTGGCACTACCTCCAAGCTTAAAGTCACCATTAGTACTACCGAAGTGGGTCGTTCTGATGGTACTGATGACGATGGCAGTGATGCCGCTTCGGTGCTGACTGGTATCTCCGGTCTTTCTGATCCTCAAACATCTATGACTGAGCAGGATTTAAGTGGTTTTAGTGAATCTACTAGTGCAGCTACTGCCAAGGCAGCTGTGGCTATGGCAGCTGTTAAAAAGGTGAGTGCTCCAGCAGCTCCAGATAGTGTTGGCATACCATCATCAGGCCTAGCTAGCTCCCCCCTTGTAGCAGCAGGAGCGTCATCTACAGCAGCGTCACTGCCTACTAATGACCTGTCGCTTCTTAAAAAGGAACTCCAAGATCGTGGTAGCAAAATATCAACGCTTGAAAGACAGCTCAATGATGCTACCAGACGACTGGCAGCTGCTGGCATTAGTGATGATGAGAATCCATCAGCTGGAGAGAGTGATATAATAGCCAGCTTGAATGCAGAAGTTAGAACATTAAGAGCAGAACTGGCGGAAGTAGCAGCGCTACAGCAACAAAAGGATAGGCATGAAGCGAGGGCAGACAAGGCGGAGACTAGGATTGTAGAACTGGAAAGGGAGTTGAACAAAGGAAGCAGACCCTCCTCTCCTGTGAGAGGCCTCTCCACCTCCTCTGAAGGGGGGGGGACTACAGGAGGGGATAAAGATGCAGAGATAGCGACGTATAAAGATCAAATAGCCAAACTTATGAAATTGGTGGAAGACAATGGAATCAAAGGCCCAGTGTCTACAGACGTAGAGGAGCTGAGTCAGAGACTGGCAGCAGCAGAGGAAGACGCTCAAGAAGCAGAAAACATGGCAGCAGAGGCGATTGCATTGCTAGAAGAAAGCCGACAAGAAACCAAGCAAGCAGGAGCTCAATTGGCTCAAGTGAGGCATGATTCTGAGTTTGCGGAACGCAAGCATGCGAAGGAAAGAGCAGAGTGGGAATTGAGGTTGAAAGATGCATTCAGGAAGATGGAGGAGACTATCAAATTGGCAGAAACAACTCAAAGAGAAAGAGATGAAATAGTATCTGCTGCTCAAGCACAAGCAGATGCAACAGCTGCTCGTATAGTGGAATTACAAAATGAGACTGCTGATTTGAGAATGAAGCTAGAGCCTCTCAAAGTGGATGAACGCATCGCTGCAGAAGTTGTCAAGGCCAAGAAGGAAGCTCAAGCTCAGGCATTGATTGAAGTAGAAGCCCTGAAGAAGAGAATCAAAGAAATGGAAGACTATGTTGAGGAAGCAGATGTAGGTAGATTTGAGGCAGAGAATAAAGCAACAGCCATGGCTAGAGATCTGCACTCCCAAGAGCACGGTCAAGTGGACAGTCTGGCTGAGGTCCGAGCGGCAGAAGAGCAGGCGGAAGCGTTGGCCTTGGAGCTGAAATTCTTAGAGGCAGAGAAGATCAGGCTGGAGAAAGAGCTGGATGCGGTGAGAATGTCTGCTGATAGAGCTGCTGCAATGCATTTGAGAGATATGCAGGAGAGTACGAGTCAAGTTGGGGAGCTGAGTAAAAAGTTGTCAGAAGCTAGGGTGGATTTACAGAGTGCGTTGGCGACTGAGTCTGGATTGAGGGCTGCATTGGCTGCTGCTACTGCTGCTGCTGTTTCTGTGTCTAATAGTAGTAAGAGTGGATCATCAGGGGGGTTAGAAAATGGTACTACTACTAATACTGCTACAATTGCAGCAGCTAATGTGAATGTGAATGATGCATCAATGCATGCTCTGAACAAGGAGGTGGCAGATGTCAGGAGAGAGCTGGCAACGGTGCAAACCGAGAGAGACACAGCCCTCACACAAGTCAAGGAGGTGAAGAGAGCATTGTCTGCTCAAGAAGCTGCAGTAAGAGAATTGAATGATGCACTTGCTGCTCAGCAGGCTCAGCGTGAGAATATGGAGAAGTTACATCAAGCTATGGCTCTCCGTGCCTCCACTACTGCAGCTGGTGGAAGTCAGTATTATACTCAACAACAAGGAGGAGGAGAAGGAGGTATGTCTCTCTCTGATATGGCAGCTACTACCAACAACCAAGAAGCTGTCAAAGCCCTGGAAATCCAACTCCAAGAAGCTCAGTCATTGGCTGACTCATCATCAGCCGTAGCAGCCGACATGGTCCAACGCCTCGCAGAAACCCAATCAGAATGTCAAGAGCTCCAACGCACAGTAGACGAGCTCAGAGAGGAGCTCACCTCTATGAAATCAGCTCCAGATGGTGAATTGAGAGGGCGCATCCAGCGACTAGAGAGGGAAATAACAGTGCTAAGAAACAGAGCAGAAGTGAATGCTCTGTTCAGAGAGGAACACGACAGAGTGGCTGGTGATCTGATTGATACAAAACTAGCCTGGGCAGAGAGTCAAGAGGAGATTGTCAAGTTGAAGAGAGCTTTGGTGAAGAGTAAAGAGAAGAGTATGAGCTTTGCTAGTAAATTGACGAAATTGGAGACTAAGTTTTATACAAAGTTAGATAAATGGAAGGAGAAGAGGAGGACGTCGTCGTCGTCGTCGCCGGAGAAGTCAATGGTGGTGATCTAGTCTGAATATTTTTGTCAGATTCTAATTTGTAGGTTTTTCTTTGTTGCTACTAGTAAGATTATGTTGTGATTAAATTTGATATAAGGCTATAACAATAAACAGACAAGTGATATTACCACGGATACTGCAGCAAATGAATGGTGATGACAGTAATGATGCAGAGCAGCAGATGTTGGGGTGATGGGTGGCGATAGCGATGATGGTACCAGCCGTGATGGATCCTCTTCTTCTTTGATCTCAAACACCATATTACCTTGATCTACTTGTTCATCCACCCAATTCCCAAATTCCTCGTCCTGCTCTTTCACTGCTGTACCTCCATCACTACCACTATCACTCTCAAGAAGAAGAAGATTACTTCGTGTCAGCCAGTTCAACATGGGCACATATGTAAGTTGAGCCACTTGACCAGTGTCTTTACCACTCCCACCTCCACAGAAAGCATCCGCCAGAGCGTTATCACCACCACCATCAACAAAAGCAGTATGGGCAATACCAAGAAGGACTCCCAACCATGATGAAGGGCCTGCTACATTCCAGAATGTTTGATAATTACCAATAGATGGGTTGCAACTACCTGTGATACCAGCTGCTGTCATACCCAGAGGTAAGGGGAAGGGGGTGGAGGGATGGAGGGCTAGAGCGGCGACGGCACTGGGGTTGGAAGGTGAATCGGGGGAGAATGGGGTGATGTCCACTGGGTCAATGAGGTAACATGCTTGGATTGTGTTGTTGGGATTGGCGTAGATTGAGGCTGCTACTTTGCCTCCTCTGCTGTAACCTACTGAGAAGAGAGGTAATGTGGTTGTTGTGTTGAAGGTGCTGTTTATTATTTGAGATATGAATGCTGGGAATATGTAATCTAGCTCTGCCTTGAGACTGAGGTTGGCAGCAGAGAATGGGAGGTCGTAGGCTGCAGAAGCAAAGCCCCATGAGGCGGCTTGGTCTAGAATGGCTTTATAGTTGCTGGCCCTGGACATGAAGCCGTTTGACCATAGGATGAGACCGGCGGGAGGAGAATTGACAAAGTCGGGGATGCGAACAGTGGCTTTGTATTCGTTGGTTGGGAGAGATTGTGCATCTTGGGGTGTTACTATTGTCAATTCTGTAATGGTTTTAAAGGAATAAGGGCCTGGTTGGGTGAAATCAATCGCTCCAAATGCTCGATACGCCAGCTGGAGAATGAATAAAAATTGCAATAGGTTATTTATACTATTAAACATCATGAAACTATATATGTGTTCAAATTTGCAATGGTTATGCTGTAAAAGTTTGGGTTTCCCATTTCGTTAAGTGCTCCCATTGGTCAAGCGACAGCTGGCAACGTCCCCTTCTATATTAAACTATCATTGTATCATCTCTAGTATCCCTCGCCAATCTATCACCACCGCTACTTCTCCACTTCCCATTCTCCCCCTTAATCATCACATCATCCAACTGTCCCTCCTCCATCTTCCTCATCAACCACTTTTCAAACGCTCCCTCTGGTGACCCATCATACCCTTCAATTTCAGGAGCAAACCCCATCCTCCAAAACCAATTCAACATACACACACTCTCTATCTCAGCTACTTCTTCTCTACTAACCTTCCCCTTGCCACATAGCAGGTCTTGAACGCCATTTATAAACCATCCTCCATCAGCAAATTGTGAGTGACTGGTTTTAGGTGCGACTGCGCTCCAGCTCCCCCATCCAGCTACTTCTTCTAATACTTGACATTGTGTTTTAGTGCCTCCTTTTACATATACCGTGGGGTTACAGCTGGATAAGATGCCTGCTCCAAGAATGCCTATAGGGAGATTATCTCCCCCTTTTCCTCCTCGCTTGGCGAGTGCAGCTGCTGCTGATGGATTGTTATCAGAGTCGGGGATGTAGTTGGTTGTGTCTACTGGATCTATGAGAAATGTTGCTCCAATGGTGGTGTTAAGTTGTGAAGAGGCATATGCGAGGGCAGCTATTTTACCTCCTCTGCTGTGGCCTGCTGTTACTTGGGTTTTGGAGTCAATGTTGAGGAGGGGAGGGCAATTGGATGTTGAGGGTGAAGGTGGTGCTTGGAGGCAGTGTTGTTGTAGATAAGCGATGAGTTGTAGTTCTGTCTTGGCTGACACTGCTTTGGATCTAGGATTATTGTAACATATGACTACCCAGCCCCAGCTGGCTGCTCGATCCTGGAGGTGAGTGTAGGATGATGATGATTGTTGGAAGCCAGAAAACCACCAAAGAAGTGGGGGCGATCCATGGGTGGAAGAAGAGGATGTCGGGAGGCGGACATAGAGAGTCATTGTCTCGCCATAGGTCTTGATCAAGACTTCAGATGACAGAGGGACTTTGAAGGTTTGTGTGGTAAATTCTACAGGGCCTTGGAGTGAGTAATCTGTGGCATAACTTACTGATGTTGCAACCGATTCTAATAATCCCGTGAGTAAGACCATTGTACCGACAAGGAACAAACTGGGGAGTATATGAAACTTCATTCGAGTCATAAATTTTCTAGACCCTGCAATTACAAAATATGTAGGATGTAACGCGTGAAAACAGGTTTCATACCACCACTCTCTCTTTCAAACCCAACTGCTCCCTCTCAACGCCGCCCCTCATGTTGCTGTTGAATACCTGATGCCTGATGGTCATGACGCTTCTGTTCTCCCCATGACAACAATCCAGCTATCCCTAGAGTACTCACAGTGATTGCCTGAGCATAGATACGACTGTGAATTATCTTGAGTTGTGTTGGTATGGGTCTGCTCCACTGCCAAGCTAACGAACCTGGTCAGGTGAAGATGGAGATGGAGATGAAGGGGGAGGAGGGGAAGATGTGTCATTATATAGTTGTTGCAATGATATAACAACAATAGTTTTGAACAACAGTAAACAATAGCAGAAGAAAGAAGAGGAAGAAAACATAGTCCCTACGTACCAGCAACGGTTGTCAGCCAAACCAATCCAATGGCCCTCAGCTGGTTGGTTTTGACCCACTCCTTGTATTCTTCAAGCATATTGTTGGAATGAAACTAGTTAATACTCCCTGGTTATTGATTATCATTACTGGGTTTGTGATTTTAGTTGAAGGGTGCAATGAATGAAGAGGAAAGTGGTACGAGAGAGGAGAGCAGCTTCTGGTCGAATTCCAATATTTTTTGTGTACCTAAACCCTAAACCCTATTTTTTTTTTTTTGTGTGTGTGTGTGTGTTGGGGGGGGGTCAAAAATTACGGATGTCTATTACATTGGTAAAGTCGCTTTTGTGGCTTTATTGGGAGTTGTTACTCTGGAAGTGACTCTCATCGCTCGTTACTGGACCTGGCTATTTGGCATTCTCACCTTTTTGTCCTTTTTCCTCGTCTACCCATCTTTGATAGTCTTTTTCTACATTGAAATATGGATCAACTGCAAAGATCCCACCAACATGGACGTCTGGAGTCTAATTCAGCACCGTCATTCTGGCTGGCCATATCAGCATGCTACGTGTTCACCTTTGGTACCAGATTGGCTGAGAGCGAAACGAAACGCTGTCTTGAGGCGTCGGGGAAGCAGGGAATGGGTCTTATGTTTTCAATCAAACCCTTGTTTTGTTTGATAAAATTGCAGTTCCATGGATCTATTGATCCTAGATGGTGGGATAGGAGACTTGCTGAAACAACGCAACGTTGAAAAAGTCCTTGGAGGTGTGAAAAAGTTGGAACACGATCAGTTGTTCATTGCTGCTGCCTTGGCCAACTCGCTCGCTAAAGACCTGGTAGTCGACATACATACAGAATACATCAACGCAGGATGTGACATCATAACTACTAACTCGTTCGGCTGCACCAACCACAATCTCCACCGACTCAATCAAGACGAGGACCCAGCCCTCCCTCTTTCCCTAGCAGCAGATGCCGGCAAAATTGCTCGTGAAGTTGCTGATATATTCTCATCCTCCCGACCAATCACTGTCGCAGGCTCCCTACCCCCTCTATTAGAAAGCTACCAAACAAGAGACCTCCTCTCCCTAGAGGAAATGCAACCCCAATATAGACAACTAGCGGCTGCTTTGGGCCCATTTGTTGACGTCTTCCTCTGTGAAACATTGTCTTCAGTAGTAGAGGGAGTAGCTGCTGCCAGTGTGGTCTCTACCACTACTAAACCATGGTGGATCAGCTTCTCTCTACACGACTCACTTCCTAGAGGAGGCAGCATTAGTAGTAATGTTACTATTGGTGATGATGATGATAATAATAATAATAATAATAATAATAATAATAAGAGTCATCCAAGTAGTAGTACAATGGTAACATTAAGGAGTGGAGAATCTCTAGAAAATGCTGTACAAGCCACAGTCAATACATTCCCTGGTTGTGAAGCTGTATTGATTAATTGCTGTGCTCCTAGAACTGTCACAGCAGGTATCCAAGTGCTCAAAAATATACTTGTCAATAGTAATAGGAGTGATATAATGATAGGAGGGTATGCCAATGGCTTTAGTACCACCACCAGTCAGTGGCTCCAGACCAAAGAAGGAGGAGAGAAGGAGAGAGGAGTTGGTGATCAACCAAATGAGCTAGTACCTGGAGAAGAGTACTCAACAGAGACAGGGTTGATATTAGAATCAGCATACGCTGAGCATGCTGAGCAATGGAGGTCATTGGGCGCTCGTATTATCGGTGGATGCTGCGGCATTGGACCCAGTCATGTGGCTGCTGTCGCTCAAAAGTTAAAAGAAGAATGTATAGATTAGATTAGATTAGATTAGATTGGATTTGCTAAGGTTAATCAAGAAAGTCAATAAGGCCAAGTGTATCATCAATAATATGATCAGTTTTATTAGGGATAGGAGGAAGAACGATGTTGTTAATAACACCATCACCATCATAATCATCACACTCCTCCCTCTCCCTCTCCCTCTCCCTCTCCCTCTCCCTCTCCCTCCTCCTCAACTCCTCCA
>Ga0114919_10005192_pt1 | contig 10409 bp, 12 predicted proteins | sample BlataG_FD_88682 | JGI IMG/M metagenome (GOLD analysis project Ga0114919, IMG submission 88682) | Deep subsurface microbial communities from Black Sea to uncover new lineages of life (NeLLi) - Black_00105 metaG | ecosystem: Environmental > Aquatic > Marine > Oceanic > Sediment | place: Atlantic...
ATCTGCAAATTGAAAATAATCTTCATCTTCCATCCAAGTAATTAAACCGTCATTGGTTTCTCCATCGAAGGTCAGTGTGTAATCAACTCCTGGACTACCGTCACCTATGGTCACGTCTCCACCATTAGGGCTTAAAATTATATTTGCCCCAAATCTAGCAGCTTCATAAACATCTGCTGCTCCTGCAATCCTTCCGAATATAGCAGTACTCGCAGGGATATCGTTAGCCCCTGGCGTTCCATCAACCAGTACCCTAATTCCTCCAGCAGTATGATAATCAGTTCCATCATACCCCGCTGCCATATATTGCCCTAAAACATCTGTGTCGGCCACGACAGTCGGCGAAGCAGTCGTCCCTCTAGCACGTGCAGTGCCCCATAACGGACCAAGATTATCATCGTCTTGTCTCGCCATTATCGGTACTTGAGTAGCAGCACCGTCGTCTTCTATAAAAATATATGGATTAAACGTGAATCCATCTATAGTTATTTGAGTATTACTAGTGCCTATTAATAACTCTTCATTTAATTGCAGAACACCAGTAACAGGATCGTTCGCTGTATCTAACCGCAGATACAAAGTGTCTGCAGTCGCCTCGTCTAGCCCTCCTCCCGGTATTTGTACATAATTACCTATCATACTTCCTTTGTTGTCCAGTTAACGTCGTCACCATCAGTAGATGACCCGAAATAAACCACTTCGCCCCCGTTTAAATTAAATATAATATCATCAGCCGACATCTTGTTCCCGTTAGTCGCGCTTGGTGTTCCCCCATTTTCAAATGACCATCTAATCGTCCCGTCTGCATTTTCCTTGCTCACCACTAGGACGTAATCGCTAGCTGGCGCCGCAGTGGGTACTTGAACCCACGTATTTGCTCCTGTAAGAGCTGAAGTGCCATTAGTTGATGCACCAGACAGTCCTCCCATGTTAATCTCTCCATTGAGAACCCCGTCCCATGCTTCATACCGTTTGTCTGTATCGTTCCAAACAAACATCGCATTCTTGTCTATATTTCTACTTTTCGGTACCGCCATGCGTCATCCAGTTAAGTGCCTCTAACTTCCCCTTTTGCAGATTGATGGTATTCTCGTTCTTCAATCTTTGAGCAAGGAGTAGCTCTGCCGTCTCTTCCTCTATCTTTCTATAGATATCCTTGTTAGATCTAATTTTAATATTTTTGATCATTTCCTTTTTAGTCTTTTTATACTTAGGAGGTAATAAAAACTTTTTCCTAAATTTTATCCATAGTTTCTTCATCTGTTTTCTCTGATAGCGAATAAATAATCGAACGCCTCGTCTGCACTAGCATTTGAAATGGTAAATGTTAGGTTCCCATAAGTAGGCATCAGCAACGTCTCATTTAAATCTTCTGTTTGATCTTCTCTTGTAAGGATCACGTTGTCATAAATATCTGTTAGCGTGACATCAAAGGTCGTAGTCGTGGTCGCTGGTTTTACGAACATCTGCATTAATATGCCGTGTCCTGCCGTTAAGTTTGCCGAGATAGTCCCTGCAACAGTCGTGACGCTCCCCTGATTAGTATGGATTATCATTTCTCCTTAGTTAGCTTTACGTGCTTGAACGCTTTACCATCCTTCTCTTTCACCTTCACCTTGCTTAGGTTCTTAAAAGGGTTCTTTGTCGACTTAAAGCCCACGGTTTTAAACGGAAGCTTAACGACCACTTCTCCCGTAGCCCTTTCTAGTTCGCTTAAGAAATCTTTAGTACTATCGAATTTATTAATTTTTGGCATAATTTAGTTATTAAGAAATGGCAGTAACGATACCGTTAACAACGGTGATTGAAGTAACTGCCCCTGGACCAAAGTTTGCTCCATTAGCACTCGCTAGATTTCCTGACGCATCGCAAATCGTTTGCGCACCATTGTTGGACAATATTGCCCCGTCAATCCTAGTGGTCCCCAGATCTACCCAGAGCGCGTATGAATTAGTGATGGTGGCATTTGCTCCCGCAATAGGCGAAGTATTAACATATAAAGTGGCAGCGTCTGTAATCGTCGATGCCGCAGCAAAGGCGTATGTCGGAGCCCTAAACCTGTATTCAGTCTGAATTGCTATTGCCCCAGTATCCCAGGTTCTAGTGCTAGCGTTTCCGAAAATTAACCCGCTAGATTGTGTGGACGCTGTGACATTGCTAGCATCCGTCCTATAAAAAGTCGCCTCGTTATCCTCAAGAACAATGTCTCCAGCTGTAAGGGTGGTGTCCCCGCTAATAGTTACGTCCCCATCAAACCTTGAGTTGCCAGCATCTACCCAAATAGAGTATGGACCATTTGTAAATGTCATGTTAGTCCCCGCAACTGGCGCACCAGCAACGTAAATTGCCGCTGGGTTTGTAACCGTTCTTGTATTGGTGGTGGAGTTATATGTAACCTGGTCAATTTCAAGACTATTCAGGTTGGTTAGGGTGTCGGTTTGATCCCCAAGAGAAACGCTCCCTGTGGTATCACCGCCTATCTTCAATCCAGTTCTTTGTGAAACTGCCCCAATTCCCGTCCCAATACCAGGAACGACTATTAGGCCAGCAGTTGCCGTGCCCACAATATCAGACGTGAACCCTGTCGCATCACCTACTACGAAAGCTCCTCCTATCGAGATCGTGGCATTTGTTCCAGGCTCAGGCACTCCATCAATAATCATCGTAAAGGCTGCACTAATTGTGCTAGACCCTACGAATGAGTATGTGGGCGCAGATATGGCAAACGCAGATTGCGCACCGATTGCCCCAGTGTCGAATTCCTTTGTGGACGATAAGTCGAAAAACACGGAGTTAGCTGCCGTGCTCGCAGTTAACGTGGTGTGTGCAGGATCTGTGTAAGTAAAGCACGTTGGCGACCCTGAAGTTTGAGCAGTAGGAGTGAAGCTTACCAAGGAAAGCGCCGCATCAGTAGCGATAATATTACCACCGCCAGCGTCTTCTACTAAGAAGTCTATATCTCCAGCAGCCCCGTTAATTGTGACTTTATCCTGAGTGCCGTCCTCTAATAGATTCATCATCTCTTCACCGCCAGCAAAAAACTGGATATTGTCGCTTGTGTAAGCGATATAAGTGTTTGTATCACCGATATGCGCTAATTTATTGGACATCAATATCTGACTACCTGAAGTGTCTACTACAAATTCATCTCCCACGTCACCGTTCTTTCTAACCAAAAACATTTCAGCATTATCTCCATCAAGCGTCATCACGCCTTGCTGTGTCCATGAACCCGCATTTGTTGAAGCAGATCCTTGTAATGCACAGGTGGCAACAATTGACACCGTAGTTCCAGCACGTCCAATCGAAACGCCCGTAGCCGTAGTGTTTCCTATGGCAATAGCAACATTTGAATCCATCCCTACACCTGAATCAGTGGCGGTTAAGATCATGAAATCTGTACCATCTGGACTTACTATCGCTATCCTAGGATCCGTTGCTCCATCTCCAAACGCGTTATCAACACCAGTAACTACACTATCCAATCCTACTAAAAGGGTTGGCACTTCGGTAGCTGTCCCTGCTGGTAAACCTAATTTTAACATATTTGCATTGGCGTCTGTTGTGTCGAATGTGAACAAGGCGTCACTCCCGTCACCCAAAACTAGCTGATCATCATCACCTAAAGTGAGCGACTGCACCGCTGCTGCCCCGAAATCTAAATCTCCTGTAAGCGTGACATCAACAAATGTGGCTGAGAAGCCACCTCCTAAATAATCTGGACTAAAAGACATATTATATTAATTAAGTATTATAAATTGCTATACGCCTTGCCCACTACGGTCACTTCACCTTGCGTTCTAGCTGTTACTACAAAGTTTACCCACTCAAGGCCTTCTACGTTCACAAGGAACATTCTGTAATCGTCCGCTGTAGCTACGACAAATCCAGTGTCTCCGTCAACGCCAGTAGCGTTTTCTAAGTCCCACATATGAATATTCTCGTGCATGTTCGTTACAGATTGGACAGCCGTCCAATCTCCAGGCTCAGCATCTGGATTAGCAATACTATCCCCGATACTCCCTCGACATAAAACCGTAAGTGCAGCATCTGCTCCGCCGTCTGTGGCTACATAAACCACAATGTGCCTAAAATCACGTACTCTCATAGCTGTACCCGCACCTGTAGCACCTGCGGCATTCAAGAAAGTGTGTTGGCTCGTTGTATATCTTGACATATATTTTGGTTAAAATAATTTCAGTGGAAAGGAGGAACGAATCCTCCTCTCTCAGAAGCTATTTTTTCTTTTCCTTTTCTACAGGAACCGCTTTCGGCTCCTCTAGCAGAGAGTTTATCTCCCCAAATGCTCCTTGTAGACGCACTAGCGTCCCGTCAATTTCGTTGAGTCTAGTCTGTAGCTGTTTCCCTTGAGCAACAAGGTTCTCCCTTTCTTGCTTCAAAGTATTGAACTCAGCTTCGACAGCCTCTTTACGAGATTGCAGTTTCGCCTTTACTTCATCTGGCATGTGTTCTTGGTTAAGAATTAATTAATTGTTTTATGCATCAGGTACTACAGCTGCAACTACGGCTCCAATCGCACTGTATGCATGAGCCATCCATCCGATTGTGTTGTTGATCTTGACAACTTTGATAACTTCTGTATCAGTACACAGATATTCTTTTGTGCCATCACAATCCTCAGAATTAATCTCCTCATTACTGGTAGTAGGCGTTCTCATCTCAAAGTTTCCGCCAGCATTACATAAAATAGTAATCTCGTGACCATTAGGGACACTTGCCAACGCAGGCAATGTGATCCAGTCATTTGCGTCATTTGTTACTGCACCAACGTCTACCGAAGTGACACCTGGATTTACTGTAGAAGCCGCTCCGTTGTCGTTGTTTGGAGTAAGAGATTGAGCAGCAACGGTTAACCCCCCACTTCCAGTAACGGCAACTGTTCCTGCACCGTTAAGCGCAACGGTTAAGTCCCCGTCAGCTCCATCAGTAAGGGTAACCGTACCGGTAGTAGCGTTACCAGTTTGAAGCTGAAGATCAAAGCTTCCGTTAGATTCAAGAACTCCAGCCGCAGCTCCTCCACCAACTGCAACATTACCTGTTCCGTTTGGAGCAATAGTAATGTCTCCATCAGCTCCATCGGTAATAGATATTGTTCCAGTAGTTGCATTACCAGTACGAAGTGTTAAGTCGAAGCTTCCTTCAGACTCGATAATACCAGCAGCAGCACCGTCACCAACCCCGAGTATCGCGTTAGAGTTATCGTGATAAAGCACCGCAACTTCTTGTAGCGCTCCTGTGCCAGAACTAGCAGCCGAGAATAGCACAGAACCTTCTTCTGAACCACTCGTGGTTGCTTCGATGTTTATAGCCATTTGAGCATAAACCTGTTCATTCCCTGCGCTATCGTCTCCTCGCCCCCTAAAGATAGCAACGCTATCGTCTGCAGCTGGTGATGCTGAATCCTGAAAACCCTCAATAACCGCACCAGTAGCACCGGCTGCGGTAGAAGTGATTTGCAGTGTATCAGAAGTTCCAAGATCAATATCTGCAACGATCTCACCATCTGAATCAACGATCTCTACCCCTGCCACGTAAAGTGGCCCTGAAAAACTTGTTTGTCCCATAATATTTATATTTAGTAGATATAATCCTAATCAATGTATATCAGCCGAAGCGTTCCTGCCCCTTCTCAAGGGCGTCAAAATGATCAAGATAGAGGGCTATAATGCCGCCCTCCAAGGCATTAAGCCATTAAGCTTGGTTCAAGAAAACTGTTCCTAGGTAATCTGTCGCGCCTGCAGCACAACCGAATTCGATCTGGTATAGACCGTTACCTGTATCAGGATCTTCTCTGTAGATAACTGTAGGTTCAACTGAAACAAGATATTCAAGTCTGTTGTACATCTTGTCTGCGATCAACCATGAGTCAACTGCATCGTCTAGTAGAGGCCAAACAACTGTTTGCATTCCTAGACCGTTCAAGAATCCAGTTTCTCTGTCCGCTGTTTCAGGACCTTGAGTTGAATTCAATAATTTGTGAGCTGTAATGTGTAGAGCTGGAGGTACAACTAGGTACATTCCAACTGTAGGCATTACTTGCCCTCCGTGATCTTGTTGGTTTACAAGAGCCACGTAAGCACTATTAACTGTAGTTTCAGAAAGAGCACCAGTAACAATGTTACTTTGTGTTGTTCCTGTGTTTCCAATTAAATGAGATGCGTGAGCAAGCGCTAGAGCGTCCCAAGTTGTAGTTGTACCTTCACCATTGTTAAGTACATCTGCCATTACTTGGTCCATAACTTGCTTAGCACGGTAACCATGTTTTGTAGCCTCTCGGATTACTACTCCATAGTTATCAAAGCGTTTCATCATGAAATCAACTGGGATTTCCTTTTTGTACGCCTGTTGAGTGATTGTGACTGAACCAATCTCCTCTACGTTCACAGCTGGATAAGCCGCTCCTGGTGCAACCGCATTGATCGCGCCATCAGCTGCTGTAACTGAGAACACCTCATCGAATCTCTCTGGGCTTCTCTTGTTGAAGAATTTAGTACCTTGTACTTCGTAGGTTCTCCAACCAGAATCGTAAGCCTCCAAAACGAGTTGATTCGCTGAGCTGTCGTTTAAAAATACTGAAGACATATTTTATATGTGTTAAATAATAAGACTTACGAAGCCAAAGTGAATGGTAAAACCACTCTACAAATACCTGTCGTCGCTGAATCAGAATCGAGTTCGTAAATAAGCATCGCTCCTGCAGCGTTTTCGTCAACTTTCTGAACTCCTGCAGCAACATCTAGTGAAACTTTATCGAAAAGAACCGCAGTAACTAAGTTGCCAGCCGTTGTTGCTAAACCTTCTACAATAAGACCACTTGTCGAATATAGAACGTTAACTACACCGTCTGCTGCAGCCGTATCTGTTGAAGTGCTAATAGCTAGCCCTGTCAAAAGATTACCAGCAGCCATACCGCCATCCGCTGACACAGCAGCATAGCCATTAGCTATTTCTACGATATCACCGATTGCGATACTTGCAGCTGCTCCAGATGCAACAGCGAACTCTCTCTGTTCAGGCTCTCCTCCACCGACTACTCCTCGGTAAGTAAAATCTGCCATAATTTAAGTGTTAAGAACTAATCTCCTAACGAAAGCGTATAACTTCCATCAGGGTTTAGCCCTTTAGACACACGTTGTAATCCTTCAGCAACCTCCTCAGCTTTTCTACTAGTCCCGTACCCTTTATTGGTGAATTGTTTTAACTCTTCAGTTACTTCAATTTTACCAGGATCAGGATTCTTTACTAACTGCCCGCCACTAGGTGACTGGTAACTAGTACTAGCAACAGCTTTGTCCCTGTTAACAAGTAATAAAGATTTCTGTAGCGCGTCCTCGTAGGAATATTTTTCCTCCAAGAGTACAGCATTCTCCTTAACTTGTTCAGCTTCTTCACTGTTTAAACCGTGAGATTGAGCAAAGACATCGAATTGCTTAGTTTTTAGCCGTGCATCTTCTTCCTGCATAGCTTCAAGCTGAGCTTCTAACTTGGCTCTCCTTTTGATTTCTTCAACGTCAACTTCTGATTCAGGTTTAACCTTGTCAGCCATTAACGCATCGTAATCACTACCGAATTTTGATTTTGCTAGCTTCTCTATACGAGGATCACTAGCGAGTAATTCCTTGAGTTCATCTGCAGCAACACCAGACCTTTTAGCAGAATCTATGAACTTCTCAAGGACCTTCTTTCGGTCTTCGCCAAGTTCTGAGATAACTTTGCTAGAATGTTTGGTGTCACCTTCTGTCTCTTCCTTCTGTGGTTGCGCTACCACTTCAGGCGTATCAGAAGCCTCAACTTCGTTTTTTATAGTGGTGGCTTCCACTTTGGGCGTAGTCTCATCCGTAGATGGCTCTTGCCCTAGCTTCACACCGTCAGATGGAGTTGGTTTCTTAGCAAACGCTGAATCTTTCATTGAAACCACTTCCGATGTTGACGGAGAAGCGACATTCTCCTCAGACATACTTTATGTGTTAAAGAACTATTTCGAGCTAAATAACTCGGTAGGAGAGATTTAAATCTCCCCTAACCTAACCATTTATCCGTATCGTACAACTTTTCCGATCTGCTGCTTAGTTCTGTCCTCTACCCTAACAGACTTAGATTTCTCTATTTGCTTAGTAGAAGACAACAGTTTACCGCCAGCATACCCAACGGCATCTTGTGAACGCCTGTTTCCAGTCATTCTATCTTTCTCACTCACACGTGCATTTATTCCTGGCATAATATTTGATTAAATTATTCTTTTAAGTTCAGATTTCTTGATCATAGCTTGCACTTGCTTCTGCTCCACTTCTCTCAGCTCCTTCAGTTGCCCCTCAGCCATCTCAGCCTTCTCTGCCGCCCTACAATCATTTACCAACTCCTTAATCAGCTTGAGCTTACCTGACGCTTTGCCCCGCTCGAAATCTTTCTGCAAGGGCTTGTGCAGGTAATCCTGCTCCGCCTTGTGGAGCTTGTCCTCCAGCAGCTTGAGCCATGCCTTGAACTGGTGACGTGTTGCCAGCTTGCGTAGCGCCAGCCACTCCTCCTTGCTTAGGTTGAGTTGCACCTGCTTTTTGTAGTTGAACATTCTGTAAAGTTAATAATTTGTGTTGTTTCATTGCGTCCTTAGCTTTCTTTGAAAGTTTCTGGAATACCGCACTCTTCTCAAACTCAACATGTTTCTTGTAGTGCTCCATTGAATCTTCATCTGGTAAGATCGGTGGATTAACACCCATAGCGATCATGTCATGTTCGGCATTAACTACATCTAACTCAGCTGAATCCTTCTGTAACGCTGGATAGATCTTGCTCACATCTAATCCCAGCTCTTTAGAAACCTCTTTTAAGAACTCTTGGAACTCCATGCCCTCTAATACGGCTGGATTAGCCTGAGCTGTATTCATGACTTGTTGGACAAATAACATCAAATTCTGTACCTGATCTCGCTTAATCTGTTCATCTAATTTAGCTGGTATGATCTCTATCTCATGCTCATCGAAATCTTCAACCACGTTTTCATTTAAGAAAAACGAACTCTGATTACCGCTCTTATCAAATTTAACTCCAGTTTCTTTCTTATCCTGGATCGCTTCATAGCCCTGTATTTTAATCTCTCTGAACGACACCTTGTTCTTGTCGTCCCTGAACGGCTTAGAAAGTTCATGTTTCAAGTAACTTACAATCTGACTAGCCAAGTAGAACTCTGTATCAACCGTATTCTCTATAATGTTTGCTCTGATCCTTTTCTGTAACGCTTCACGTTTAGCCAATGTTTGTGTAGCCAATTGACCAGGGTTAGCGTAAAGAGCTCTTGTGTCGTCTCCAGTAGAGGAGATCATTGAATCTTCGATTGTGTTTATAATTGTTGGAACATCTGCGGTGATCCCGCCAGCCCTGAACGGCATAATAGAATCTTGAAGCTTACCACCATCTATTCCTCTTACCGTAAAGATAGCACCAGCTTCTAGTTCTGTTTCTTCTGTATTGAAATTAATATCTCCGTCAACAATATATGCAGGCTGCAACTCTAGCTTAAGATTATCAATCATTAAGTTAAGAACCGCTTCCCTGAATAGATTATAAGACTGACGAAGCTCCACCTCACCTACACCAGAGATCGAATCTTCTCTTCTGTAGTTATAGTAGAAATGGAATGGAAGTTGTTTATGTTCGTACGGAATCCCAATAGGACTCTCGTAGATAATTGTATTGAAATTGTTAGCGTAAACTCTCAAGATATCATTCTCTTGATCCCAGTATTCAAGCACTGTCACATAATTACCCGACTCTTTCTCTATCCCTTCACGATTAGTTAACGTCCTATCGCCAGTGAATCCCCCTTCATACGAGGTGGTTCCGTTAACTTTACTAATATCGTACTTAGGATCTGAATATTGGTGAACGAAACTGTCGTAATAATAAACTTTTCTTCTAAACACATAAGGACATGCGTTCCTTCCAGTATGATCATGCAACACTATTGAAGAATACGCCGGTATCAAATCCCTTGGATCAACTCTTTCAGCAGCTAATCCGTCATATAAAAGCTTATCTTTAGGACCGTTCTCAGTTTTGACCGTTCTCGTGTTCCTTACTGGAGTAACACAAATAACACCAACACCAGTTTTGATCGCGTCCATAATCGCCCGATGCTTTTCCCTTTCAAGGTTAGAAGCCCTCACTTGGTGATCGTAAGCCGCTTGTAAAGCGATAACCCCGTCACCGTCACCTTTAATCTTCACTTCAGGCATGAACTCGACCAAGTTGTCGTACTTCCTCCTGATAGCACCGAAAAGCTCAGGAAACCTGAACGAATCATTCCAGTCTTCACCTACTCGAATATGTTTCTCGTAAGCTCTGTACCACTTCTCTGTTAATGTAAATTTGTCTATCTCGTATTGCCAACTTTC
>Ga0114919_10005193_pt1 | contig 10406 bp, 8 predicted proteins | sample BlataG_FD_88682 | JGI IMG/M metagenome (GOLD analysis project Ga0114919, IMG submission 88682) | Deep subsurface microbial communities from Black Sea to uncover new lineages of life (NeLLi) - Black_00105 metaG | ecosystem: Environmental > Aquatic > Marine > Oceanic > Sediment | place: Atlantic...
ATCAAAGATAGAAAATGGCGGGGAAATTTGGCGTTTAAGAATAGTGGGCGGCGATAAGCAGTTCGTCGAGGTGATAAATCCGAACCTGAATGAGGAACAAATCGAGGAATTATCGTCGCAGCTTAGTCAGATATTACAGGTGGAATTGTAATACGTATTGCGTAACAAAAATAATTTGTGCTTAGTAGCCGGATTCGGAGTTTGCGGTAAGATGCTAAGAAAATTTGTTACAGCCGCAGCAGCGATAGTAATTCTTACCGGCTGCGCACCAGAACTGAAACACCCGACGCGCATTTGCCCCGGCAAACAATCTCTATCGCAATCATTGGATTCATTGAGGCTAACTTCAGAGAGTATGGCGTCACTGAAAGCCACCGGCCGATGCAATGCGCGGTTCTATGTCGAAGATAAGAAGCACAGGGAAAGCTTTCCCGTGACATTGTGGCTAAATCCGCCCGGACAAATGCGGCTGCACGGGGACTTGTTCTTGAACCGCAGAGGGATTGTTCTCGGCTCGAACGAGCGTGAGTTTTGGTTAGCGATGAAGCCGAGAGAGATAAGCAGCTACCACTGGGGCCTGTGGTCTGAGCAAGGTTCATCCGAGAGTCTTATGATTAGTCCGAAGACTGTCCTTGAGGCGCTTGGAATTGTGGCGATTGGCGGTGAGCAAGATTGGTCTTTGTCGAACGAAGGTCCTTTTGACGTGCTTACGCAAAGAAACCACCAAGGCAAAATAATCAAGAAGATATACATCTATAGCTGTCATTACCAAACTTCAAAAATTGAGTATTATAATACGGACGGCGAAGTGGCGATTGTAGCGGACTTATATAAATATAAAGAAATATCCGAGGGATTTTGTGCTCCGCGCGTCATAAGGCTTACAACATACGCACAGGATGGGCGTAAAGACACATTCAAGTTCACTCTTAAGTCAATAAAGCCATATAAATTTGACAGAGAGAAGCAGGATATTTATTTCAAGCGGCGTCCCCCAAAAGGCTTTAAGCACGTTTACAGAATCATTGACGGCAGTGTGATTGAACAGCCGCAGTAAATCAAAAGGAGCAGAGTTTGCTTATGGACAGGATAAGTCTAAAAGAGAGAATAAAAGAAGGGCTGCTTTTATTAGACGGGGCGATGGGAACGCAGTTAATTGCCCGCGGGATTGAGGTCGGCAAGTGCAATGACTATTCAAACATTGAGCGTCCCGATGCCATTGCCAGTATTCACCAAGATTACTTTGAAGCTGGCAGCGAGGCAGTTCTTACTAATACATCCGGGGCCAACAGATATGCCTTGGCACGACACGGTTTGAGCGAAGAAGCCTTCAAGATAAACACAACAGGTGCACAAATAGCGCGGAAGGCAGCAGGCGAGGAAAGGTACGTGCTTGGCGATATTGGGCCGAGTGGAGATTTTCTGCAGCCGTTAGGGCCCTTGAAGCCGGACGGATTAAAGAGCGCCTTTGCAGAGCAGGCAAAAGCCCTTTTGGATGGTGGTGTTGACGGCTTTATAATTGAAACGATGACGGCTCTTGAGGAAATAGCGATTGCGATTGAAGCAGTGAAATCGGTTTCCAAACTGCCAGTATTTGCGTCGATGGCTTTTGACAGCAGTGGCGACGATTTTAGAACAATGATGGGCGTTGATGTCGAGACTGCGGTTTCGAGGATAGCATCATTGGGAATAGAGGCAATAGGCTTCAACTGCGGCAGGATGTCACTTGAGAGCTACGTAAAACTGGCAGCTAAATACGTCTCCGTGATAGAGGGCTTACGGCAAAACATAGTACTTTTGGCTGAGCCGAATGCAGGAGTGCCGGAGTTAGTGGACGGTGAGGCGGTGTATCAAGTATCGGCTGCTGATTTTTCGGCAGCGATGGAAAAGATTCATTCCGCCGGCGTAAACATTATCGGCGGCTGCTGTGGGACAGGACCGGCTCACATCAGGGCAGTGGCTGAAAAGTTGAAGTGACGTTTTGCTCTGAGCTTGATGTGAAAATGAAAGATGACACGGCGGCGTAAAATCCCGGCCTTAGTGGGCGATGACACTCGATATTCTAAACACGGGCAACAGTAGCGCTATCGCAATGGTTCCGATGATAGCACCCAAAATTGTAATCATTAAGGGCTCTATAAGCGCCATAGTATTCTTAATGGAAGTTTCGAGTTTTTTCTCGTAAAAGGCTGATATTTTGTCACAGACCTCACCAAGCTTGCCGCTCTTTTCGCCTGCGCGGAGCATCTGGACAATACCGGGGGCGATTAAGTTGCTTCCCGGCGAAATGGTTATGGACTCTGACAACTGGTAGCCGGCGCGAATTTTTTCGTCGGTCGCCGCCCAAAGCCGCTGGAAATAATAATTATCGCAGGAGCTTTGAACCACTCTTACCGCATCGAGGAGGCTGACGCCGGTATTTACCATAGTGGCCATAATACGCATACTGCGAGTGACTACGGTGTCGATAAACATTGTGCTCAAGACAGGTATGCGGATTTTCATAAGGTCAATTATCCGGCGGCCGGTCAGCGTTCGGGCCCAGTAATATAGTGCCACTGACGCGAATATCAGAAGTGTCAGGCCAACCGTCATTATCTGAAAATCACCCAATATTCTGCTGAAATTAACCAATATTTGCGTGATTTTTGGTAGTGCGGCTCCTCTGGCTTCGTAAATCTTCATAAATCTGGGCAAGACAAAGAACATCAACGTCCCGCTCGCTGCCACAGCCATTAGGGCCATTATGAAGGGATAAGTGAGCGCGCCTTTGATTTGTTTGCGGGTCTCGGATTCGAAGCTGAGATAGCCGCTTAGGACCTTGAGCATTTGGACCATTTCACCGGAGGCTTCCGAGGCCTTGACCATGCTGATGAACATAGAATTGAAAGTCTTTGGGTAGTCAGCAAGGGCCCTGGAAAAATTTTCACCGCTTTTGACAGATTCAGCCACATCCATAACTACTGTCTTGAAGGTGCCTTGCTCGGCCTGCTCGGCAATAGCATCGAGAGCATCGCTAAGCACGACGCCACTGTCGAGCATCACCGAAAGCTGCGTTGTAAACAGAATCAGCTCTTGTTGTTTGACTTTTGCGGCACGGTGCTGCTGGGCTACTTTCTGTGACTGGGCTTGGAGGTAATCCTTTTGCATCCCGGAAGCTGAGGCACTTTTGCTGCTGTTGAGCAAGGTTCGGGCATTGTCCCCGGCTCGAGAATTCTGCGGTTTCGGCTGGCCAGGAGCTTTTGCCAAATCAACCCCTTCTATATTTTTTGTTGGTATCCCAGCCATTTGTCGGTTTTCCAACTCTGAAGGGAAGTTTAATTAGAAGGTTGTCAACGGTCGTCCTCGCTGTCGGACGTTTGGGCAGTTCTTAGCACTTCCTCGACGGATATAATCCTGGCCTTTACCTTCTCTATGCCGTCCAACTGTAGAGGTACCATTCCCTTCTTGAGGGCCTTGTCTCTTAATTTTTTTGCACTGGCCCGTTCATTAATCATTTCCACAATTTCCTCATCGGGCACGAACAGTTCGTGAACGGCAATTCGGCCCGCATAGCCGGTGTTACGGCATTTTCTACATCCCACACCTCGGTAAAATTTCTCTACCTCGCCGTTTAGATTCTGGACCGCCTTTCTAATACTTTTTGGCGGCTCGTACTCGGTCTTACAATTCGAGCATATCTTTCGCACAAGTCTCTGGGCCAGGGCCGCTATCAATGAGGCGCTGACAAGATAAGGAGCAACATTGAGGTCAATCAATCGTGTTACAGCGCCTGGGGCGTCGTTGGTATGCAAGGTCGAGAGGACCAAATGCCCGGTCAATGCAGCCTGGACGGCAACACTTGCAGTGTCCTGGTCGCGGATCTCACCGACCATGACGATATCGGGGTCCTGTCTTAACAGACTTCGCAGGGCGGTAGAGAATTGAAAGCCCGCGGCCTCATGGACCTGGAACTGATTTACACCGGCCATGTTGCATTCGACCGGGTCTTCAACCGTACAGATGTTGACCTGGTCGCTATTTAATTCAGCGAGGGCTGCGTAGAGGGTGGTATTTTTACCCGAACCAGTCGGCCCAGTTACTAAAACGACGCCATTTGGTGACTGTATAACATTTCTGAACTGCCGTAGATTTTCGTAGGTAAAGCCAAGTGATTCAAGATTGAAGAGGACTTTCTGGGGGTCGATGATTCTGATAACGACCTTTTCGCCGAAGTTTCCCGGCATAACCGATACGCGTAAATCAACCGGCCTGCCTTCCATCAAGACGTGAATACCACCATCCTGAGGGAGACGGCGCTGAGCGATGTCGAGTTCAGCCATAATCTTGATACGGGAGACAATCGCGGAATGCATCTGATGAGGTGGTCGCATTTTTTCGTAGAGCTTGCCGTCGACTCTGTATCGGACGCGCAGTTTCTTATCATCCGGCTCGATGTGTATGTCGCTGGCATTTTCTCGCACGGCGTTGTAAACGAGGTAATTAACCAGTTTAACGACGGGCGATTGGCCTGCCACCTCCTCAAGATTACTTATATCCTCTGTGATATTTTCTATTAAGGTAAAATCGTCGAGTCCCTCTTCATCAATAATATCATCAATGACAAAGACATTTGCCTCCGGCAAATATGTTTGAAGGGTGGCCTTGATGTCCTTTGTGGTGGCACAGACAACCTGCACCCTGCAGCCACTTATTCGCTCTATTTCATCCATCAAGAATACATTTGTCGGCTCGCTGACAGCCACTGTAAGCACATCATAAACTTTGAAGAGCGGTAAGATAATATGTTCGTCGAGAAAGTCTCTCGGTAAGATCTCAAGTGCCCTTGCATCACATATTTTCGGACTAACCTGTGCGTAAGGGACGGCATAGGCCTCGGCGAGTGCTGAGGCTATTTGGTTCTCTGTGCAATAATTCATTTCGACAAGGAGCTCGCCGAGCAGCTTGCGATGGCCTTTGTCTTTCTGCTCTGTGAGAGCCTTTTCAATTTGCTCTTGTGTAACGATACCGCGTGCAAGAAGCAACTGGCCGAGCTGAACTTTGTTTTCCGCTGCTAATTGAGTCATAGTCTTACTTGTCCTTAAGGCCAACGTATAGCGACTACGTTTCTGCTATGCGTTATTCGTACGTTCCGGCTACGCAAAACTCTTGACCGCCTCTGTGAGCTCGGCGTAGCGGTCGAACTCGTTTTCAAGTCGAGTGATCTCGAGGATTTTGACCAAGTTTTCATCGAGGCCAGCCAATCTAAGCTGACGTTTGTTTTCGTCACAGTAATCTCGAGACCACAACAACTGTTCCAAACCCTGGCTATCAACAAATCCCACACCGCTCATATCAAGGACAATTCCGGCCTTTCGTTTCGCGACTATATCGGTGATTGTATTTTGAAACGTTTCGGCGGAATCGCTTTCAAACTCGCCCTGCAATTCCACTACTGTAACATCATTGTAATCTTGCGTTTTTATTTTCATTTTATTAAGGTCCCAACGGCAACAGCGCCATATTCGAGAAAGCTTCGGCTTCCATAGATTTCGGCGACGCCATCCTGCATAGTGTCCCAGAGTTCATAGACGTCGCTGTTAAGAAATACCCGGCCGACTTTCTCGTCAAACTGCGTTCCCAACCCTTCCTTTATCTGCGCAAGTGCTTGTTGTACCGTCAGTGCATCCCTGTAAACTCGTTTAGAGGTCATTGCATCAAAGCTATCTGCCAGGCCAACAATACTACCTACGAGTGGTATCTGCTCGCTGGTCAGGCCATTTGGATAACCTTTGCCGTCCGCCCGCTCGTGGTGAGAGAGCACGCCCGGCACGATGTCGCGCATCTGTTTTATTTCACTCAAAATACTCGCTCCTATCACAGGATGGGCTCTTATATGGTTGAGTTCCTGCTCAGTTAATTTGCCTTTTTTTCGCAAAACGGCCTCATCTATTCCGACTTTTCCTATATCGTGCAGGAGTCCAGCCAAGTAAATTTTGTGTATCTGCTCTTGTTCCAATGGTTCGTGCTCGGCGAGTCTCTCTGCAATCCATCGCGAGATAAAGGCAACTCTTTCAGAATGCCCGCGCGTGTACTGGTCCTTTGCGTCAATACTGCTTGTCAGTGCTTTTAAGGAACCAATAAATAACTCTTTAAGGTCCCTGAAGAGCCGGCCGTTCTCGATAAAGACGGCACAGCCATTAGCGACCGAGTTGAAAAGTTTGACGTCTGTGCTGTCGAAATCCTGCTTGCCCATTCTGTTTATCGCAACCATCAATCCGACTATAGAGCTGTCAGCAGGCACTGTTCGCGCTGAGTGAGCTGCGATGCTTTCGTTGCTGTAAAGAGGCACAGCAATAATACTTGCTATGTTGTCGGGTCAATCATAGTTAAACGGTGAATCAACTTCGCTGTCGAGCAGAGCGTCCCTGCCGCTGTCTATTTTCTCTATCAGGCGGCTCTGCAAGACAGCGGCCATATGCTCATCCATATCTATCAGGCCTGAGCCGGCAGCCAAAACCAAACGCTTTTCATCATCGATGGTCTTGTCCAGCAGGACGGCGATACCCTCAACGCTGATGATGTCGGTCAAGCTGTCACAAGCCATCTGTAGATAGTTTGCATCTGAGACGGTGACCTTCATATTTGTGCTGAGCTTGTAAAGCAAGACGAGCTCCTCGTAGACTTTAGCCAACTCAGTGCTGACCATCTCAATTTGTTGCTCGGCTTGTTGCTGGTCTTGAAAATGTTCAGCAAAAAGAGCAAGCATCTCTTGTAGATGGCGGCTGGTCGGTTGCAATGAGGCTTCTAATACGTCTGCACGCTGACCATACTCTACGTTCTGCTGATTGGAGGGTCCTTTTAGCTGATTATTACCTGTAGCTGAGCATTGCCCGAGGTCTATCAGTGCCACCAAAGTCGGCGTGTGGTCCGCCGAATTAAGAACAGCGTGCAAAATGCGATTTTCCTGGGCAAAGCTGCAAAGACTATCTTCGGCGTTGGAGCGGCTTTGGTTGTCGCTTTGCTTTAGAACAGTTCGGCCATATTCCGCCAACTGCTTAGGGCTGCTTTCGAACTTACCGGCTTGGCACACCAGGACAAGCTCACCGTTGCAATCGCAAACTGCAAAATTAGCGCCAAATTTATTCACCCTGTCGGCAAATTTATTCAACCGGGCAAGCTGTGACGAGCTTAAACTTTTCGCGATTGTACCTAACATAGCTCGACCAAAAATACCTTATCTATCTGCCTGCACTACAGCTTTGTGGTACAGAATATCCTGGATACTTCTTAGCAGCTCCTTGGGACTGAACGGCTTGCTAAGACAGTCCGAGATTTGCAAGTCCTTTTTTTGTTTATCATCGATGGCGAAATTTCTGGCTGTCAACAAAATTACCGGTATGTCTTTCGTTTGCTCGTTCCGGCGAATTTTCTCTACAAGCTGCAGCCCGGTCATAACTGGCATCTGCAAATCGGTAACGACAATGTCGGGCTTTTCGCTGGAGAGCAAGTCAAAGGCCTCAGCGCCGTTCGCCGCCGTTATAACCTCATAACCATTGTTGCGAAGTTTTATCGCCACAACGTGAACGATATGTATCTCATCGTCTACAACCAAAACTTTCTTTGCTGTCATTATCGTGCCTCCACAAAAGACCAAAACTCAACGTAAGATTTTTTTCCTTTCTGTTGTCGGCATCCGCCATTTGTTTACAGTGCTTCGACCTTCTCCCTGGTTGCCAAAGGCAACTCAAAACCAAACGTACTACCAACGCCGGGCCTGCTGGTGACAAAAACGCGTCCGTTGTGAACCTTTTCAACTATCTGTTTGACAAGATTAAGTCCCAAGCCTGTCCCCTCCGCCTGAGTCTTGTTGGCACCAACCCTGTAAAACTTATCAAAGACATGTTCGACCTGGTCCTCAGGAATCCCGACGCCGGTATCGGTTACGCTTACGCGTGCCGTAGCCGCAGTCTCGTCAACCTCGGTTTCAATTTTTACCGAACCCCCGGCAGGCGTATACTTAACCGCGTTGCTCAGCAGGTTAACGACAACCTGAGAGAGCATATCTTTATCGGCGTATACCTGGTCGAAAACTATGGGCTTTTGACTTATGACCTCGACGTTTTTCTCTTCCGCGTAACCTTTTATCATCGGCAGTTGCTCTTCTATCAACATTGTCAGGCTGGCAGGCTTCTTATCGATTTTTACCAAGCCGGATTCGATTCGGGAGATATTCAGGATGTCTTCGATCAGCCGATTTAGCCTTTGGGCCTGATTTTGGATAACTGAATAAAACTCTTTTCTGGTTTGTTCATCTTCGGCTTCGCCGTCAGAAAGCATTTCCGAATAAGCGGTGATTGAAGCAAGCGGAGTTTTCAATTCGTGCGAGACGTGACTTACAAAATCGTTCTTCATTTGCGATATTTCTTTCTCGCGGGAAACATCATGCAGCACTGCCACGACACCGCAGACCTGGTTCTTTTGGTCGTGTACACAGGAAACGATGCAATCGAAGGTCTTTGACTCGGTCTGTTTGGAAAAATCAATTTCGCGCCGAGTATGACGTAGCTTTCTTTGTCTGCTTTGTCGCAGAAAATCCACAAACTCACCGTTGGCGGGGTCTACCAGCTCGGCGATGGGCTTGTGCTGTGAATTTACAAAATCAAAATTGAAAAGCTCTGCTGCCGCTTCGTTTGCCATCAACAATCTATCAAATTCATCAACAACAATAACAGCATCGCGAATGCTGTATATGATGGCCTCAGTATTTCTCTTTTGCCTTTGTGAGAGCTGAACCTGAATTTGCAAATCCTTGATTTGTTTTTCGAGCTCTCGTTTTTGATTAGCGTAGCCGTCAAGGCGGTCGTTAATCGCCCTGGTCAATTCCTCTGCCAGCACATTACTGCTTCGTCTTTTCTTAGTGTTTCCAAGACGAGCACTGTCCGCCATTTTGTCGTTCTTGAGCAGTCTGGTTATGGACGTGATTGTGGTCGCCAGTCTTAGCGCGTACCAGCCGAGCCAAATCACGCCCACAGCCGCAACTACACGGCACATCAAGACAACAAGGGCCGCATTTTGCGCGTTGCCGGCAAAATGAGAAGCTGTTCCGATGCCGGCATCCATCCACTCGGCGAGGGCGCCTAAAAGCAAACTACCTGCTACAATCCCTGTAACTATCACATATAAGTTTCTTCTGAGCTTCAAGGCTAAAACTCCATTGCAAACTCAACTGTTTACAATCTCAGCCACTTGTCCAAATCTTCCTGCTCAACAGCTTCGATTATCTTTCTTTCTATCTTTGTATCCGGCTCAAGTTCTGTCTCGCCGACAATTTTTTCTCTCAGGCGTATCGCCTCAAGATATGTCGGACGAAGCGTAAGCACGATACTTAGCTCTTTCGTTGCAGCTTCGTTATCGCCTTCAAGGTAGTATTTTGCAGCCTTTGCATATCGGTCTTCCGCAAGTCTTGCCCTGCCTATCCACTGCAGTTCATCCTTTGCACCAAATCGCTTACGGCGGATATCTTCTGCTCTGGCTTCTCCCTGGGTCTCGCTCGGCTCGGTTATAATATGAGGCATAAGCAGGACTATCACTTCTTTACGCACATGCTGATCAGCAATACCTCTAAAAACACCTCCTACAATTGGCAAATCACCCAGTAAAGGAACTTGGCTCTTTCTGGTTTCAACTGTATCCTGGAACAACCCGCCGATAACAATCATCTGTCCATCTTTGACCATTATGTTGCTCACCAGCTCGGTTGATGTTTCAGAAATTACGTCACCTGTTGTCTCTTTACTGTTCTTGGCATGAATGTCCATCCGGATGTAGCCATCGCCACTGATATAAGGCCTAAATGAAAGCTTCGTACCGGTATCAAGAAAGCTAACTTGCGAAGTTGCAGTACCACTTTCGGCAACTGTCGTTTGAGAATTGTAGCCAATCTTATCCCCTATATAGACCTGACCAAGCTGCTTATTGACTGCCAATATCTTTGGGTTGGCCAGGATGGTCACATCAGTAACTTGCTCCACCGCTCGGATAAATGTCCCTACGTCCCCAAGTGCAAGACCAATAGTCAAACCTCCAGATATCTTTGTTGCACCTCCCAGCTGGGTACCATCAGACTTAAAGTAGTCCGGAGAACCTGCTGGAAAAGCAGTTAAGCTAGGAGTAACCGCCCCCGTGACAATACCAGCACCCTTGAGAGTCTGCCAGTCAATGCCGAATTGCGTATCTTCGGTCAAGGTGGCGCTGAGAATAGTCGCCTCGACGAGCACCTGTCTCGGCCTGACGTCAATAGCGGTTATTAGCTCCTTTGCCTTTTTGATGTTTTCGGCATAGTCATAGACCACGATGGTATCTCTGAGCGACATAGTGTCGCCGCCTCCGGTTTGTGCACTGATAGACTCACCAACAGGTACACC